>ENA-OQKW01000473-OQKW01000473.1-human-gut-metagenome-genome-assembly--contig:-NODE-473-length-9750-cov-7.536943_pt1:2500-9750 | contig 9750 bp, 4 predicted proteins | sample MGYA00242657_ERZ504815 | MGnify/ENA primary metagenome ERZ504815 (study PRJEB26092, sample SAMD00036404) | human gut metagenome | host: Homo sapiens | study: EMG produced TPA metagenomics... | reverse complement strand
GGCTGTACAGGACCTGGAAAAGACCGCATACGATTTCGGCAACCAGGAAATAGAGCAGGAGCATCTGTTGTATAACCTCCTGCATCAGGACGACAGCCTGATTCTGAAAATGATCGAAAAGATGGAAATCAACAAAGATCATTTTCTAAACCGTGTCGAGACGGCGCTGAATGACCGCGTCAAAGTATCCGGCGGTCAGCCGTATATCGGTCAGTATCTGAATAAAGCATTGATAAATGCTGAGGATGAGGCGAAAGCCATGGGAGACGAGTATGTTTCCGTAGAACACCTCTTCCTGGCAATGCTGAAAAACCCAAGCCCGTCCATGAAAAAACTGTTTCAGGAGTACGGCATCACAAGAGAACGTTTCCTGCAGGCATTAAGCACCGTGCGCGGAAACCAGAGAGTTACCACCGACAACCCGGAGGCAACATATGACACCCTGGAAAAATATGGCCAGGATATCGTAGAAAAAGCCAGAAACCAGAAAATGGACCCGGTTATCGGCCGTGATACCGAAATTCGGAACGTTGTCCGTATCCTGTCCCGTAAGACAAAAAACAATCCGGTTCTGATCGGTGAGCCTGGTGTTGGTAAAACCGCAGTCGTAGAAGGCCTGGCCCAGCGAATCGCCAACGGCGATGTACCGGAGAGCCTGAAAGATAAAACCATTTTCTCCCTCGATATGGGAGCCCTGGTAGCCGGAGCAAAATACCGCGGCGAATTCGAGGAGCGTCTGAAAGCCGTTCTGGAGGAAGTCAGAAAGAGCGACGGAAAAATCATTCTGTTCATCGATGAGCTGCACCTGATCGTCGGCGCCGGAAAGACCGACGGCGCGATGGATGCCGGAAACATGCTGAAACCTATGTTGGCACGAGGCGAACTGCACTGCATCGGTGCCACAACGCTGGATGAGTACCGCCAGTACATCGAAAAAGATGCCGCTCTGGAGCGCCGTTTCCAGCCGGTTCAGGTTGATGAGCCGACCGTAGAGGATACGATTTCCATCCTGCGTGGCTTAAAAGAGCGTTACGAAGTTTACCACGGCGTAAAAATCACTGACGGTGCCCTCGTTGCAGCCGCAACCCTTTCGAACCGTTACATCAGCGACCGTTTCCTGCCGGATAAAGCAATCGACCTGGTCGACGAGGCATGCGCTCTGATCAAAACAGAGCTGGATTCCATGCCGGCCGAGCTGGATGAGCAGCGCCGTAAGATTCTGCAGATGCAGATCGAGGAAGCCGCACTGAAAAAAGAGACCGACAATCTGAGCCGCGAGCGTCTGGAAACACTGCAGAAAGAGCTGGCTGAGTTAAAGGATACCTTCAATTCTGCAAAGGCACAATGGGAAAATGAAAAGAGTTCCGTTGAGAAACTGTCCAAACTGCGTGAGCAGATCGAGGACATGAACCGCCAGATCCAGAAAGCAAAGAATGATTACGATCTGAACCGCGCCGCTGAACTGCAGTACGGTGAACTCCCGAAATTACAGCAGATGCTGGAAGCAGAAGAGAAAAAAGTTAAAAATGAAGATCTCTCCCTGGTACACGAGAGTGTAACGGATGAAGAGATTGCCAGAATTGTCTCCCGCTGGACCGGAATCCCGGTTGCAAAACTGACCGAAGGCGAGAGAACTAAGATCCTCGGCCTGGAAGATGAACTTCACACGAGAGTTATCGGCCAGAATGAGGCAGTCACCAAGGTTTCGGATGCGATCATCCGTTCCAAAGCCGGAATCAAGGATCCGACAAAACCGATCGGTTCGTTCCTGTTCCTTGGACCTACCGGTGTCGGTAAAACAGAGCTTGCGAAAACGTTGGCAGAAAAGCTGTTTGATGATGAGAACAACATGGTTCGAATCGATATGAGTGAATACATGGAGAAATACTCCGTCTCCCGTCTGATCGGAGCGCCTCCGGGATATGTAGGCTACGAGGAGGGCGGCCAGCTGACCGAGGCAGTGCGCAGAAAACCATATTCTGTTGTTCTGTTCGATGAGATCGAGAAAGCGCATCCGGACGTCTTCAACGTTCTGCTGCAGGTACTCGATGACGGCCGTATCACCGACTCCCAGGGCCGTACCGTAGACTTTAAAAATACGATCCTGATCATGACCTCCAATATCGGCTCCCAGTATCTGCTGGACGGCATTCAGGACGACGGCAGCATCTCCGAAGAGGCGAGAAACCTGGTCATGCAGGATCTGCGTGCACACTTCCGTCCGGAGTTCCTGAACCGTCTGGATGAAACAATTATGTTCAAACCATTGACAAAAGACAACATTGGTCATATCGTAGATCTGTTGCTGAAAGGACTGAACAAACGTCTGGCAGACCAGGAGCTTACCGTCGAACTGAGCCCGGCTGCAAAACAGTTTGTCATTGAGGGCGGCTACGACCCTGTTTACGGCGCCCGTCCATTGAAACGTTTCGTACAGAAAGAGGTAGAAACCAGCACCGCAAAACTGATCCTTGGCGGTCAGGTCAGCGAGGGCGATACGATCCTTCTGGATGTGGAAAACGGCGGCCTGAAGGCAATGATCAAACCAGGTGTGGAGGTAGTAGACGAATGATGCCGAAAGATCCCGTAATGCTGCTGAGCTATGTCAATACGCAGTTAAGAGATTTTTACCCGTCGCTCGCAGAATTCTGCGCGGCCATGCAGACAGAGGAATCCGATCTGCGGGAAAAACTGGCGCTCATCGACTATGAGTACGATGAGAAAACGAACCAGTTTGTGTAAGAATAACCAGGCCCTGAAAAAAATGGCGGAAAAAGGCGTTCCGTATGTGGAAAAAACACATACGGGGCGCCTTTTTTTACGCTAAAGCGTGTTTCTTTATAACTGACAGGAAAAATCATATCTATAATAGAAGAAATGTGGTAAAATGGAGGTAAAAGAAAATCCGCTGAAAATGGGGAAACAGCGGATCTGGAGAAGGAGGAAACCAATATGTATTTTGGTGTACAGATGTATGGGGTATCCAAAGAATGGAAACAGGATCCCGAAGGATTTTTAAAGAAAATCTATGAGGCAGGCTACCGCCAGATCGAGCCGTGTCTCGGATTCCGTGTTGATGCCAGGGACTACGGTTTCTGGATCCCGGAGGATCTGGAGCAGGCAATGCCGTTGCTTGCAAAATACCACATTGAGGTTCATGCGGTCCACATTTTCCTGGATGAATACCACTATGAAAGAGAACTTGCCATTCTTACAGAACTGGCGCAGAAATACCACATTTCCTGGTTTGTCGTAAAGAGCCCGGCACGCCTGACAAAAGATGTTCTGGACGAAACCGCTGCAAGATACCGCGAACTGGCAGAAGAACTGGAAAAAGCCGGAGCAGGTCTTCTGATTCACAACGAAAAAGAAGATATCTGTATCCGCGTGAATGGAAAAACAGCGTACGAATATCTCCTGGAAGCCTGCGGTGAAAAAGTCGGAGCAGAAGTAGATGTCGGCTGGATGTACTGCGGCGGCGTCGACCCGGAAGAGTTCCTCTGGGCGCATGCGGACCGAGTCAAAGCCGTTCATTATAAAGATATGAAAATCACCGGCCAGGAAGCGCCGCTTGGAAAAGGCATGGTTGATCTGAAAGCCTGCTTCCAGTTCGCCCGTGCAAACGGTGCACTGCAGATTGTGGATATGGATGCGGCAACACTGGAGGATACCTGCCGCGCCGGAAAAATGCTCTCCGGATGGACAGGGGACAGAGACAACACCGACAGCATTCTCTGCACGATGGATGTGGAGACCGGAGAAGAAACCGTGCTGCATGAGTTTCCGGGAATCATCGAGGCACCGAACTGGCTGAACGATGGAAACACCCTGCTTTATAATGCGGATGGAAAAATCTACCGCTATGAGATCGACAAAGACCATGTGGAGCAGGTTGATACCGGTTTCTGCGTGCAGTGCAACAATGACCACATTCCGTCACCGGACAACCAGCTGCTGGCGGTAAGCTGCATGCCGCCGGAACTCACAGATGGAACGTATGAATCCCACATCTACGTGCTCCCGATGACAGGCGGTGAACCAAAAGACCTCACCGGACCGGGTCTCAGCTATCTGCACGGCTGGTCGCCGGACGGAAAAGAGCTTGCGTACTGTGCCTTCCGCAAAAAGCCGGAGGAGGAGACTATGCGCATTGAGATCTGTACGATTCCATCAGACGGCGGCGAGGAAATCTGCATGACGGACGGCAAAGGCTACAACGACGGTCCGGAGTATTCACCGGACGGAAAGCACATCTGGTTCAACAGCACCAGAAGCGGTCTGATGCAGGTATGGCGGATGAACCGTGACGGCAGCGGTCTCACCCAGATGACCGATTTCGATGCCAACAACTGGTTCGGCCACGTTTCGCCGGATGGAAAACACGTCATTTACCTGACCTTCGCTAAAGGTGAGCTGGAACCGAATGAGCATCTGCCGAACATGTATGTATCGCTTGGAATGATGGATTATGACGGACAGAATAAGAAAAAAGTGCTGGATCTTTTCGGCGGCCAGGGCAGTATCAACGTCAACTCCTGGGCACCGGACAGCCGCAGAATTGCGTATGTGAAATATGTGCTTCATCACAAATAAAGGAATATCTTAAGAAAATCTGACGGGCCGTAAAAATTCATGGAAGTATTGTGAAAAAACGTTGAAAGTATTTTAGCGGAAATGCACAAGAATTCTTACGAATTTTTACGGCCCGTTGACTCTTTTTCTGACACACGTATAATGAAAGTAACAAGAGAAACTGTGGCCCCTGGCGGCTGCAAAACAATCAAAAGGAAAGGAGGATTTGTGTTATGAAGAAAACGAAAAAAATGCTTTCGTTTGTACTGTCCATGCTTCTGATCGTGACGATGTTCCCAACCATGGCATTCGCAAAAGAGGAAGCCAAAACGTGGAAGTTCGGAGAGCTTTCGCTGAAAGCAGGCGACGTTCTCGGCAAAGATACGGAGATTAAAAATGATGCAGAGAACAGAGAAATCCGAATACTTTCAGAAAAACAAATCCGGATGAAAAGAAAGATCAGAAAGATGACAAAGAAAGAATAAAAACAGAAAAAGAGGCTGTGATCGCAGCGGCGGCTTCCTGGAATCTGAAGGATCTTACGGAAAAGGCCAAAAAGGCTCCGGCAGATTATCTGCTTAAAAAGGCAGACAGCTGGAACGGAAGCTGGATTGTAACAAAGATCGCAGAAACGGAAACAAAAGATGCCATTGAAATCCAGATAAGAACCTATGAGTACGCAGCTGTAACAGAAATCCAGGGCATACCGAAAGAAATCCCGGGAACCACCGCACTGACGGGCAAAGCAGTTCCAGAAAATGCAGATCAGAAACAGATCACATGGGAAATCACGGATGCCGGAATGACAGGTGCTGTTTTAGACGGCACAAACCTGAAAGTAACGAATGCCGGAACCGTAAAACTTCTGGCGACAATCAAAGACGGAAAGAAAACCGGCGTTGACTTCACACAGGAATTCACTGTGATTGTAAAAGCCGCAGATTACACCAAAGTAACAGAAGCGCTGGCGCTGATACCGGAGGACATGGGCCGGTATACAGAAGAAAGCGCGGCAGCTGTTCAGAAAGCAAAAGATGCGGTAAAAGAGAACCTGCCATCAGCTGAACAGGAAACCGTAAATGGTTATGCGGCAGCCATTCAGACAGCAGTAAACACACTGACGCTTCTTGGCGCAGATTACACAGAAGTTGATGCAGTACTTGCCAAAGTTCCGGGAGATCTTTCTATCTATACGGAAGAGAGCGTGGAAGCACTGAATGCAGTCATTGCATCCATCGACCGCACCAAAACGATAGAAGAGCAGCAGGCAGTTGATGCTTATGCGGAAGCACTGGAGAATGCAATTGCAGCACTGGTACGCAAACCGGTTCCGGCAGATTATCAGGGAGTGGAAGAACTCCTGGGAAAGATTCCGAAAGACTTATCCATTTATACCGAAAAGAGTGTAAAAGCACTGAATGCGGCAAAAGAAGCCATTGTATGGGATCTGGATGACAGCAGGCAGGAGGAAGTCGATCAGTTTGCAGAGAACCTGAAAGCAGCTCTTGACGGACTGACCCTGAAACCGGCGGACTACAGCGCCGTAGACGCGGCTCTTGCCAAAGTTTCGAATGATCTGAGTATTTATACGGAAGAAAGCATTCAGCCGCTTCAGACAGCGATCAACAGCGTAGAAAGTGGAAAAACCATTCTGGATCAGGCAGAAGTAGACGGCTGGGCAGCAGCAATTGAAAATGCACTGGCAGGACTGCAGGTTCGGAAAGCAGATTATTCCAAAGTAGAGGAAGCCATCAAAAAGATTCCGGCGGACCTCCGTCTGTATACCGATGCGTCTGTAAAAGCACTGGAAGATGCAAAGAACAGCGTCGTAACCGAGCGGCCGGTCACAGAGCAGGAGAGCGTAGACGGTTACGCAAAAAAGATCGAGGCAGCGATTGCCGGCCTTACGTATAAAGATGCGGACTACAGCAAAGTAGATGCCGCAGTGAAGAAGATTCCAAACGATCTGAAGAAATACACGGACGAGAGCGTAAAAGCAGTCAATGATGCAAAAGCAGCGATTGTACGCGGAAAGAATATCACGGAGCAGAAGACGGTGGATGGTTATGCGGCAGCGCTGGAAAAAGCGATTGCCGGCCTGAAACAGAAACCGATGACTGCGCAGAATCTTCCGAAGATTACCAAAGGAGTCAATCAGTCAGGTATGCAGGGCAAGGAGCTTTCCTTCACCGCAGATTTTGAAGCAAAGGATCTCAAAAAGGTTCTCATCGACCAGAAAGAGATTGATGCGAAGAATTATGTGACGGCTGGAAAAGAGAATACGCAGGTTACGCTGAAGGCAGAGTATACAAAGAGTCTGGCAGAAGGCAAGCATACGATTTCGATCGTTTCAAGCAAGGGCCAGGCGGATACCGTATTCTATCTGAAGAAAGCAACAAAGAGTCCGGACACGGGAGACCGCACACAGGTGATGCTGTGGGTGATCCTGCTCGGCGTTTCTGCAGCAGCAGTGGTCGGAGCAGTTGTTTATCGTAAACGTGAGAAATAAGAGTTGAAAGGGAAAGGGCGCCGGAAGGCGCCTTTTCTTTTGGACGGTTTCGGACAGATTGTAAATAGTCAGATAAAATACGAAATATGCAGAATTAACTATATTTTTCTAAAAATAAGAAAATTCGAAAAAAGGTGTTGACTTTTGCTTTTGGCGGTGTTATTATAAC
>ENA-OQKW01000469-OQKW01000469.1-human-gut-metagenome-genome-assembly--contig:-NODE-469-length-9815-cov-2.093105_pt1 | contig 9815 bp, 6 predicted proteins | sample MGYA00242657_ERZ504815 | MGnify/ENA primary metagenome ERZ504815 (study PRJEB26092, sample SAMD00036404) | human gut metagenome | host: Homo sapiens | study: EMG produced TPA metagenomics assembly of the... | reverse complement strand
TTCATATAGCTTGCAATAATTACCAATTTATCTGTTCGGAATGGACGCTACAGGCAGGCCTGATGCTCCGAATAAGGTACCATCAGTATGGTTGGCCCAATTGTATCTTACGGCTACAGGATGAGGTACATCGGGTGATTGTACTAATTATTTCTTCTTTTTTTACAGTTACTGTTGCCGGATAAAAAATCCGATCTGTACCTGCGATTATAAATCCGCGTACTGGGTCGGGATGCAAGAATCCTTTCCTAAGTTTCAAAATGGATGCGAAGGGTATTTCCTTCGATGCTGTAGCCTTTATAAACCGGATATTGAGGCATTTTCTTTTTCCGTAAGTTTGCTTTAAAGCTAACTGTGATAGGCGAAGACCTGTTTCCAGAGTACTTTGGAAGGTATCGCTTTTTTCTTTCCCAATATCGGTGGTTACCACCATGCCTGTATGATTCAAGTGTAAAGCCTGTGCTTGTGCTTCACGCATGGCCGCCCAGTCTGAATCATCTTGTGCTTCTTCTTTTTTCTCATGATTGGGCAGTTGCACAAAGTAGAAAGGCATTTGTAGTTTTTGCCATTTATCGCGCCAGTCGGCTATCAATGACATGAATAAGTCTGCATATTCATCGCTGCTTTCCAAATTACTCTTTCCTTGATACCATATAACACCTTGAAGAGGGAAAGAGGTAAGCGGATGTATCATTGCATTGAATAATCCTGTGGGATACTTAGGGTTACTTTCTGGTGAAATGGGTACAGGGGGGATTCCACTTAATGAGAGACCGGATAGGTATTTCCATTCTCCTGCCAATGAGATAGGATCTTTGCCTTTTACACTCAGCTTCATGTCTTCTGGACGGCCATATATTCCTCCTTTGCTTTTGTAATTGGTCACACGTATGGTCAGTACAGCTTTTCCGCGTTTTACCAGCTTATAGGGAATTGTGTAATAGCGGGACGCATCGGCTTTCGTGTTTCGTCCTATTTCAGTCCCGTTATAATATACGATGCTTTCATCGGCAATGTTCCCTAAATTTATTGTGACATTTTTTCTAGCCCAGTTACGTGGAATATCTATCGTTTTTCTGAACCACACTACTCCATCGAAGTCTTTCATTCCCTTATCTTCCCAGTATCCCGGAAGTTCCATTGTTTTCCAGTTTTCATCCGAATAATCAGGTTCCGCCCATACTTGGTGGTCATCGCACCATCCCATATCGTGTTCGTAAAGAGCTTGATACCACTCTTCTCTTTGACGGGCATATTCTGCTTCTATTTTTTCAGGATTGAACCCCAAGGATTCAAGCATTTCAGTTTCTTTGTTGTAACTTGGCAGGTTTTCTAACGCATCATAACTGGCCCATGCTTCTGCAGGAGTATCTTTCCAGGTACAACTTATTATACCTATGGGTACTTTCAGGTTTTTTTGTAACTGACTGGCAAAAAAATATCCGATTGCAGGGAGTCCGGTTATGGTTTCAGATGTACATTCTTTCCAACCTTCTTGTGTAGCATGCAAATCTTTCTTGGGAACTAAAGAGATTTCTTTTTTTGTCTGAAACAGACGGATATAAGGTTGGGAGGGTATATCTATGGGAGTTTCTGTTTCACATTCTCCTGTATACAACCATATTTCGCCAATCAGAATATTTTGCAGTATGTGCTCATCCCCGTCCGAAATGATAATTTCATAAGGACCTCCGGCAGATGGGGTAGGAACTTCTATTTTCCAATTTCCTTCTTTGTCAGGTGATGTCGTATAGGGATGCTTATTCCATCCCGTTTTTATTATCACTTCTTTTTTTGTAGATGAATGGCCATGAAAAATGACATTCGATTTTTGTTGTAATACCATATTGTCTGTGAATAATGCAGGCAGTGTTACTTTGGCCTCTGCCATACAAAATGCCATTAACATTCCCAATAAGATCATTTGTTTTTCATAAGTGCCAAGTTTGTTGTGTTATTAAGTTTATAGTATTTATTTATGTTGTATAAGTCCCCGGTCTTTGAATATGAGTTGTACCAGGCGGAAAGCCAAATCAGTAAGCAATATTCCCAAGGCCGCACCAATGATGACATCAAACAGCCAGTGACGGTTATTCAGAATGCGGGTAAACCCTGTAACTATAGCTGCTGCGTATGCTACTAATCCTACCCAATATCCTTTGAATCCATATTCCTTATACAATAGGGTAGCTGCCATAAACGCTGCTGCCGTATGTCCGGAAGGAAAAGAGAAATAATTTGTGGCATCCGGGCGAAGCACCCCTGTGGTGAGTTTTAATCCATTTACTACCAGCTGCGTCAGTACGACTGACAAGACTATGAAAGTGAACAGCCGTTTCCATCCGAAATTACCTCTTATTCCTCCCAATTTCAGTCCGAATAGAAGTATGAGTGGAAAAAGTTGCAGATAATTGTCATAAGTTTGATGGAAAGCCGGAGCATGTACATTACGCAAATTACGTATGTATAGATTTGCATTTTCGAAAAAATGGGAGAATGTTCCGCTTCCGTCTTGCAAATACACTGCAATAACAAGTAATACAGCTACGTAAAACGTGATGATTGCCATCATTTTAATTTTTCCTATCATAAGTCAGTTTATTCTACGGATGAATGCCCCGAAAGTACTCATTTTCTCTTTTATCTGTTAATGCGTTAATGATAAATTTTGTTCAAAATAAGTTTCTTTAGGAATCTTATGGTTTAGTCGGTTCTTCCTTCATTTCTCCCTTGCTATATCCGCTAGGACTTATTTTATAGTATTTTTTTGAATACCTCGCGGAAATATTTTACATCATTAAACCCGGTCATATCTGATATTTCGGATATATTATACTGTCCTTCGGATAGTAATTGCGCTGCCCGTTTCAGCCGGATCAGGCGGATATAGTCTGCCGGAGCTTGGTCTGTCAATGCTTTTAGTTTATTGTAGAAACTGGAACGGCTCATATTTTGTGAAGCACAGAGTGACTCCACGTTGAAACCTGAATTGTCTAGATTTTCAGTTATTGTTTCTTTTACTGCTTCCAGGAACTGTTGATCCAATGTGTTGCTATAATTTATGGAAATGCTGTCATTGTGTAGTTCCATTTCTGCATATTTGCTACGAAGTAGTGCACGGTTAGTCAGTATATTGGCTATGGATGCTTTTAGTATTCCTATGTTAAAAGGTTTTATCAGGTATTTGTCCGCACCTGTTTCCAACCCTTCAACGATATTCTTTTCGTCATTTAATGCTGTTAGCAGAATTACAGGGATATGAGACGTCAGTATATTATTTTTGATAGCAGAACACAATTCGTCTCCTCGCATTTCGGGCATCATAATGTCTGATAATACTAAATCAGGTTTAAATTCAGGGATAATTTTTAAGGCTTCTTTGCCATTGGTACACGTTTCCACTTGATAAGCTTCGGATAAAGTATGAAACAGATATTCGCGTAGATCGTCATTGTCTTCCACAACCAGGATACGCTGTGTATTTTGAACATGCTGCCGATACAGATCTTTATAAGTATGGGGAGAGACTGCACTAGGAGATACTGGTGCCACGTTTTCTTGTTGTACCGTTTCTGTCGGGACCTGTTGGTTTCGGAATTGTTTTTGGGGGAAGATAACCTTTACACGGGTACCTTTATTCTCTACGCTTTCTATGCTGATCTTTCCTTTATGAATACGTACCAGTTTCCACACTAACATCAGTCCGATTCCACTGCCTGTAATTTTTGCATTGATGGCATTGCTGCCCCTGAAGTGTAACTTAAATAACTTTTCTGTTCTTTGGCAGGAATCCCGATGCCCGTGTCCGTAATCTCCAGACTCCAGTTGTCCTTGTCATGGCGGGTGATAATGTGTACCTCACCGTGGGCGGGAGTATATTTGATGGCATTTGAAATCAGATTTTTTGTGATCGAGTCCATCTTTTCTTTGTCGAACCATACATTTTGATATTCAAAGTTGCTTTTGTAGTCGAGTTTGATCTGTTTGGCTTCTGCATAACTATAAAAGGCATGGTATATTCCTTCCATATAGGTATTAAGTTCGTGTTCCGATATACGAAGGGAGGATGAGTACACATTGGCTTTGCTGAAGTTTATCAGATTGGTGGTGAGGCGTATCAAAGTGTCCACGTTCTTCATGGCTGTAAGCATATTGGCCTGACTTTCTTCACTTAAATTTTCTTTTTGTGAATTTCTTCCAAAGGTGCCTTTATCAGTGTCAGCGGAGTACGGATATCATGCGCTGTATTGATAAAGACCGAGTTCTTTCATCCGAGGCCTTTTTTTCTCTGCGCATGGAATGAAGGCGGAAAATGACGTATGTTGCTAAAATGATAGTCAGGACATAAATACAAATAGCCCAAAAACTGAGCCACACGGGATGTGCTACAGTTATTTTCAATATCCGCTCCTGCAACACGTGTTTATTATCCTCTTTGGAAACAGAACGTACACGCAGTGTATAGGTGCCGGGAGCAACATTAGTAAATCGGATAGTTCCTTCGTCACTGGGAGTAGTCCAGCCATCGTAGAATCCTTCCAACTGCCAGGTATATAGTATGTCCGACGGATAATCGTAATTGATAGAGGATACTCGGATGGAAAATGTATTTTGCATATATTTCAGATTCAATTTCTCTATTTGGTCGATATCTTTAGTCAGAGGAGAGTTTGGATCATTGGGATATACAGTTTGGTAGAAAATACGGAAATCGCTGAATATCATATGTGAATCTCCTGTTTTGGGCATCTCTATGTTTGGGGGGAATTCCAGTGCACCGTCTGTACTTCCGAATACGGTGTTCCCATTGGCACGTAGTACGCCGGAGCCGGCATTGAAACAGGTGGACATCAACCCTTGTCCGCGAGTCCAGTTGCGGAACTGGCGGTTGGTAGGCGAGAAAATACTGATACCATTTTCGGTACTCATCAAGATATTCCCGTCTTTTGTGGGTAGAATAACATAAATGCTGTTTGATACTAACGGGCTGTTTCCTGTATGGTAATGGGCGCTGATTGATTCTTTTACCGGATCATAAGTAAATAGTCCGGAACCACTGGTGCCAATGTAGAGTAAACCATTGTCTTCTTGGTGTAACGTATAAATGTAGGTTGCTCCACCGGGCAGAGGTATTTCATGGTATTTGCCCGAATTCCGGTCTAGTAGAAAAAGATTGGTGGAGGTACCTATCCACATAGATGTACTGTCCTTTTCTTCAATGGCAGTAACAGAACCTAGTCCGGGATAAAGACGTCCTTGGCGTGTCTTCAGATTAAAGCATTTCAGATTATAATATCCTCCGGACCATATACACCCGTATCTGTCCTTTTTAATGTCGCGTATGTATTTGTCGGCACGTACATTCAGATGGAAGGATTGGGCAGGGGTGAGGTATTCTATGTTTCCGTTTTTCTTGGTAATCTGGAAAATGCCCGATGCATATCCTCCCGCCCATATAATACCCGGAGAGACTTCGCATAAAGTAATAAAAATGCGGTTCTGATCTTTTAGTCCGTGATTGAAAGAGCTTAGGAAAGAACGCCATTGCTTTTGCTTTGAATCGTATAAGCTGATGCCGTTGCTTGTTCCAAACCACAGATCCCCGTCACTGTCTTCTATAATGGAGTTTACTTGGTTGTTTACTAGTGACTGCCGGTTGCCAATAGAGTGCTTTATCCAGTTGTAGTTGGTATATTGGTTATTGCGGACGGTAATTCCCGTAGGATAGTTGGACAGCCAGATACGCTGCTCGTTGTCTACATATACATCATTGATAATGTTTCCGTCCATTTCGTTGTAACTACCATAGTTCGCAATGATATAAGGATCTGTTTCATAGGTGTCTATGTTTAACTTGTGTACTCCTGCTCCTTCAGTGGCTACTAATAATTCCTTTGTGTTCAAAGGACTGATCCGTGTAATATTCACATCTGTCAGTTCTACTTCGGGACGTACAATTTTCTGGCTGTTCAAGTCATATATATAGACTCCCTTTTCAAAAGTGCCTATAAATAGTTTGTTGGCTGTACGGTGTAGATATAATTCATGTACGTGCATATCCATCATTCCCAGTTTGCCGCAGGAGAGCTCTTTTAAATTCCCGTTTTCCAGTTTTGCCAGATAGATTCTTTTGTCTGTACCTATAAAGAAATGTTCACTGTTTATCTGTTCTATGCAGGTGATATTTCCCAGTCGGTTAGAGATTTGTTGCTTTTGTCCGGATTCTATGTTAAAAAGGTGGATAGCCGATTTGCCGCACAGCCATACGTTATCCTCCTGGTCTATGTAACTATATCTCACGAAAGCATGGTAGTCCTTATTCCAGTAATTGTACATATTGTATATCTGTACAAAACGGTCGTGGCCTGAATCATAACGAAAAATTCTGCCTTGTTTTCCTGTTACCAGTAGTGTACCTGTTTTATCTAAAAAAGTCCAGTTTATATTCAATAACGGGTCTAGTTCCCTGTTACCTTCTCTTAATTTATAATGTTTTATTTCTTTTCCGTTATATTGGTCTATCCCCACATGAGTAAGGAACCACATATATCCACGAGCATCTTTCTGAATTTTGTATATTTTCTGATTGCTTAGTCCTTCTTCTATGCCAATGTATTTATAAGTCTGCGATGAGACGGTTAATGACAGTAGTAAAAAAATGAGACTTGTGATAGTAGCTTTCATAAAACTCTTTATTCTAAATCTTTTCTTTTTTCAAAAAACAGTAACAAAATTAAGATAAAAAAATCATAGGATTAGTAATTTGAGATGAGCTAAATTTCGGTAAAATTATCCCTTTGTTCGCCTATGGCTCGCTTGTGTGAATATAAGAAATATAAATGGAAGAAGGTTTGTAACATAACTGTCAGATGATTATGTTTTCTTAACAAAACTTCGTGCAGCATTATGGTATGGCCTGCATTTTTTTCAATAGAAAGGACTTATAAACTAGAATAATTAACTAAGTAAAGAAAAGCACAATGAAAAAGTTTTTTGGTTTTAATAAATTGCTTGCGTCTGTAGCGGTACTTGCTTCTGTGATGATCTTTCAATCCTGTTTGGATGATGATGATAATGATTATTATAGATATGCGTTGCCCAATGCACTGGTTACTGTGAAACCGGTGGCCGACAATTCATTTTTTATGCAGTTGGATGACAGTACGACACTGTTACCTGTCAATATGAAAAATTCTCCCTATGGTGAGAAGGAAGTAAGGGCCCTTGTAAATTTCGATCCGGTGAATGAGTCAAGCGGAGAGTATGACAAGGCTGTACATATCAACTGGATAGACAGTATCTTGACAAAACCGATTGCCGGTGATTTAGGAGATAAGAATGATGAAGTATATGGTACTGACCCTGTAGATATGATTAACGATTGGGTAACAATTGCCGAGGACGGTTATTTGACTTTGCGTTTCAGAACCATGGTGGGGGAATCGCAGTCAAGCTCATTTTGTCAATTTGTTGATGAGTAAAGATGCTGAAAATCCTTATGAGGTAGAATTCCGTCATAATGCTTTTGGTGATGTATATGGTGAACCTGCCGACGGACTGGTGGCATTTAATTTGGATTCCTTGCCTGACACTGAAGGAAAAACAGTGAAGCTGAAATTAAAATGGAAATCATTTAACGGAGAGAAAACTGCGGAATTTGATTATTGTACCCGTAAGTCAACTCCTGCAAACAGTGCAGCCATTACAGCCGGACGAAGTGTCTTGAGATTAAAATAAGGTTTAATAACTGAGGTGCAATTTCAATCCCTCCTGTTCTATGTGGTATAGAGCCGGAGGGATATTTTTTGCTTTATTCGCTCATCCATATCCCTAGCATTACTCCGAGGATACCCAATACCACACTACCGATGATGTAGGTGAAAAAAGAGGGGTAGAGTCCTGATTTCAGTAATTGCAGACTTTCGTTGCTGAAAGTGGAAAAAGTAGTGAAGCCACCGCAAAGTCCGATAGTGAGCATCAGTCTTATATCATTGTTGATATGAATGCGTGAGGTGAGGGTATAGAATACCCCGATCAGTATGCAACCCAAAATATTGACTGCGAAAGTACCCCACGGAAAATTCGTTGTTCCCTGGCGATAAATGCTTATGGTAAGCAGGTAGCGAAGTACACTTCCTGTACCTCCTCCCAAGAAGATGAGTAATAGTGATTTCATAAATGCTACATTTTAATGACAAAAATAGCAATGATTATTCATTCAGAGCCTAAACTTTTTTCGTAATTTTGCACCCTAAACGAAAAATACGCAAAAAGGAATGGGTGGTTTTTTTGGAACAGTCTCAAAGGCTGAATGCGTCACCGACTTATTTTACGGGACGGACTATAATTCACATTTAGGAACAAAAAGAGGTGGTTTGGCTACGTATGCCCAAGGAGAGGGATTTATGCGTTCTATCCACAATTTGGAGAGTTCTTATTTCCGCACGAAGTTTGAATCTGAACTTCCAAAGTTCAAAGGTAGTTCGGGTATCGGCATTATCAGTGATACGGACCCGCAGCCTATCGTGATAAACTCGCATCTGGGCAAGTTCGCCATCGTCACAGTAGCTAAAATCAATAACATTACGGAATTGGAACGCGACTTGCTGGCAGCTAATATGCACTTTTCTGAAATGAGTCTTGGCAAGACGAATCAGACGGAGCTGATCGCATTGCTTATTGTGCAAGGGAAAAATTTTGTAGATGGTATAGAGAATGTCTTTAATAAAATCAAAGGATCATGCTCCATGCTGATATTGACGGAAGACGGTATTATAGCAGCACGTGACAAATGGGGGCGTACTCCGATTGTGATAGGTAAAAAAGAGGGTGCGTATGCTGCGACAAGTGAATCAAGCAGTTTGCCGAATCTGGATTATGAAATAGACCGCTATCTCGGTCCGGGAGAGATTGTTCGCATGACTGCCGATGGAGTGGAACAACTTCGGAAGCCGGAGGAAAAGATGCAGATTTGTTCTTTCCTGTGGGTATATTACGGTTTTCCTACTTCTTGCTATGAAGGTCGCAATGTAGAGGAAGTACGTTTTACCAGTGGTTTGAAGATGGGACAGAGCGATGATTCTGAAGTAGATTGTGCTTGCGGTATTCCTGATTCCGGTGTAGGTATGGCTTTGGGTTATGCCGAAGGGAAAGGAGTTCCTTATCATCGTGCCATTTCTAAATATACACCGACATGGCCGCGCAGTTTCACTCCCAGTAAGCAGGAGATGCGCTCATTGGTGGCGAAGATGAAGCTGATACCGAACCGTGCCATGCTGGAAGGTAAGCGCTTATTGTTCTGTGATGACTCCATAGTACGGGGTACGCAATTACGGGATAATGTGAAGGTATTGTATGAATATGGTGCCAAAGAAGTACATATCCGCATTGCTTGTCCACCGTTGATTTATGCTTGTCCGTTTGTAGGCTTCACGGCTTCCAAGAGTCCGTTGGAATTGATTACACGCCGTATTATTGCAGAACTGGAAGGAGATGCAGATAAGAATCTGGAGAAATATGCCACTACCGGTTCTCCGGAATATGAGAAGATGGTCAGCATTATTGCCGAGCGTTTTGGCCTTACAACTTTGAAGTTTAATACCCTGGAAACTCTCATCGAGTCCATCGGATTGCCGAAATGTAAGGTTTGTACACATTGTTTTGATGGTAGCAGTTGCTTTTGAGTAAACTCCAAATACTAACATTTTCGTTAAAAAGGGGCGTGAATTACTTGGCAGTTCACGCCCCTTTTTCTACCTTTTACGGCAGAACTAATTGACTACTGTTGATAGTATAATTGGTAAGTTCATATTCTT
>ENA-OQKW01000464-OQKW01000464.1-human-gut-metagenome-genome-assembly--contig:-NODE-464-length-9872-cov-2.707337_pt1 | contig 9872 bp, 8 predicted proteins | sample MGYA00242657_ERZ504815 | MGnify/ENA primary metagenome ERZ504815 (study PRJEB26092, sample SAMD00036404) | human gut metagenome | host: Homo sapiens | study: EMG produced TPA metagenomics assembly of the... | reverse complement strand
TCTCTCCTGCGGCAAAAGCAGCAGCAGGAGCTGCAGGCAGAAAAGAAGCGAACCTCCGTCTGGAGCAATACAACATCCATCTGACGCAGTAAACGATGAGCTGCGGCAGGCACAGGACATTGCCGCAGAGGCGTTACAGTCCGCCGAAGCGCGCCAGACAAGGCTAAGACGCCCAATAATAGAACAACTCATTGATATGCTTCTGACGAGCCTCATCTTTCTTTGTCTGGGAGTCATTCAAATCCAATGTCGAGATTTTACCAACCATGAAGGTTTCCACATTGGTACTGTAACGTTTCTGGGCAATCTTGTCCGCATCGTCTGCTATCTGCAACTGGGCCTGCTGATTATTGAACTGTTCTACAAGGATAAACAGATTCTGATTGAAATTCATGGTTTCCTGACGTAACTTGCTTTCGGTCACATCGCGGTTACTTTGAGCAATCTTTACCTGACCACGACGTTTTCCCCAGTCAAGAATAGGAATCTTAAAACCGACTTCCACAATCTGGTTGTCTTTCAAACGGCGGTATGCACTATTAAATTCATTGTCTGTTCCTGTAAAACCTACCTGTGCATAGAGCTTGATTTCACGTAAATTACCTTTCGCCTTAGCCACTTCAAAATCTGCTTCCAACTGGCGGCGACGAATATTATGTGCAAATGAATTATTGGCAAGTGCTTTGTCCAAAACATCCGGATAGTTCAGCAAAACAGTCGGAATCGTTTCGGGAACAACCGGCTCCAGTTCCTCATCCTCTCCTAATGCCAGAAATGAACGGAGTTTGAACATATTACTTTTCAAGTTGCTTTCATTTTCAGTCAACGTAGAACGGGCATTCAATACATTCAGTTCCAATTGCAACAAATCATTTTCACTGATCTGCCCCATGCTACGCTTTGCCTTAGCCACTTCATACAGTTTATCTGCATTCTTCAGATTCTGTCGGGCAATGCCTACATTTTCCTTGGCCAGCAACAAATTGAAAAAATAATTGATAGTAGTCATGGTTACCTCTTCGGTTGCAGTAAGAAATGCGGCTTTAGCTTCAGCGTATCTCACCGGTTCGATGCGGCGGTTCCATTTAATTGTATTCACTCCGAAAATAGGTTGTTCCAAAGTCAATGCCACAGGAACAGACATATATCGTTTTGATTTATCTCCATCCAGTTGTTTCAAGAAATCAAGAGAGGTATTCAATGAGAGTTTACCACCGGTCAACCAAATATTCTGATCGATAGAAACTTCACCATTCATTTCCATATAATTATTACGTACAAATGTATAAGCACCGTTATCCTGCTGATAAGAATTATACTTCTTATTATAGCTGGGAATAGTGGCTTCAAAATTCATTTCCGGAAGCAAATCCGCACGGAAAGTACGATATTCCCAATAAGCGGTTTTCAGCTCGTTTAAAGCTACGGCCGCATCTACACTTTGCACACGGGCAATAGTAATGGCTTCCTCCAAAGTGATGGCACGTCGCTTTTCTTGTGGCTGCGCTCCGGCAACCAATGATATGCCAAAGGCTAAAAATAGAGATATTACTTGTTTTTTCATTGCGTTATTATTCTTTTTATCAAAGGTAAGGCAAATGGTATGCCAAAAAACTATTTCACTGTTTTATAACACCTTACAACAAAAATAGGAGTGTCCGAAATCGGACACTCCATTCATATACGAACACTGCTGATCATGTGACAATGAAATAACATTATTCATTATGCAACGCGTCTGCAGGCTCAATCCTCATCGCTTTCCGGGCGGGGAAATAAATGCCGAGCAAAATTATTATCCCCAACAACAGCATGGCCGACACAAAACAAAGACAAAAAACGTCCCCAAGCAGGTTCCATTAATGTATGCACAGTAAGATCCGCCATCTGCATATTCGCACAAACAAAAACAGCGGGAATGGCAGCCGAAACCAAGAGAAGGATGCCCTCAAGTACATAATAACCAAATACATTCATCCTACTGCAACCTAGTGCCATACGCAAAGCTATCTCACTTCGGTTTTTACGAGTCCGAAACCAGAAAGTACCCAGCATCCCTAAAAATATATTGAAAACAAAGAAAAGGATAACGGCATAGGTAGTATTCAGATAATTCACCGTTCCTTGCTCTATATCGAAAGCTTCCTTCATATCGCCATACGAATTTATATCGTATAAGTAATAAGGGCCGATAGATAATTTCCCTTGCATATCCTGCATAAAACGTTCGGTAAATCCCGGTATGGAATTAAAAGCCACACGCACCGCAATGTGATGCCAATAAGTCAGCGGCGAACTGGGAAGATAAATAAAAGGTTCGTAACGCTCGTACTCATCGGTCTTATGAGCAGGAAGTACCGCCATTACCTTATAATTAGTTTCCGGCTGCACACTATTCAGGAAATAAGGATTGAAACAAGTTTCCCCTAATCCATTGCGTCCGCTAAACAAGGAATCACTTAACGTTTCACTCATCAACACCGGCATGGGGTATTCATTCTTGTCCCAACGCTCCGCCTCAAATGAACCTGATAATGGCTGCAAGCGAAATACCTTGAAATAAGTAGGGCTGACATAACGGATGAAACAGCCTACCACATGAGTCGAATCCGAATGCGGAGCATATCCCTCATACATATTATTTCCCGTATAAGGTATTGTCCCATAATAAAAACAAGCTTCCTCCACCCCTTGATATTGTTGGATCAAATGATAGATTTGCTCCAAATATTCAGCAGAATGACTCATTAATACAGAATCATTTTGCAAAGCCGGCTTAATATTCAGTTGAATATCAAAAACATTCTCCGTGTCATATCCTTTAGACTGACGGGCAGCAACCTCATAATTATAAACCAGATCGATGCTGTACCATAGCAAGACAAGAACAACAACCAATTCAACCCACACCCATACATTAGCGTGCCTTTGGTTCCACATTTGTCTGAATAAACTCTTTATCATTTTTCCTTTCCTCCTATTCTCCTTTAATGGTAGTTGCAATATTACGATGTGTGACCATCCATACCGGAATCAATACCGACAATAAATTAAAAACAACACATACGCCGAAAACCAACACAAATAAAGCAGGATGCAACAACAAACCTCCATCCAGACTGATACCTGATAATTCTACCTCGCCGCTACCAAACAACCATACACGTCCCAGCCAAACCAAAACACACGAAAACAGATATACCTAAATTACCACCCAAAAAGACCGTAAGCAGATTCTCTAAAAACAACCTACACCATAATAGGAAATAACGTGATGCGCCATACGCCTTGCGAACTGCAATTTCTGTCACACGCTCCTGCATTCGGGCATTGGTCATACCTGAGATATTAATAGCAGGAACAATCAGCAAGACCATCAATAACATACTGTAAACCAACGGTGCACTAATATCTTTTCCACGAAAAAAGGTGTATTCCGTATGAGTATAGAGTTCGTTCATCTCGAAAGCATATTCTGCCGTTGAACTATTCAAACGATCCTGCCGATGCTGTACTTCAGTCCGTACCTCTGCAGGACGAGTATCCGGCAGCAGTTTGAGCAATCCCAGACGGATTCCTCCCAAGCCCCCTGTCCAAGTAGCATAATAGTCTTCATTTTCCAATGAGAAAGGAACAAAAGCATCAGCGTATGCTGTCTGGAAAATAGCATTGACATCTTTCACCACGCCTACCACTTTAGTAGGAAAAAAATTACTTTGATATTCTTTTCCTACCACATCCGTCGTGCCGAAAAGCTGCAAGGCCATACGCTCGGTTATCACACTGACCCACCGACGGGCATCATACTCCTCTTGTGTGAAAGAACGTCCCGCTATAAATTCATAATCAAAGAACTTAAACCAGTTATCAGCCACAGGCCGCACATAATAGTTGAATATCTCATTCGAAGCGGACAAGTTACAAGGGGTCTTGGAAACGCCACGATACCAAGTAACCTCTTTTACACCAGGAAGCTCTGAAAACAATGCTTCAAAAGCCTTGCGTCCCATACCGCTGTTCTGGTTGGTATGATCCAGCTTACGATAGGTCATTCCCGAACCTGTATACATCATATCGCTCCGATCACTTTCCGGAGCCATATCCATTGTACGGAAGTCATAAATCATCACTACTACCATAACAAAAGCGATAGTGACAGCTGTTCCTATAATACTGATTGTAGCATAAAAAGGATTCTGCCGTATCAGATTAAATGCTTGTAATAATAGCTGTTTCATTCGTTTTATTCTCTTCATTTTATTTATTCTTCATGTAATGCCTCAGCCGGTTCGATACTCATGGCACGACGGGCAGGGTATCCTATTCCAATGACAATCATTCCAGCAATCAGAATAAAAGTGCCCAGAACCGTAATCGCAAAACGACCTGCCGTAAAAGGCATACGTGTAACTTCCACCAGTTCGGCATATCCCAAATTCCACGCCACAACCAATGCAGGAATAGCAGATATCAGCAATAACAAGACTCCTTCCCCCATCAGACGACCGCAGATTCCCCAACGGGTAGATCCTAAAGCCATACGCAACGCTATTTCGGCACGCCGATGCTGTGTCCGGAACCAGAAAGTTCCGATAATGCCTAGAAAGATATTCAGCAATAAGAAAAATATGATACAAAATTGCGTATTCAACTCATTCACCGAATCCGTTTCATAAGCTGTGCGTACATCACTCAAAGGAGTTATATCCAAAAGATATAGATTGCCCACCTGATATTGACGGTCGGCATCCACTATCAAACGGTCTATGAATCCATCATTCTGTCCCTCACGAACACGCAGGCAAACTTCTATATAAACCGTCTCACCTAAGGATTCCAACGCCTCATCTGTCAGGTACACAGCAGCATAACGGGAGCCGTAATCATCCGGAGCTGTAAAATGGTCATAACGGACCGGCTCGGTAAGAGCAGCTATAGAAAGATGCTCCGCCTCCGGCTCATTCCGCCAAACAGGTACCCTACGCCCTAAAAGTTCCTTACCATGCCAAGGTGCATCCTGATAAACATCGGCAATATTCACAGATAAGACCATGCCGGACGGTGTCAGTGCCTCAGCAAGGCTTTCACTACCCGAACCGTCTATATTGCGATAACGGAATACATTAAAATACTCCGGAGTTATCCATCGTTTCAAACTACGTACCGGGACTGTATCCAGATAAAATGAAAAACTGTTTGCACCGTCATTATAAGGTATACAGTTTTGCGAGAGGCTGACTGCTTCCACATCCGGACGATGCGCAAGCCTGTTTACAATTTCATGCAAATCGGCAACATCTTCTTTCATAGTACGGCCAGGCTGATAAGCAGCCGCCTTCGAAGTCATCCGCTCAAAACGAAGAACATACGTATTTTCTATATCAAAGCCCATCGGCAAATTATAGATGCTCAATGTGACATATACCACATCCACAATATACCATAATATGACAAACACCACAAAAAGTTCCATCCACAGAAACGCATTGCTGCGGCGCTCGTTCCATATCTGTTTCAATAAATTCCTGTTCATGATCTAACGTTGGTTTAAAGCGTCCGTAATATTCATGCGCGATGCCCTCCAGGCAGGGATGCACGCTGACAGCAAATTCAAGAGCAGGCAGAAAATGAATGCGGCCAAGAATATCCAGGGACTGAACAACATATCTGCCGAAAGACTGGTTTCTCCTATTTGGGCACGGTTCTCGCTATTGGAAAATAAGAAATCATTCAATAAAAAAGTACATGCATAACTGAAAAGCATTCCTACTGCTCCGGCTATGAGCGTCAATAATAAATTTTCATAAAACACTTGCCTCAACAAGACATTGGCAGTAGCACCAAATGCCTTCCTCACCCCTATTTCCGACATGCGCTTCCGCATACGGGACAAAGTCATGCTACTCAAATTTATAGCCGGTACCAGCAATAAAATAACAATCACCAACAGGTAGTGCAAATAAGCTTCCTTCGCCTGTAACTCTCTTCCCCAGTGACGAAAGATAAAAGAGAAACGATCATCGGGTTGTCCACGATAAAAATTTCGGAATCCTGCAATCCGTCATTGAATTTCTGACGCAGGCGTTCCGCCTCTTCTCTGATGGCAGGAAAATCTTTCTCCGAATGTGCCAGAATGACCACACGAAAAGTTCCCATCGCATTGTCATACCAGCACTTTCTGGCTATTTCTGTTGAATTGAAAGGTATCCAAATCTGTGCATAAGAAGAAACAGCCAGTTTGGATACATCTTTCACAACACCCACTACCGTATAATCGGCCAAGTTGAGTTGGACCGTACGTCCTACCGCTTCTACCGTACCAAACAAATTCCGGGCCACAGAAGCACTAAGTACAACCTTAGGAAGTCCGCTTTCACTATCGGCAGCCGTAAACGGCTTTCCGGCAATAAAATCAAAAGAGAACACTTTCCAAAAGGTATCGTCAGTTTCAAGGTTATCCACTGTCATCATTTTTCCCGCAGGTACAGAAATACGCATCCTGCCTCCTGTAGACACTATAGTTACCGCCTCAGGAACAGTAAGTGCCTTAAAACACTCTTTAGCCACCGTGAGTGACATACAGCCGTTTGATGAATTATCACTGGTATCTCCTTTCTGATGAATAGACATCGCTTTCATATAAAGAGAACGTGAACGGTTCACCTCGGGCACACAATCCGTAATGCGTACTTCCAACACCAGGACAATGACCATGATCATACAAATAGCCAATGCCGTTCCTATGATAGAAACCAAGCTGATGAGCCTATTCTCACGAAGTTGGTAAAAAGCCTGTTTAATATATAGTTTTATCATGTTTGTGCTATGCTCTAAAACCTTTTAACAAAAAAGAGATTACTCATTATGCAATGCTTCCGCCGGCTGAACTTTCATAGCCTTACGTGCGGGAATCCAAATGCCTACTACAATCATCAATGCAATCAAAATAAAGGAAATAAGAACTGTTATTATGAAACGTCCACCTTCAATAGTAGTGCCATTCATCCAAGCATTCAATTCACTATTTGCCAGATTCCAATCAATAAAAATCGCAGGAATTGTGGCCACCGCCAATAATATCAATCCCTCTGCCAACTGACGGACAAAGATACTATGATCTGTTCCACCCAATGATTTCATCAATGCAATCTCACCACGTCGTTGCTGAGTACGGAACCAGAAAGTACCTAGCAATCCCAAGAATATATTCAACAACAAGAAACCCATTCCGAAAAGGTAACTGTTCCAGGCATTCGTATGTGACTGCTGAAAGTTACGACGGATATCGGTAAAAGAACGCACATCCGCGATAAACACATTGCCCACGCGATACAGTTTCTCACTATCCGCTTTCAAACGGGCTATAAAATCGCGATCTTGATCCTCTTTTACGCGTACACAAAGCTCCGTGCCCAAATCATACCATTCTTCCGGCATAGGAGCCACCATGCAGTAACTGTTCCATGCCTCAAAATAATCCCCATAACGGACAACCTGCAAAGAAGCCGCTAAATTATATGTATTCGTTGTATCCCCGAACAAATAAAATTGTTTGTCTACCAATGAAGTCAAATCACATCCATAGCGCCGTTTATAAAGATTATCTGAAGCTAAGAAATTCTTCGGATGTTTCAGCATCTCAGCCAGTTGTTCAGGGGTCTCCCCACGGGTGCCACGATAACGGAACACACGGACAAAATCGGGAGACACCAATCTGCGTATAGTCCATCCCGGCGAACGTAATGTATCATACACCACTGACGCACTGCTGTTACTGCCATTATACGGGTAAGAATTTTGTCCTAATCCGGCTGCCTCTATATCCGGTCTATGCTGAAGACGACTTAGAAGTTCCTTGACATCCTGCCGCTTTTCCTCGTCTGTCTGATTGGGAATAAAGTCTGGACTTTTGTCCGTAAGACGTCCCATTTGCACCAAATAGCAATGAGAAATATCAAATCCCCGTGGTTCATTATAAATTGAGGTCTGCACATACATATAGTCCACAATATACCATAAAACGACACTTACCAACAATAATTCGGTGACAAGCCAAAGATTAGACCGCCATTCATTTTTTATCTGAGTAAATAGTTTCTTATTCATCTTGATTCTTTACTTTTAATTCGTTATCACCTTATTGAATCCTTCCTCCCAGCGCATTGACAATGCTAGTCCTTGAAGCCCTCCAAGCAGGAATGCCGCTACTCAGCAAATTCAAAACAAAGCAAAACAGCAATGCATAAAGGAAAGTGGAAGGGTGCAATAAAATACTGGAATCAACTGTAGGGGCATTCAATGTCGCACTATAAGGCTGTGCAAACAGGATATCGGTACCTAAATAAGCCATAACAATACTGATAAACAAACCTACGGCACCAGCCAACAAAGTCACGACCAGGTTTTCCATGATTATTTGTCCAACCATTTCCATGCGGGTGCTCCCAAAAGCACGGCGTACTCCTATTTCCGCCACACGTTGGCGCAATCGGCTTTGCGTCATACTGCTCAGATTTTATAGCAGGTACTAACAACAGAATGATAAAAATGATAGCACGTTCACGACGAGCCGACTTCAAATCCGGCTCCAAGTTAGCTGCAAATGAAATAGACTGAGTTTCCTGATCGTATGGTCGGTTACGGTCTATCAACGTATACCCCTGATCGGCAAGAATAGAATTATACTCACTCATACGCCGCTTGGCTTCAGCACGGATTTCTCCAAAATCATCATGGCTTCGAGCCAAAATAGTGACACTCATCATCCCCATGTGCTGGTCACTCCACGTATCATTAGGCAAATCCGTCGAAGTAAAGGGAATCCATACTTGGCCATAAGAAGCATCGGCAAGAGTAGATACATCTTTCACTACCCCTACCACACGATAGGGAGCATGATTCAACAAAAACTCTTTGCCCGCAGATTCTGTGGAACCAAACAAAGCCCGCGATATGCTCTCAGTAATCACAGCCACAGGAGTGCCCGCATTGAAAGTAGCTTCATCGTATGGTTTTCCATTCACAAAACGAAAATCGAACACTTTAAAAAAAGTATCATCCGTTTCCCGCACATCCGCTCCAATAGCCGGCATAGCGGGTAATGAAACAGGAGTCGATACCGGCATACTGCAATAAATAGTGACAGCTTCAGGGGTTTTCAATGATTTATATACCTCACGCGCCGTCCGCACGCTCATCGTCCGTTACTTGTTCCGTCCCCCCAATCCTTATGACTTATGCTCATATAATGCACATGCAGAAACGATTCCGGTTTGACTCGGGAGAAAAGGAGCGACCTTCACTTGTTGTAGCATCACTACCAACATAATAAGGAAAATGCTAAAAGCAGTTCCTGCAATGCTGATGACACTGATAAGCGGATGCTGGCGAAGTTGCGCCAAAGCTTGCTTAAAATACTGTTTAATCATCTCTGTTATTTCTTAATAAATTCCTTTTCATAGTAATCAGTAGTTATTGCACCTGACGCCCATCAAAGAAACGAATGGTTCTGGAAGTCTGTTTGGCTTGTTCTTCATTATGGGTTACCATCACAATGGTCCGTCCATCCTCTTTATTTAATTTATGCAACAATTCCATGACCTCTGCACCCATCTTTGAGTCCAGATTACCGGTAGGCTCATCCGCAAGAATAATTTCAGGATTACCCACAATAGCACGGGCTATCGCTACACGCTGGCACTGTCCTCCGGAAAGCTGTGTGGGCATGTGCCGCATACGATGACTTAAACCGACACGATCCAACACTTCTTTTGCCAGACGGGTACGCTCCTTGGCAGCCATCTTTCTATAGAGCAAAGGCAACTCCACATTGTCAATCACATTCAGCGAATTAATCAGGTGGAACGACTGGA
>ENA-OQKW01000463-OQKW01000463.1-human-gut-metagenome-genome-assembly--contig:-NODE-463-length-9873-cov-3.071311_pt1 | contig 9873 bp, 8 predicted proteins | sample MGYA00242657_ERZ504815 | MGnify/ENA primary metagenome ERZ504815 (study PRJEB26092, sample SAMD00036404) | human gut metagenome | host: Homo sapiens | study: EMG produced TPA metagenomics assembly of the... | reverse complement strand
GCCTCACCACCCAAGTGGGATATCAAATGCAGGCATATAAAAATACAATCTTTTCAGCCTTCTGCTCCTTCTTTTAATGCCCATTGAAGAATAGATAAAGCCCGACCATGACAATAGCCAGTAACGCCCATGCAAGGATAACGGATTTAGCCGGCTTCTCCATGACTTTCTTCATATTTAATGTACATTCTTGTCGATGTTTATCCAATAAGGATACCAAGATCATGCCTGCGCTGATGATAACGAACAGGTAGAAAGACAGCATCATGAAGTGAGGCCATGTCGTATATTCTTCCGCAGGGAATACCCATAAATAGAGAATGCCCACTCCCATGCTGAACGCCGTGCCAAGCGTCAATGCCATGTTGGCAGCCATCGTGGTAGTTCGTTTCCAGAAGATGCCGAACAGGAAAACAGTCGCCATAGGCGGTGCGATAAATCCCAGTACCGATTGGAATACATTGAACAGATTCAATCCTTTGATACTGTCTATGGCAATGGTGATGATCACCGAAATCAGTGCTCCCGCCATTGTAACCACATGCCCTGTACGGATGATCTCTTTCTGGCTGGCAAGCGGTCTGAATTTCTTGACATAGATATCCATCGTGAAGACTGTACTCAGCGCATTCAGGGCAGAGCCGACAGTGCTGATCAGTGCGGCGGTCAATACGGCCAGTACCAACCCCACCATGCCTACAGGAAATAAGTTAGTGACCATAGTCATGTAGGCTTCATCGGGGTTCTTCAAGCCCGGGTAGAGTGCCAGACAGATGATACCCGGAAGGATATAGAGAGGAACATCCAGTATCTTCAACCAGCCGGTGAAGTTGGCACCCATTTGGCCTTCTTTCAGATTCTTAGCAGCCAATACAGGCTGTACCATGGATTGGTCTGTGCACCAGAACCAGACTCCCATGATGGGATACCCCAGAATAATGGGCAGCCACGGGAAGGCGGGATCGTCATTCGGGCGGAACAGGTTCCAGTAATCGGCCGGAACCGCTTCGGCCAATGCGCTGATGCCACCCACTTTGTAAAGACCTGCTATAGTAAGCGTGGCCGATACGAAAATAAGCAGAAGCATTTGGAATACATTGGTATAGGCTACCGCTTTCAGCCCTCCGGCCATGGTGAAGAATGCGGAGATAACGAGCAGGATCAATGCTGACTGCCACATGGGAATATCGAAAACCTGACGGATAAGGATACCTCCGGCGAATAAGGTCAGGGCAAGCCACGAGATAAGGATTGTCACAATGGTGTACCAGGCAAGAATGTTGCGGGTGGACTGTCCGAAACGCCGCCCCATGAACTCCGGCAAGGTGGTGATACGTGCTCCTAAGTAACGAGGGGCAAAGACAAAAGCCAGCAAGCAGATGAAAACAAACGCATACCAGGCATAATTACCTGAAACGATACCGGTGGTAAATCCGGCACTGGCGGAGGCTATCAGCATGGAAGGGCCCACATTGGTTCCCCACATGGAGAAACCGATGTGATGCCACTTCAGGGAACGCTCGGCAAGAAAAGGCTGCTGCCTTTTTTGCGTTTCAGGCTGGCCCATATACCGATGCCTATAAGAATCAGAAAGTAGGCAATAAGAATGCCCCAATCTAACGTATCTAAATAATTAGCGTGCATAATTCATGTATCAGATTAAGATGAATATTCCGTTTATTGATGAAGTCCCATCAGTTCTTTGGCTACCGCTACGGCCGTATTGGCATTGTCGCTATACCCGTCCGCACCTATTTCATCGGCAAATCCCTGGCTTACCGGAGCGCCGCCTATCATTACTTTTACCTGATGACGGATACCGGCTGCTTCCAAAGCGTTGATCACCTCTTGCATATAAGTCATGGTTGTTGTCAGCAAGGCACTCATGCACAGGATGTCTGCCTTGTTTTCTTGACTTCTTCCACAAATTTGTCGCAAGATACATCTATGCCTATGTTGATTACCTCAAAGCCGCAACCTTCCAGCATGGAAGCCACCAGGTTCTTGCCGATATCATGCAAGTCGCCTTTCACGGTCCCGATGACTACCTTGCCTATGGTGGTCGAGGCACTCCCTTGCAGTAAAGGCTTCAGAAGTTCCAAAGCTCCCTTCATGGCGCGTCCTGCCATCAGCAGTTGGGGAACGAACGCTTTTCCGTCCTGGAAGCGTTGTCCCACTTCGCCCATAGCCTTTATCATGTAGTTGTTGATAATTTCCTGGGGCTGTACTCCTTCGGCGATGGCTTTCTTGGTTACTTCTACGGCCGGTTCCAGCTTTCCGTCCACAATGGCATTGAACAAAGGTTTCAAGGCTTCATTCCCGGCTGCCGCAGAGTCTTTGACGACGATTGTTTCTTGTTTTGTTGCAGCGGCTTCTTCTTTCGAAAGGTCTTCTTTGGATACGTCAGAGGAAGAAGAGGAGTATTCTTCGACAATGCGCATCGCTTGTTCCACTTCTCTCTCGTTATGGAAATCCATTTCCAGATGCACACCGTCCGCACCGATATTGTCCAGCAAGGGTTTCAGTTCGTCCAAGGTTACCCAACAAGCCATGATGCTCTTGCCTCCGGCAAGGATCTTCTTGTAAAGGTCGTACCATTTGGGTGATCCTCCTTGTGGCTCACCTACGCCCGGAGTCCATTGAATGGCATTCAGTTCCTCAATTTCAAGAAGGGCGGGCAGGTGATGCATGGCGCCTACGCCGTCCAGATGATACAAGGTATAGTCTATCTTTTGGCATTGTTCGCGGATAAAGGGTTGTACAAAACGACGATAATCATCCTCACTGATCATGGTGGAGATATCGCTTTGCAACTTGCTCATCTTTCCCGGCGCCCATGAAGAGAAATAGCAGAAGGCCATTTCGTCTCCTTCACGGATGATGTCGTAAAGTTCATCAAAGACTTTGAAATAGATATCATTGATTTGTTGCATTTGCTGTTCCAGCACTTCGGGCTGCATCACGGTATCCAGCAAAACTTTGTCTGTACCTTTCAAGGCGGCCAGTACGTCCAGACCTTCCATCAAGTCGGGCATTCCTACGTAATAGTGACCGTTTGCTTTCGCCTTGCATGCCTTCAGCAATTCTTTATGCAATATCCAGTTGGGATGCTCGGGATTGAAAACAATCTCATCGTTGAAATCGGGATCGGGATGAATCCAAATGGTATCTTCCCTCCTTCGAACACGCCGCCCAAGATGGCTGCCAATGAACCGGGGCCTAACTGGGTATTGGCTACCGGCAGGATATCTGCTTTCAGACTGCTGTGTGCCACGTACCAGTCCAGGTATTCTGCACGCCATTGCGGATCGAACCATTTCTGATTCAGGTCTTTTGCCGGGGAGGGTGCAGGGATATCCGCATGAGGTTTCACATCTTCCTGAAAGTGCTCCCACATGTTCAGTATGATTCCTTTATGGTTCCACCAATCTATATATCGTTTCTTTGTCTCGTCTAAATTCGTTTTCCAAGTTTCCATATTCGTCAGTTCTTAAATATTCCTTTAAAATGAGGGTCTATGTGCAGACCGATGCTTTTGCTTAAATCCATATCGTCCGTGCATTCCACTTCATCCGGATAAACGGGGATGGTCGCTCCTTGACGTACATATACGGGCATTTCGTCCAAGGGGATATCCAGATTCTTCAGCCAGCGTCCCCCTTCCAAGCGTTCGCCTGTGAAGAAATTCACCCATTTCCCTTCGGGCAGATAGACATCCCGGCGGTTCTCGCTGTTCATGACCGGGGCTACCAGGAAGTCGTTACCAAAATAGTATTCATCGTCGATGTGCCAGCACAATTTGTCTTCGGGGTGATGAAAAATCAGAGCTTGCAAGAGAGGTGCTCCGCTTGCGATGGCCTTACGGCTTTGTTCTACAATATAAGGTATAAGCGTATAGCGCAACTTCCACCACTTTTTTATCATGGGTGCGATAGCGGGATAATGCCACGGCTCGCGTTTGTTTGTTCCGTGATAACGGATGTGGGAGGAGAATACACCGAATTGTGTCCAGCGCATATATACATCATCGTCCACTATAGAGTTCATGAAGTTGGGCAATGTGTGGAATCCGGGGACATCATGACTCCAGAAGGCGAAACCGGAAAGCCCGAAATGCAAACCGCCTTTCAGCGAGCCTGCCATTCCATCCCATGAACTGCATGAGTCGCCTCCCCAATGCAGCGGATAGCGCTGGCATCCCGCCCATGCCGAGCGTGCCCATACGATGCCGTCACCGGTTACGTCTTTTGTTATTTCGTAGGCGGCTTTTTGATAAAGCAATGCATACAGGTTGTTCAGCAATTCAGGTTTCATGCCTTTATAGAGGGCATCCATGTGGATGTTTTCTCCAAAATCGGTTTTGATGCAGGTCACGCCCATATCCAGCAGATTCTTCAGCAGTCTTTTATACCATTCGGTTGCTTTGGGATAAGTGAAGTCAATGGTTCCGGCATAGTCCAAAGCGGAGAAATTGGAACCTTCCGAATCTTGTTTCTTTGTCAGCGGAGCTATATAATCGTTTTTGCGTGCTTCGTCTATCTGTTCGGCGTTCTCCGCCACGTAGGGGAGTTGCCATAAGGACACGCGATATCCTTTTTTCTTCAGTCCTTGGATGAACCCTTTGGGATCGGGAAAGCGTTCTTCGTTGAATTTCCATTCGCACAGCCAGTCGGTCTTGAACCAGCCGGTATCCAGATGGATGACATCACAGGGGTAATGTTCGGCACGCATCCGGTCGCATATCTCATTTACTTCATCAGCACTGAAATAAGTCATGCGGCTCATCCAGATGCCGAAACTCCAGAGGGGAGGCATGGAAGGATATCCGGTCAGATCCCGATAACCCCGGAGGATTTCTTCCATGGTGTCGCCTGCTATGACGAAGACATCCAGCATGGCCTGGTCGCTCAGGAACTGTACCGAGCGGGTGGACTGCCCGGCCAGTGACAGTTTGCTGTGGGCACAGGTGTGATAGAATGTTCCATACATCCGGCTGGAGAGGTAGAAAGGAATATTCTTATAGGTACGGCGGTTGTTCACACCTTGTCCGTCCTGGTTCTTTAAGAAGAACGTTTGTCCGCTTAAGTCCATTTTGGCAAAGCGTTCCCCTGTTCCGGCAAAACATTCATCGGGTTTTGATTCAAAGGAAAGGGTGGCACGTTCCTTTACTCCGTTTCGTTTGCAGAATGCCAGTGGCAGCGCATCGTAACGGGGAGGGGAGAAGTGGTCGTAGGCAGCCAGTCGGATTTCACGTTTGCCGTCGGGGTAAAGGCGAAGATCCAAGGTCTCTTGAGGATCGGGCAGCAGTTCGCTCCAACGGTCCAGTACCGGGGGCTTTACATGGATAAGTGCCCGTTGGATTCCGTCTTGGGTCGTGATCAACCATTCCCCTTCTGTTTGTGTCACTTGCAAAGGGAGTTTCTTTACCCGGTCACTGAATTGGAGCATTTCCGACTGATCCGTCATGCTTTCTTCACCGAATCCGATAAAGAGTCGGGTGATACCTGAGGTGTACTGACGGATGACCAGCGTATATTCTTCACGGGGCGATGCCGTATCGGGTGCCATATCGTTAGAGAGCACTTGCTTTTGAAAAGGGACGTTTATACAGATATCCCCGTCTTTTTCATAGACAGAGGTGGGCTTGTATGCTTTCCATAATGATTCGTCTCTTGACAGATCGGGATCAAAGTCCAGAAAATCGAATAAGTGGTAATTGGTTGGTTTCATTCTCTTTTTGTTATTTTGTTTTTATAATGATTCTTGGTTGTGACACCCCACCTACAGCGACCCTCCCTGCCTTTTGCTTTATACTTTCATCTACTTGCGGACCATTCTTCTTCCACACATTATGAGGTCCCGGACGGTTGGAGTCGAAACGTTCGGACGGACACCAGTTGTTTTCTACGGTATAGCCATCCGTCGCTTCATCAAAGTAGATGTAAAACGCACGGTCGTTGGTAGCGTAGGGCGCGTCAATTAAATGTTCAATCCGGTTATTGCGCATTACGGAGCTGGGTTGGTTGGAGAGGGTATAAAGTCCTCCTGCATCATACAGCCTCCGGGCAAAGTGGTGGACGTAATTGGCTTCAATCCGGTTGCCGCTCATTCCGCTTTCCAGCAGGGTCCATCCCCAGCCCACACAGATACCTGAGTAATTGACGTGGCAGACTTCATTATGTACGATATGGATATTCTTTACATATCCGGCTCCGATGCCTACACCTCCCCAATCTTCATTGGTCACTTCCTCAATCAGGTTGTTCCGTATGGTGATTCCCGTACATAATTCCTGTTCATGAAAAGGTGTATAAGGCACATGGGTTTCAAATCCTTCATCGGGAAAGGTGCCCACCAGTAAGGCTGTGCCACCAATATCGGTGAAATGGCAATTCTCGACAATGGAAGTCGATACGGCGCGTTCATAATCTACTCCGGTGGCTGCTAAATGCTGGAATGTGCAGTGGTTGAAGTTTATGTTATTGCCGCATTTTATCTGTATTGCAGCTTCGGGTCTGCCTATCCATGCCTGGTTTTCCAGTTCCGCTTTTTCGGGTAGCCCCGGTATGGGTAGTCTGTAAGCATCCAGCAGATGGAAGCCTCCTTGCAATGTAACGTGTCCTTGATAAGAGGGGCGCATCCATGAAGTATGTTCGAAAGATATATTTTGAAAATATATATTCCTTACCGGGCGTTCTAATGTTCCGCTTATAGTCAGTAAAGTCTCTAAAGCCGGAATAATGACTTGCGCCTTCGTCATGTCTTCGTGAGGACGCGGGTAATAATAGATGCGTCCGGAAGGGTAATCCTGATACCATTCTCCGGGCTGGTCCAATAGTTCCAGAGCATTGACCAGACAAAAGGTGGAGTTTCCTTTTTCTCCGTCAATGACAGGTTGAGGCCAGGGATGGGCAAACTCCAACCGGCTTTCGGGATCATGAAAACGGACGATTGTATTTGCCCCTTCAGTAATCATTTCCTTCACTCTCAGTATGGCGATGGCCCAACGTTGGTGAACGATCATCTCTACTTGTGAAGCGGCATTCAACCCTGCTGTTTGTGGAGTGGGAATGGTGATCGTCTCTTCCTCAGGGTTAAAATCAATCATGCGTTCCATTACTCCGTCGGGAAACTGTGCGGCCCGCTGTGCTTTTGTTCCGTTGACCCACATTTGCCGGGTTTCCAATATCCTGTTTCCCATACGGGGCGCTTCCGCTACCCATATTTTATTTCTAAGTGTTTCTGGTATTCTGGTATCTTTGCATCCTTGTTCCCAATCTGTCACAGGAACTCCGCCACTTAAGACTACACGGGCATTGGGAACAGCGGTGATACGGGTGGGAGAGTCTGTTGTCCCGCTATCTTCGGGGCGGATGAACAGGCTTTTATATTGTGGGTATATTCCTTCCTCCAATAGGATATTTATGCCTCCGGTTGTTTCGGGTGATTGCAATCTTCTCCATTCGCGCGCTTGCTTGATGGCTTGTTCCAGAGTCTGGAGGGGAGATTGGCGTGTACCGGCAGCATTGTCGTTACCGTAGGGAGAAACATAAATATCTCCTGCGGTTAAATAAAAGGTATAACTGACAAATGCGATAAAGCAGATTATTTTTGTTTTCATGGGTTCTCCGGATTTAAAGGTCTTTTTAATCAGACGGAAGGAATCAGGTTTTGTACCCATTGGATAATTTGCCAATGTGTCAATTTGCTGCATTCTACTCTGCGTGGTCATGGGCATATTAGCAAATTGATGCATTGATATATTGATTGAAGTATAATAAAAACAGGCCATACCTTAATGAAAAGGTATAGCCTGCGTCATTTAATAAAAGAGATTTATTTTTTATGAGTTCATGCTCATCAGGAATTCTTCGTTGTCTTTGGTATTTTCCAAACGACTCTTTACGAAATCCATGGCTTCGATAGGATTCATATCTGCCAGATACTTGCGAAGAATCCACATACGGTCCAAAGTAGTCTTGTCGAGCAGCAAGTCGTCGCGGCGGGTGCTTGATGCCACGATGTTTACTGCCGGGAAGATACGTTTGTTGCTCAAGTTGCGGTCCAGCTGGAGTTCCATGTTACCTGTACCCTTGAATTCTTCGAAGATTACTTCATCCATCTTGGAACCGGTGTCAATCAGTGCGGTTGCGATAATGGTCAGCGAGCCACCGTTTTCAATGTTACGGGCAGCACCGAAGAAACGTTTGGGCTTATGCAGGGCATTTGCATCCACACCACCGGATAATACCTTGCCGGAAGCAGGAGAAACCGTATTGTATGCACGTGCCAGTCGGGTGATAGAGTCGAGGAAGATTACCACATCGTGACCGCATTCTACCATGCGTTTTGCTTTTTCCAGTACGATACCTGCAATCTTTACGTGACGTTCTGCCGGTTCGTCAAATGTAGAAGCGATCACTTCGGCATTTACGCTGCGCGCCATATCTGTCACTTCTTCGGGACGTTCGTCAATAAGCAGCATGATCATGTACGTTTCCGGATGGTTGGCTGCGATTGCGTTAGCGATGTCTTTCATCAGGATCGTCTTACCGGTTTTGGGCTGCGCCACAATCAAAGCACGCTGTCCTTTACCGATAGGTGAGAACATATCTACCACACGGGCTGAAAGGTTATCACTATATCCCCCTTTGCAAAGTTTGAACTTTTCATCGGGGAACAGCGGGGTCAGGTGATCAAACGGAACGCGGTCACGTACCAATCCGGGATCCAAACCGTTTATCTTTTCCACCTTTACCAACGGGAAATATTTTTCTCCTTCTTTGGGCGGACGGATAGAGCCTTCCACTACATCACCGGTCTTCAAACCGAACAGTTTTATTTGCGATTGTGAAACGTAAATATCATCGGGTGAGGAAAGATAGTTGTAATCGGATGAACGGAGGAAACCGTATCCGTCGGGCATGATTTCCAATACCCCGGTACCGGTCAGGATACCTTCAAATTCGTAAGGCTTTTCCACCTGTTTGCGTTCCGGTTGTTGAGGAATGCTGGCAGACGCTTCTCCCTCAGCCGTCGTATTGTTATTATTGTTTGCCTGACGAGGATTGTTGTAATTATTGTTGCGCGGATTGTTGTACTTCTGATTTTGATCGCGCTGCTGGCGTGGTTGGAATTTGGGGGCAGGTGTCTGTACCGGAGCCGGTGTTTCTACTTTGGTAGCCTCAAATTTGCCGAACAACTCAGTAGGAAGTTCTATTTTTTCTGAAGGAAGATCCTCGATAGGAATAAAATCATCGGTTTCACTGCCGAATTCCAGTTCGGGAAGAATCACTTCTTTTTCTTCGGGAATAGCCGGTGTTTCTTCTTTTTTTGCTTTTTTGGGTGTCGGTTTCGCCGGTGCTTCAGCTTTCACTTCCTCTTTTGCAGTTTCTTTCGTTTTCGTTGCAGGTTGTTCTTCTGTCTTGGCTGTTACTTTCTTACTACCCGGTTTGCGTCCTCTTTTTTTAGGTTGTTTTTCTTTCCGCACTTGTTTCGGCCACGGCTTCTGTTTGTGGTGTTACCGCTACAGGAGCAGTCTCTTTTACTGTTTCGGCAGCTGCGGCGGCAGGCTGCGGGGTATTGGCTTCCAGTTTCTGTGCCTTGTCCTTGGTTGCAGTATAGACCTTGTCACCGTCTTTTTTAACGTTGATACGTGATCTTTTACGGGGTTGACTTTCATTGGCTTTTTCTGCCGCTACTTTTTGGGTTGCTCCGACTATGGCTTGCTCGTCCAGAATTTTATAAACCAGATCTTCTTTTTTTAGAGAGTCTGTTTTCTTGATACCCAACTCTTTGGCAATCGATTGTAATTCCGACAAGTCTTTGTCGTTTAATTGAATAATGTTATACATAGAGTATAGTTATTAGTAA
>ENA-OQKW01000462-OQKW01000462.1-human-gut-metagenome-genome-assembly--contig:-NODE-462-length-9896-cov-2.702528_pt1 | contig 9896 bp, 10 predicted proteins | sample MGYA00242657_ERZ504815 | MGnify/ENA primary metagenome ERZ504815 (study PRJEB26092, sample SAMD00036404) | human gut metagenome | host: Homo sapiens | study: EMG produced TPA metagenomics assembly of the... | reverse complement strand
CAACAAAGCAGCTTACGTATTCGGAACAGCAGCCATCGCAGCAGGAAACTACGACATTATGGCATCCGTTATGATCGGCGGTATGGTTCCTCCGTGTGCGATTGCACTTGCAACCCTGCTGTTCAAAGATAAATTTACAAAAGAAGAAAGAGAATCCGGTCCGACCAACTTCATCATGGGACTCGCCTTCATCACCGAGGGTGCGATTCCATTCGCAGCAGCAGACCCGATCCACGTTCTTCCGGCCTGCATCATCGGCTCTGGCCTCGCAGGTGCGCTCTCCATGGCATTTGGCTGTACCTTAATGGCACCGCACGGCGGCATCTTCGTTGTACCGGTTATGGGAAATGCGCTGCTTTATCTGGTGGCAGTTGTCATCGGAACAGTGGTATCCGCAGTTCTGCTTGGAGTTTTAAAGAAAAAAGTTGCATAAAAGAGTAGAAAAAAGACAGAAAACAAAGTAAATAAAAATATCAAAGATCCTATGGGAGGAAAAAATCATGAAAGAATTTAAGTATGTTGTAACAGATCCAGAAGGAATCCACGCTCGTCCGGCAGGAATGCTGGTAAAAGCAGTCAAAGAATTTTCCTGTGATATCAAGATCGCAAAAGACGGAAAAGCCATGAACTGCAAAGCCATCTTCGGCATCATGGGACTGGCTGTAAAACAGGGCGAAGAAGTTACCCTGACCTTCGATGGAGCAGATGAAGATGCTGCATACGAAGCAATCAGCAATTTCATGAAAGAGAACTTGTAATTCTACAGAGCCATGCGGAATGGAAGAAAAAGTGCGAATCATGCTTGCATGAATGAGTGCTTTTTTCTGGAATTCCATATGGCGAGAAGCCACATCGAAATGGAGCGTAAGCGGAATTGAGATGGGGCTCTGGAGAATTACAATATAGTAATCGGCAGGAGCGTGTTTGAAAAACTTTCTGAAACTAAGAAATCCTTTTTGAACACGCTCCGGCTGTCTGGACAGAAAATTCGGATATCGAGAACAAAGGTGGAGAAAACTTATGCAGATTTATCAGGGAAAAAGCGTATTTTCCGGCACTGCGATCGGAAAGATCCGCGTATACAAAAAGAATGAGCGTCAGGTAAAACGTGTGAAAGTAGAAAATCCGGATGCGGAGATGGCACGGTTTGAGGAAGCAAAGGCAAAAGGAATCGCACAGCTTGGCGTTCTGTATGAAAAAGCATGCAAAGAGGTTGGCGAGGCCAATGCAGCGATCTTCGAGGTACATCAGATGATGATGGAGGACGACGGCTACAACGAGTCCGTCGAGAATATTATCAAGAGCCAGGGCGTCAACGCTGAGTATGCCGTTGCAACGACAGGCGACAACTTTGCGCAGATGTTTTCTGCCATGGACGATGATTACATGAGAGAGCGCGCGGCAGACGTAAAGGATATTTCCGAGCGTCTGATCTCCAGCTTAAACGGAGACGACACCGACGCATCCTTAAACGACGAACCGGCGATCATCGTGGCAGATGACCTTGCGCCGTCTGAGACGGTACAGATGGATAAGGACAAAGTTCTTTCTTTTGTTACCGTACACGGTTCTTTAAATTCCCACACCGCTATCCTTGCAAGAACCATGGCGATTCCGGCACTGGTCGGAACACCGCTTCCGCTGGATGAGAGCGTAGACGGAAAGCTCGGCATCGTGGACGGATCCGATGGAACCATCTATGTTGATCCGGACGAGGAGACTCTTGCTGCCATGCAGAAGCGTCGCACCGTAGGAGGAGGAAAAGAAAAAACTGCTCCTCACCTTAAAGGGAAAAGAAAATATTACACTGGACGGACAGAAAATTCTGCTGTATGCTAATATTGGAAACATCAAAGACCTTGCGGCTGTCATGCAGAACGACGCGGGCGGCATCGGCCTGTTCCGAAGCGAGTTTATCTATCTTGAGCAGGATCACTATCCAACAGAGGAGGAGCAGTTCCGTATCTACAAACAGGCAGCAGAGACGATGGCGGGAAAACGCGTCATCATCCGTACCCTCGATATCGGTGCCGATAAACAGTGCGATTATTTCGAGATGGAAAAAGAGGAGAACCCGGCACTTGGCTGCCGTGCGATCCGCATCTGCCTGACGCGGCCGGAGATCTTCAAGACACAGCTTCGCGCGCTGTTCCGCGCAAGCGCATATGGAAAAATTGCCATTATGTATCCAATGATCACAAGTGTCGGCGAGGTTCGCCAGATCAAAGCGATTGTGGAGGAAGTAAAAGCTTCTCTCGCTGAGCAGGGCATTGAGTACGGAAATCCAGAGCAGGGTATCATGATCGAGACCCCGGCGGCTGCCATCATCAGCGATGAGCTGGCAAAAGAGGTTGATTTCTTCAGTATCGGAACGAACGACCTCAGTCAGTACACCCTCGCGATCGACCGCCAGAACACAAAGCTGGATCCGTTCTTTGATCCGCATCACCCGGCGATCCTGCGCATGATTCAGATGGTTGTGGAGAATGCACACAAAGCCGGCATCTGGGCCGGTATCTGCGGCGAACTCGGCGCTGACCAGGAGCTGACAAAAGAGTTCCTTGCGATGGGCGTAGATGAACTTTCCGTTTCTCCGGGAAGCATCCTTCCGCTCCGCAAGATCATTCTGGAAACAAACGTGGCAGAATATAAGGCAGGAAAGAAATGTTAACACAGCAGAGACATGAGATAATTTTGAAACTGTTAAAAGAAAAGGGAAGCATCACCGTGACGGAAGTCCGGGATCTTCTCGATACATCGGAGTCCACGGTACGCCGCGATATCACAGCGCTCGACAAGGAGGGCAAGCTGGAAAAGGTATTCGGCGGCGCCGTGGAAGCCGGCCAGAAGGTGACGGCACACGAGTACACCGTTGCACAGAAAAATGAGCTGAACTGCGATGCCAAACGGAAAATCGCAGAATATGCGGCATCCCTCATCGAGCCGGACGATTTCGTCTTTCTCGACGCGGGAACGACAACGGCGCATATGATCGATTTCATCCGGGCAACCTCCGCCGTTTTCGTGACAAACGCCGTTGACCACGCACGGCGGCTGGCATCACGCGGGTTTAAGGTCATTCTGGTAGGCGGCGAGCTCAAAAGCTCCACAGAAGCCGTCGTCGGAAACCAGGCAATCCGCACGATTCAGGAATACCACTTCACCAAAGGCTTTTTCGGCACCAACGGTGTCACAAGAAGAAGCGGCTGCACAACGCCGGATGTCAATGAAGCAGTAATCAAAAAGACCGCCATGGAGCAGTGCCGCCAGTGCTACGTCCTCTGTGACGCAAGCAAATTTAACAGCATCAGTTCCGTTACCTTCGCAGACTTTGAAAAACCGATTTTTATCACGGACCGGAAAGTTCCCGGGTATGAGAAGAGCAAACATATCATCGTATGCGAGACGGAGCGAAAATAAAAAGCCAACATCTTACACGCACATAAATTGCAAAGCGCCCCGGCCCTGCAGATCATTTGGATGCAGGACCGGGGCGCCGTTTACAGACTTATTCTTTGATTTCCGCCAGCGTTACATCTGGATGATGATACTGCGGACGATGTTTCAAAAATGGAACTTTAAGCAGGGTAGCATTCTTGGGACACCAGTGAAGACAGGCATAACAGGCTGCACAGGAATGTCCTCCATAAAAATACGATGCAGTAACAAAATCTTCTTTTGGCAGACTTCCGTCAGATGTAAAGTTTGTTTTTGTTCTTTTATAAAAGATATGATAGATTTTAACCGTTCCGGTGCTTTTTTCAGTCGTTCCAGATTTTCCTGCTCTGAGCTGATTAAACAGTTGCCTGGCATCTGCAGATCAAAGACAGCCGACAGGTTTGCACCGCTGCGGGAAAGTGCCTGACTTAGGCTGACAAAAGAATTTCCGCTTTTTCCATTGTTAGAAGTCATGACGACAAAAGTATAGCAGTCAGGATTGACCGTTAACTTCAATAAAAATTCTTTTACAATCCATGGCAGATCGCTCATGTAGGTAGGAAAGACAAAACCGATTATATCGTTTTTGCAGAAAAAAATTGCTTTCTGTTTTATAATATTCTCAACAGGCTGATTCAGCTCTTTTCCAATTTCTTTTGCAGCCCAAAGCGAATTACCAGTTCCGGTAAAAATAAAAAATCATAAGTTTTTCCCTCTCTTTTTGAAGTTTATGACGGAGAAAATATTTTATCCGTTGCTTATATTATTTTAAAACTATGATGTTGGGGTCAAAAGCCCCTCTATAGTACCTTGAAAAGTTACATATATTTTGTAGTAAATACAAGCCTAAATGGTTTACTTGCTGTATAATAGAGATATCTTAGTAGGAAAGAAGGCAATCTCTATAGTCATTCAAAGAAAATACTTACCAGCAAATGTCATTTACAGATAGTTTTTCTGGATTAACTGCCAGAGAACAAAAAGCATTGGAAAAATCCTGGGCAAAAGTCTTTGCCGATGAAATATTTCCTGCCATTGATGAAAAGCGTTTTTCTGTCTTATACAGCGATAAGGCATCCAGACCGAATACTCCGGTCAACGTGATTGTTGGTGCGCTCATTATCAAAGAGCTTTTTGATTATTCCGATGACGAGATGGTCGAAAATCTTATGCTGGATTTTCGAATTCAGTACGCACTGCACACAACAAGTTTTGAAGAACAGCCTTTGAGTGACAAGACTTTAAGCCGTTTCCGCAAGAGGTGCTATGATTATGAAACACTTCACAACAAGGATCTTTACCATGATTGTGTGAAAGATTTAAGTGCTTCGATTGCAAAACTGATGGGAATCAGCGGTAAAGTCAGACGTATGGATTCCATGATGATCGAATCCAACGTCCGCAGGCTCAGCCGAATGGAACTGATATACACCTGCATTGTAAAGCTGGCGATGTATGTGAATAAAATCAATGGTTCCGTTCTGTCTGACGATTTAAAACATTATATCGATCCTAACGATTTTAACAGAGTGATTTATCATCAGCGCAGTACCGATGCAGATGAGCGCATGAAGCAACTCTTAACGGATGCGGATAAACTTCTTGCCCTGTGTGAGTCTGATTACAATGATTCAACAGAGTATGATCTGTTTGTCAGATGCCTGTCAGAACAGACCATTGTTGAAAATGAAAACCGAAGACTCCGCACGAAAGAAGACGGCGGCATGAAATCAACCATGCTGCAGAATCCTTCTGACCCTGAAGCGACATTCCGGAATAAAGCAGGAAAAGAGCATCGAGGATATGCTGCTAATCTTGAAGAATCCGTTGGAGCCGATGGTTCTGTTGTAACAGAGTACCAGTATGAGCAAAACAACCATAGTGACAGTCAGTTTATCCAGGAGCACCTTGCGCAGATGGATAACCAGGAAGAACGGACTGTTATAGTCACGGATGGAGCATATAGTGGAACAGAAAACACACAACTTGCAGCTCATAAAAACGTAGAACTGATTACCACAAGTCTGACGGGGAAACCGGCTCCGGATATCCTTGCTGATTTTGAATTCAACGAAGAGGGAACAAAAGTCCTCCGATGTCCAGCCGGCCATGCACCGAAAAGCTGTTCTTATATGAAACCAAGCAATCAGTGTGCCGTTTCCTCTCTGCATGAGCAGTGTGCCAACTGTCCGTAGCAGGATCAATGCAAGCCGAAGATCTTTAAGAAGGTTGCAAAAATAGTAACATCCAAAGCAGCGCATGAACGTGCGAAAATCCAACGGAACATGAATAGCAAAGAATTCAAAAATTATGCAAGGCTGCGTAATGGAGTGGAAACTGTTCCATCGAATATACGCAAGAATTACCACTTGGAAAAGATACCTCGTGGGAAACAGCGGGGCAAGTTCTTTTTCGGTTCCAAGATAGTAGCATTGAATTTCAGAAAACTCTTCAACTATGTGAAGGGTTTAGGACATTACGCTCAAAATCCGGTACTTGTATAAAATCAAGGAAGGGAATACCAGCGTATATCCGAAGAAATCCGGTATTACACTACAAAATATGAATTTTTCAAGGTGCTATAGAAATAGAGGACAAAGTTATTTATGGTTTTGACCCTAACATCATAATATAAAGCGGGGAACAAAAAGAGGTGGGATGGATATGATGGATCGGATATCTGCCTACCGGGAACTGATTCGGAAAAATATTGATTACGAGAACTACCCGCCGATCTATAACAAGCAGGAAGTGGATGAACTGATCGAGCTGATTGTAGAAACCCTAATGCTGCCGCCGGATGCAGGAACAATTCGGATTGGAGGAAAGGAACGTCCTGTTCCGATTGTAAAAAGCATGTTCCTGAAGCTGGATAAAGATCATATCTGTTATATCCTGAAGTGCCTGCACAATACGGAAAAGAAAAAGAGTAAAAATGGCCGTATCAAAAAACAGCCAGAGAAAAAAGGCAGAAAAGAAAAGCAGCTTGTGGATCATAGCGTTGATTGCTGTTATTTTGCTGATTCTTGTTGGAGTCGTATTTTTGGTACTGCCAAAATTTCGAAAAGAAGCTGCACCGGAAAAACCGGAAACGATCAAGGTGGAAGCTGCAGAGAAAAGCTATGCTGCCGGAAGTAGGATTTCAGAAAAAAATTTCCGCGTATACGGAATATCCGGGAAACAGAAACAGCTTCTGGATGCAGATACATACAGCGTGTCACCGGCTAAAGTGCCGGCACATGGCCACAGTGTTACCGTAGAGGTTTCCTCCAAGGCATATCCGGATATCAAGGCAGAGATAACAGTGCTTATTGACCGTGATGAAAGTGTTAGGTATAAAATCGGCAGAGAAAATCCAGATGATGTGGAGGCTATCCTGTATTCCAACGGGGATCTAGAAATATCCGGAAAAGGAAGCGTCCGGAATTTCAAATCAGATTCTGCGCCATGGAAGAAAGATTCTGTTAAACGGCTGACCTGGATTGATCCGGAGGCAGAAGTGGAAAGCATGGACTACTGGTTTACAGGAAATGACGAATACCTGGAAACATTGTGCCGCATTCCGGACACAGTGAGAAGCATGGTGGAAACATTCAAAAATGCCACAGCGATGACCAGTATGCCGGATATGTCTGGTGCGGTCCGGCTGGAAGATATTACATCCTGCGCAGAAGGGTGTATTGCACTGGAAAAGGCCATGGAACTTCCAGGGAATATAAAACAGGCAAAAAAGCATTTTACGGTGATACGGCGCTGATCGATGGAGCCGATACAACAGCCTGTATGCAGCTGGAGAACATGGATTCTATGTATTACGGCTGTGTGGCCCTGGCATCTGTCCAGATTCCGGACAGTGCGAAGGAACTCTCGAATATCTGCAATGGCTGCGTCAACCTGAAAGAAGTGCATATCCCATCAGCTGCACAGAAAATGAACAGCAGTTTTTTCGGATGTACCGCACTGGAATCCATAACCGGTGAAATCCCATCTTCCTGTACGGATAGCGGGAACCTGTTTTCCGGCTGTAAGTTCCTGAGTGGAACACTTACCGTTTCCTGTACATCCAGGACAACCCTTTCAAGCTCGTTTTCGGACGCTGCAACGGCTGGAACAGGACTTACGATCATTTTACGGTACGATGCAGAAAAATCGCAGGAAACGGCCAATACGGGCTTCTACGGGGGAACAAAAAGTGCAGATGAAATCCTGAACGCATTAAAGGCATCTATGGAAGCCACATTCAGCAGCGGAAGCCATATTACAATAACAACAAATGCAGATAAAACAGAGGGGTGATTAGAATGTAATAAAAATGCAATATGAAAAATAGCAAAAGACTCTTGTAATTACGGAATTGGAAAGGTAATATGATAATATGATTCCAAAAAATGAAAAATGGGGAGAAACCATATGGACATGAAAGAGCTTCGAAAAAAATGCAGAAAAAGTAATAGCAGAACGTTTTCCGGACTTCAATTTTTCCACACTGGACTGGGGAGAGCTTGATCCATTCTATCTGGAGCATCCGGAAGAAATACCGATTGAGCATGAGTTTGTTGGCTACCGGCAGGATGGTGATGTAGCGGAAGATTACCAGGGAAATCTGTATCTGATTCTTTGTGATCCAGGAATCCACCCGATCGGAAGTGTATGCATGGAACAGTCCGAACTGGACGATGCCGTAAAACTCGGAAAACGGGAAGATTATACCGGGGAACTTCTGGAAGAAATTCCGGAATAAAAAGTGAAATAACAAAACAAGGAATCCCGTGTCAAACGTTGACATGGAATTCAAACAGAAAAATCGGTGTCAATGTTTGACACGGACGGAGGAAAAAGTATGAGAAAAAGAATCGCAATGGTACTTCTTGGCCTGAGCCTGGCAGTAGGTACACCGGCCGCAACAAATATGTTCCCAGCAGTTTCTGCCCAGACAGTACAGGCAGCTGGAAAAACCGGATGGACGCAGGAGTCCGGAACCTGGTATTTTTATAAAGACGGTGTAAAACAGACCGGATGGCAGACCTGGGACGGAAAAAAATATTATCTGAATGCAGACGGAACCATGAAAGCAAATGAGTGGATGATTGATACGGATGGATCGGTTTACTACTTCCGCAGCTGGGGTGGGGCTTACCTGAACTGCAAGGCAAGAATCAACGGCAGAAGTTATACATTCGGTGCAGACAGTAAGGTACAGGGTTCCCAGTGGGTTGTAAAAGGTGGAAAATGGTATCTGGTAAAAGACGGAAAAATTGCAACGGGCTGGCAGACCTGGGATGGAAATAAATACTACATGAATAGTGATGGAAGTATGCGCTCTAATGAGTGGAGACTGGATGATACCGGAAAAATCCGCTATCTCTGCAGCTGGGGTGGAGCCTATAAAAGCCGGTCTGCAAAGATCAATGGACGTTCGTATACCTTCAATAGTGCTGCAGAAGTAACCAACATGCAGTGGATCGTGATGGATGGACAGTGGAAACTGGCAAAAAATGGAAAAATTGCAACGGGCTGGCAGACCTGGGATAATAACCGTATTATCTGAACGCAGATGGAACCATGAAAGCAAATGAATCTTTCACGGACGGGGGAAAAACCTATTTCTTCCGCAGCTGGGGCGGAGTCTATAAAAACTGCTGGCAGACTTGGAACGGGAAAAAATATTACCTGCATGATAACGGTGCAGCCTATCAGAATGAGTGGCTGAAAACCGGAGGAAAATGGTACTGGTTCCAGGCAGACAGCACCATGGCAGTGAACACAAGCTTTACATACAAAGATAACCTGTATTTTGTGGACGGAAACGGAGTTATGCTTTCCGGATGCTGGAAAGAAGAAAACGGAGCAAAATACTATATCCGGAGCTGGGGCGGAGCCTGCAAGGATATGCAGATGAAAATTTCCGGAAAGACATATTATTTCCGATCAGACTGTAAGATGGTAACGGATCAGACGGTAAACGGAAATTACTACGGAAAAGACGGTGCGCTTACAACAAAACCAGCAGCAAAACCGACAGAAACACCGAAACCAACGGAGACACCAAAACCAACGGAGACACCAAAACCGACGGAAACGCCAAAACCAACGGAAACGCCGAAACCAACAGAGATACCGAAGCCAACGGAAACGCCAAAACCAACGGAAACGCCGAAACCAACAGAGACACCGAAACCAACAGAAATACCAGTTGTAAAAGCGGAAAACATTTATATCAGCCAAAGCAGTGGGAAATTAACTGCAGTCGGCGAAACACTTCAGTTAACAGCAAAAGTTATTCCTGAAAACGCAACAGATAAATCGGTAACGTGGAGTTCTGATGATGAATCTGTGGCAACAGTAGATCAGAACGGTCTTGTAACAGCAGTTGGTCGTGGATCTACATATATTTGTGGCTCATGCAAATGGTGGGGATGAATATGCAACAACATCTATCCCTGTTCAAGTAAAGATCC
>ENA-OQKW01000458-OQKW01000458.1-human-gut-metagenome-genome-assembly--contig:-NODE-458-length-9931-cov-2.501530_pt1 | contig 9931 bp, 10 predicted proteins | sample MGYA00242657_ERZ504815 | MGnify/ENA primary metagenome ERZ504815 (study PRJEB26092, sample SAMD00036404) | human gut metagenome | host: Homo sapiens | study: EMG produced TPA metagenomics assembly of the... | reverse complement strand
CCCAACTGTGCAGCTAACCTATTTGTTCGTCCGTTTTTTCTCTACAAGAACCACCTTAATCCGATTTATATCCTTTGTATCTTCCATTTTGAATATGATTACTCGTTTAGATTGCAAATATACGAAATATATCCAAACCAATCATCATTCAAATAAGATAATTTGCCATCAAAATTGCGAATAGGTTCAATTTTCTTGCTATTTATGATAATTGGACCAGTAAAAAGACTATCTTTGCACTCTTCAATCACAAACAAGAACTTGGTTTATTGATCAATATGGAACTACACACATTAGACGATTTATATGAGGACTTTGAAATAGGCCGTTGGAAAGTCCGAAAGTTTGTTTTGCCAAATGCATCCGATTACCTTTGGGCATAGAGAATATTACATGGGTCTCAAACCCGGATTAATCGATGCTTGGGAGGCGAATAGATTTCTTTGATAGAAGCTTCTCAAATGATAGCCAATTCTATATTCCTTTTCAAAAGGGATTTTTTGATACAGCATTTTATTCGCTACGCCAATCTATTGAGATTTCACTCGGCACACTGTATCTTACAGCAAATCCCGAAAAGATGAAAGAGTGGGAAAAATTAGAGCCGGGTTTTGAATCTGGAAAGATGGCCAAATATCTACAAAAACACGAACCTGTCTTCAAAGAATTAAAAACTAAAATGTCTGCTTTCTTTGAAAACATACGTGATGCTCAGAAAAAGACAAATAAATATGTGCATAAACAAGGCTATTCATCCTTTTATACCACACAAAGATATTCCTGGTCGGATCACCGCGAAGATAAGGTCTATCTCAAAATAGTTGCAGATTTTGAAGAGACTTTAAAAGTGGCAATTGGTGCCGTTGCCATGTATCGTTTGGCAATAGACCCTTTACCCGTTATACTAATGGATGAAAATATGATTATGCGTTCCGGCGATTTTGTTACAGAGCCATATTCAGAAGAATTTGTAGATAAATATATCGGTTTGAAAAATATCGAATTATATAAACAAACTGATATTTATCAAGAATTTAAAGAGAGTATAATGTCTCATGAAAAACAAAATGAAGCTGTATTCGACATTATCCATTGGCAAATAATAGACAGAAGCAAATTCGAAGATATAACCAAACAAATGCATTTACTGTCATATATGGATAGATTAGCAGTGGTTATTATGATGGCATCTACAAAAATTCCGCAAGTGTATATTGAAGGTTGCTTCCATTACACTTCTGATGTTAAGGCAACACATTCGGATACGGTTATTGGTGCTTCATATTATGAAGATTTCTTCGCTAATAAAGGTAATAACAATTTTAATGGTTCCTTTCAAAGATGGCTCGTATATTTCTAGAATCAAGATAAATGGTGAGTTTTCGTATATTGAATCTAATGGACCCTTTGATAATATGGAAATAGGCGTACTAAATCACATTGCGAAAACATTTGAAGATGCATACATTGCACAAGAGAAACAGTTAAAGAGCTGGCTGGAAGAGACAAAAAAATAATAGAGGACACAAATGATAAATTATATATGAATCAAAATGAGATCATCGTTAGCATAACATAATCCTGTAACCATCGTAACTGTTACGGCGGTTACAGGATTGTTATAGTCTCTGATATGACCAAGCAAATGCCAATGATAATTGATTTTGATAATTAATTTCTAAAGATTCGGTAACTTTCAATTATGTCCATTTATCCAAAATCTTCGGTACGATTATAGCCATGACAGTCCCCGAAATTGCAATAAGGGCACAGATGGCAACAGCTTTACAAATCAGGTTTGAATGGAATATTTCGGTGTTTGCCACTATCATGCTGACGAAAAAAGAAGATAGGGCTACCAGTATTATAACAATGATATAAAATGTGGTAGCCGTAATTGGGATGGCATTGCCGGATTTTTTCATTCTTTGCTCGGCTTCTTTGCATTTGCTCTCGATCTGACTGAGAAAATCGCAAAGAAGTCTTGCCCCAAATTCTACTGCTAACTTCTGCATTTCTGAAGAGATGATAGGCTTACACTCTCGGATAGAGCCGGATAGATTTTCAACTTCCGTTCTCAACTTGAACACGTTGTCGTTCAGTTTGGCAAGTTCTTGTGCATTGATATCGAGTAGGCGGTTTTCTTCCTCCAAAGACTCATTCTTTGGATTGGACTTTATGGCTTCCGCTTCGGCCATTTCTGCGGAAAAGTCGAATTTCTTTTTCATTTGATTATCGTTTTAATCCTGATTTTGGTTTCTTTCCGAGCAGACGACTGGCAGCATGAGCGCATCTGCGTGCCCATTGCAAATCGTCTTCGTCCTTATCTCGCCATGGCAAATTACTTTGTGAACCTCCACCACCACTTCCGGTGGCAACATTTGGCGTTTCAAGCAGTCCGACAAAAATAGCTACAGCCATATCGGTAAGTTCCTGACAGTTCTCAGTATCTCTGTAGTCAAACTCATCGTTGAAATATTCAAGCACTTTTTCCGGAATATAGAACCGATGTTCCTTATCGTCATGATTAAGCGTATAGGAAATAGTATCGGGATGATAAGTGCTATATCTGGAATGCTCTGCGGATGCTGACGATTTGAGATTCTGCTCCGTTTGAGTTTCCTTAGGCTGATTGCTAACAGCGGTAACTTGCGGCTTATGATGCAGTTTATCCCATGTTTTAGGAAGTTTTGAAATCATCAGATTCCGGGCAATTCCTAATTCGGAAGCCTTGTATTTGGTATTACCGTTTACAAGTGCGTAGCCCCTGATAACGTGTTGCGCATCCTTTCTTTCGTGTACAGAGTAACCTTTTCTTGTGAGGGCATTTTTATATTCTTCCCAAGACCATTCAGGCATTGACCTCAGCGCATCCATGCAATCGCGATTTACTTGATGGATATTGGTGTATCGGATTTGTACAGCAGTAGTCCAACCCCGTTTCTTTGCTATTCGTTCGGCTGCACGCTGCGCACGAAGATGAATGTTGTGGTCGTTGTTGATGTTACCGTCTTCATCCAAACGGCAGACAGCAGCATGAAGATGGGGAACTTCGCCATCGGATTCCTTATGTAGCCAGACCGTGTATTTGCTGTTAGCCAGATTGGTTTGGCAGGAGCGGACTTTTCCGTCCTTGCCGGTAAACACTTGTTTGTCAAACTCCGCAGCGAAATCCTGCCAGAGCTTTTGCCAGTCTTCGATGTCGAAGAAACGGGTGTGTTCGGCAGAGGGGCTTAGCTCGACTCTGATGACCGAGTTCTTGATGGGTTTGAAACGTGATAAGGTCAGTTGCATGGAGTTCCATATCCCCAGAGTGTCCGGTTGCGATGGCATCAGATTGTCTAATACCCGATGGATTTTCTCTGGATGTTTTTTGTTCAGAGATTCGCCGGTAATATAACGGATGGCGTTTATGCCGTGCGATATTGCTTTAGCTTTTGCTATCATACTTCTTCGGATTTTTCGTTGGACGGAATTTTGTTTCTCTCTTTTACGGCATTGAGAAATTGGCAGACGCTTTCAGCAATATTGCCAAGCTCTTTGAGCCAGCCTACCATGAACGGCGCCTGATTGAACAATATCATTCGTTGCTTTGTGGACATTCCACGAAGTGCAGAAGTGTATTTTACAAGGTCTGACCGACAGTTATCCAGATTCTGCAACAGGTCTGTTTCTTCTTTTGTGAGCCTCGGTCTGGGGCGGTAGTTGTATGCGCAGGCAAGCAAGTAATCACTTACCGTCATACCGCATTGCTCAGCCTGTGACTTTATATACTCCTTTTGGCTTGGAGTTACTTTTGCTCCGATAAAGACGGATCTTGTCTCTTTTTTCTCCTCTGGAGATTGTGTCTGTTCCTCAATATTTTGTTCCATATAAATCATTGTTATAATAGTGAATAGGTGCGAGCTTGCGAGTACCGCACCGGCGAAGTGTCTGAGCAGGCAAAGGTGCCAATGTACAACCGTTACGCAGTGAGGTTATACCTTGGCATATCTCGCAACAGTTACCTGTTGATGCTTCACGGCAAGCCGTATAGGATGTACATACAGAATTGGCAGCTGGATTGGAATCAGAATTTGACATACCCTACTATAAAAGGGTAGGGAATGAAACCGCATACTGCAATCCTTGACCACTTTGCTTTATTCCTATATATACGCCCCCTGTACTAAAGTAAAGTTCTACGGTTATGCTGATTGCATCAAGATTAATAATGGTAGTCAGGATTGAATTGGTATTCTTTCCCTTTTTTTATCACCATCCGTTTATTGCCGAGAAAGGTAGCTACTTTGACCGCTTTGTTATGACCGAGTTTTACGCCTTGTAACCCATAGCCGTCTTCAGTCGCTCCAGATAGTTGTCGTAACCGGTAATATTGCCATCGGCAAAAATGGCATCCAACGCAGCACGATGTATGCTCTCCGGGATTTCCTTGTATGGCTCAAAAGGTTCTTTGGTCGGTCGTCCGAGTTTCTTTTCTTTGGATATATAGGATTCCACTAGTTCAGGCAAGGCACATTCGTTTATGCGGAAAGCGAAAGGTTCAAACTCCCGGTCTCGGATATGAATGACTTCGACACAACTGATAGTTTTATCATCTTTATCCACTTCCACCTGCATGATGGTTTCCGCTTTGTTGTTGAGTTCCGTGCCAATGTGACCACGGGCATGTTCATCATTCTTGTTCTGATGCAGGATGGTGTGGATATGAATCTGACGGTCGTCAGTCCACTGCATGAATTTGGAGATTATATTGGTGGCTTCATTCGGAGAATTGATGTCATACATAAAATCCCTGATGCCATCTATAATGACCAGACCCAAATTCGGAATTGTGCCAATAGCCTGTTCGACTATTGCAAGTCTCATTTCGGGAGAATATTTCCGCAGACCTAACATAATCAGATTGTCAGAATCGGCATCCTTTGGTAGCCCTGCCAAATATAAAATGCGTTGTAGCACCTTTTGGCAATGAGGTTCTCCTTGTTCGGTGTCGATATACAATATCGTCCGTTTATTTTCCGGAAACGATGAACGGTAATGGAGTACAGTGCTATTGGCCAATGCGGAAGCGGCAATGGCTGAAACATTGAATGTCTTCTTGCTCTTGGCTTTACCGATGGATGCACTGAAGTTACCCAATGTTCCGATAATGGAGTCGTCCACCATCAGCACTACAGGCGACTGTTCGTATGTGTTGGTTACACTCACTGTAGCCTCCTTTATGTAAATAGCTAGTTCCTCAGCAGATGGGATGTTATTGTTCGTCTTCTCCATAGCCTACCAGTTTTTAGAGTTTGGTTTACGGCGATGGGAAGCGAGCAGTGCATCATTCTCTTCCTCGAAACTTTGCGGAACGGCGGTCTTACGGGATGATTCTAACCATTTATCCAGCTCATCACGATAGATGTAGAGGTGCTTGCCTTGTTTTATAACCGGAATATCATCCTTTTTGACCTTGTAATAAAAGGTCGATAGCGGCATTTTGAGATAGGCGCAAGCCTCCTGCACGGTCATTGGGACGTGCGTGTTCTCCTTGACTTCGTTCTGCTTGGAAAGTTTTTCGGTCAGCAGACTTTCCATACTTGCGATTCGGTCGCATAACTCTCCCAGTACTTCGGGAAGGTCATTGAATGTGAATTGATTCTTAGACATGATTCAACTATTTTATTTGTTAAACATGCTGCAAACCAACACAATGATACTATGCAGACCTTCGTCATCAGGGAGTAATTTTTCAGTCAGCGACGGAATCATTTCAGTCGGTCAAAAACCGCTGTCTCGTCGTCTGTTTTTTTTAAGGCAATTGAAATAATACTCTCCTTTTAGGGGAATGTCAAGTGGAATTTTACAAATACCTGTAGTCCGTAGATTTTTTGATAGATAAAATAGAGTGGCATTTTTCAATTCGTGTGGGAATATGGTTTTTATGAATTCTGCGCATTTTTCCACCGAGATATTCAACCTTATGCCGATATTCCATACAAAATGCCGTATATCGAGAGTGTTTAATGGGTTGTCGTATTTGGAACGTATGGGCTTGTATAAATCACATTGCCCATGGGCAAAGCACTTTATGTTTTCGTGAAGTGTAATAAGGTCATCTTTTGAAAGAAATTCAGCCATACTATATGTGGTATATTCGTGCATGACACGCATAATGTCAGCTTGCTGCTCTGCCTTTTCCCGTTCTATTTCAGCTATGCGTTCGTCATAACCATCTGTGTAATCATTCTTTGCTGCCGACATTTCTATAACCTCTACTTCCGGGGTAATGGCATCAGATGGCTGCTTGATTTCAAGTGGGATGGACTCTTTTTGCTTGCCAAAAGAAATACATACGTTATTCTTGATAAGGTAGCGATAGAAAAATCTTTGAGAGAACGCGCATGAAAGAATTAAGAACACAATGGTCAATATAATAGGTGTGGTATATTCCATCAGGTCTATTTGATGGCAGCTATAAAGATAAGTGGCGATTACCGAGTATGAAGTAACGCTTACAGCAAGTATGAAACTTGCCTTTTTCCTGTGAATTTGAATACTATCTGTCATAATCTATTGTTGTTTGGATGAAATGATAGTGCAAAGTTATAAGCACATTTCCAGATAGTTATAAATAAGTGCAGTAAATCGGTCTAATTTTTAAGAAAATATAGGCTTAGAGTATGATAATCCATCGTAAATCATACTCTAAGCCTATGTAATGGAGCAAAATAGGGGAGTTCACCCCTTGCGTATCAGAGTGATTTTCTTGCTGGCTTCACGCTTGTTGCTGTCCACGACTTTCATGTAACGCATCGTGGTGGTGATGCTTTTTGTGCGCCATTATGCTTTGTATGGTACGGATGTCTGTACCGGCAGCCCCTTGAAGGGTTGCGAATGTTCTCCGATATGAATGGAATGTTATGTTTTTGGTTATTCCGGCAGAACGAATCCACTCTTTCATTGGCATTTGTGTCCAACTACGCATAAGTCCCTTGAATACCAGACCTTTCTTATCAGAACTATATCCTATCAGCCCTAATGCCTCCTCGCTGATGGGAATGATGTCTTCCGCTTTGTTTTTCTGTGTGATGATATGCACACATTTCCCTCCGGCAGAGTAGTCCACTATGTCTTCCCAACGTAGGGCGAGGATATCGCTGATGCGCAAACTAGTCATACAGGAAAACAGCGATGCGATTTTCACAATAGGCTTTTTACATGGCGTTTCAGCTAACTGGTACAATTCTTCAACAGATAAAGCTTCTTTCATAGTGTCTTCTGTTTCAATCTTTTCCAAGAAGTCATTGACATTTGTCTTAATCAGTCCATTGCGATAGAGAATTTTCAAGAATCCTCTGAAAGTAGACCAGTATCCTGATGCAGAGTTTCGTGTGATACGTCCGTTGCGTCTTAGTTTCTTGGCGCTCAGCAGGTATTCCCTAAACTTGTTGCACAGGTCGATGTCTATTTCTTCAAAGGTGCATTTGCCGTGTACGAAGTTCTTGAAATGGAGATAAACGAACTCCCATTTCTGGTCGTGCTTGCGGAGCTGCTGACGATAGTACTCCAAGAAATCACCCTTTAGTTTGTACCTGTCGAAGAAATCATACCGTTCATTTACGACAGATTCAAATCTGCGGCAACGGATGGCTTCGGCTTTCTCGGTCATTACATCGTTGAAATTCTGCTCCCGCTTGTTCTTCGGATTGGCATAGATATAAATGCCAAGCGATTCGTGACGGATTACCTTCATCGTTTCCTTGTCTCTATATCCCGGATAATAATCCAGATAGAACGACAACATTTTGTTCTTTAGAGGTCTTGTCCTCAATGTTACAGTTTTACATTCGTGCATACTCTTCTATATTATATTGTTGTTAATAATTTGCTGCAAACCAACGAAATGGTTTTATGCAGACCATGCCCATTGTTGAATAATTTTCCTGTCTGCAATGGAATAATTTTCAGGTGACGGATTTTTCAGCCATCACATTATCAAAATCCTCTATTAGCAGGAACATGGATTTGCCGTGGTGCATTTTTCGGATGTTGTTATAGCGTGCATAGTTATAGACATCATCCCTACGCAAACCATATTTTTCCATAGCTTCAGCCACGCTGTAATACTTTTCGCGTTGGTCGAAACCACCGTTCTTGATAATGTCGATGTGGTCTTTGGAGTATTGAACTTTGCCATAGACTACACGGGAGGGGATTTTGTGGCGATGTACAAACGAGCATCTGGCATCTTTGCTCATACCGTATATTTCTTCCATCTGCTCTGCGCCAATCCATTCCTTGATATTGTCAGCCGCTTTGTATTTGGCGAAGAAACGGTTTATTGCCAACTGTTCGTAGTAGTTGAATCCTCCGTGACTGATTTTCGGGATGTCGTTTTCACGGCACAGCCTGCAAATGGTTTTCTTGGTCATCTGATATGTGACTGCAATCTGTTCCGACGAGTAGTAGCCATCGGGAATTGTAAAAGGCTCTTTCTGTACCTGCTGACCGGATTTGCTTTCGCGCTTCTTGGGTGTATATGTACCGTCCCGATGCTCACGATATACCTTATCAAACTCGGTGCGCAATACCATAGTCCGGCTTCCTTGTTTGAACCTCGTTATATCGTATTTGTTGACATAGTAACTGATGTTTATCTTGGTAAGCCCATATTTCTCGGTGATTTCCGAATAGGTATAATAGTCGGGATTCAGCTTGTCCTGCTTTTCTTTGATAGCGTTTATATGGGCACGGGAATAATACACCTTGTGGTGGCGGTTGATTCGGGGGATGTTGTGCCGCAGGGCAAAGGTGACAACGGCATTACGGCTCATACCGTATTTTTCCATGACCTGCTCCGGGGTGTAATAACAGTCCGGATTGATTTCTTCGGCAAGGTCGGCAAAATACTTGTCTATGAGGGTGCGGTTGTAGAACACACGGCTACCTTCTTCAACCTTTGGGATGCTGTATAGTTTGCAGCGACGGTACAGGGTTTTCTTCTGGATTTGGTATTTCTCCAGAATCTCATTCGTGGTGTAATAGAGGACGGTCTGTTTCCGTCCATAGTTGCGTTTCTTGTAGTCGGGCGCATTGTCGAACATCTTTTCAATGTCGGATTTACGTATGATGGTGCGCCCACGAAGTTGCAACGCCCGAATGATACCGGCAGCCATGTGTCGGTAGATGGTGGCACGACTGATGCCTAAAAGGGTAGCGGCTTCGGCAGGAGAGAGGAACGGTTTGCTTCCAACGATGCCGACTTCCTGCATTGGCTGCTCGCTTTGCCTCGCTTCGTACTCCTGCAATTTCTGTTTGCGCTTCCTGTCTTTATACGCTTTTTCTGTACACGATTTGCTGCAAAACCGTGTTACCATCGTGTGTGCTATAAATGGTTTGCCGCACCACTGGCATTTTCTCTGTACCTCCATATATTAGTCGCCTTTAATTTCGTCGATTTTGTCTCAACGCGTCTCACAATTTCTCACAGCGTCTCACGCTGTGTCTTCTATAGCGGTTCCGCTCATTCTCATAGCGTCTCACATCGTGCCTAAGATGTCGCTATGATGAGTGCGAGGAGCCCACTTATTTGTTACGGCGGTAGAATTATGGTACAAAAAGATGCTGAAAATCGGCAGTCTGTCAGAATTGACTGGGAATAGACACAAAAATAAAAGTCGCTGGATTTCAGCGACTTTTATTCTAAATGGTTATGGTTGCTTATGGCTGTTTACAAGCCATTATTTGCCGATGCAGAAAATATAAATTGATTTGTAATATATTGATATTTAGTATGCTTTTCCCTATTATTTATATGAAGAGGGACAAACTGGGGACAAAATTTATACAAAAATAACACTAAAAAAAGAAAACATAATTTTTTGGAACTAAATAATTCTCAAAATCGTATGCTAACCAAAAAGAAAAAGGAAGAATTCTCTGC
>ENA-OQKW01000456-OQKW01000456.1-human-gut-metagenome-genome-assembly--contig:-NODE-456-length-9946-cov-3.191771_pt1 | contig 9946 bp, 9 predicted proteins | sample MGYA00242657_ERZ504815 | MGnify/ENA primary metagenome ERZ504815 (study PRJEB26092, sample SAMD00036404) | human gut metagenome | host: Homo sapiens | study: EMG produced TPA metagenomics assembly of the... | reverse complement strand
GCAGAAATAATAGACGTTCATCACGAGGAACGAGGATGCTGACCGCCCGCATGAAGTCGGTGGTCTTGCCGAGTCCCCTTGGCATCTTCTTGTGACATGTTTTACTTGTTTTACAGGTGATACTTTGCTTATGTCTTATCTCTTGGGAAACCCTTTTAGCCGATATGCGGGCCGCGGCGTTTCCGTTCTTTTTTCTCTTTCCGTAGGGGCCTTCCACGGTTTCCTCGCCCGGATAAGGACGGGATTCCGTCGTGAGGATATCCAGCAGCCCTTCCGCAAGTCCGGTTTCCCCTCTTGCCCTTTCCTCTTTCAAGGAGGCATCCCCATGGGGGATCGCCATGGGAAGCGGCGTGCCGTACAGCCTGTTCAGGACGGAGGCGGAGAACTCCCTGCCAAGGGCCGAGCCCTTGAATACCGTTCTCGATCCGTGGTCGATGTAGGTCACCCCGTAAATCACGCCTTGTTCGTTTTCCCAGAGTATGGGGACGACGCCTTTTTCGGCCAGGAGCCGGAGGAATCCCTGCCGGGTGTCCTGACGCAGGGCTTCCCGGATGGCCTCCTTTGTGCTTTCCTGTACGGGATGTGCCTTCATCCACGTCTTGCTCCGGGCGCATTTCCTTTTCAGGGCCTCGTAACCGACGCTCCTGCCGATGTCGCTGGACTTGATGCCCACGCCACAGCGTCTGCCCTTCTCATCGAGTGCCGCATAGACCAGCCCGTGGCATGTCCTTCCGTCGACACTCTTGCGTACTTCTTCCACCGTCACGTTGAAGAGTCCGAGCAGGGCCTTGAATTCCCTGAATGAGCGGAAACGGTAATCCTGCAGGGCCGGTCTGACCACGTTTGCGATCTGGTGTTTCAGATCGCCTTTGCGGTATTCCACCGCTGTCATGGCACCGGAGGCCTTGCGTTCCTCTTTCGTTGACGGGACCAGTCCGTATTTCTGTTCCAGCTCCCGGCAGATTTTCATGGAACGTTCCCACTCCTTGTAATCCCGGATCTTCCTGCCCTGCTCGTCTATGCGCAGGGAGACGATGTGGATATGGGGGCGCGCGTTGTCCTCGTGCCGGAAAATGATGTAGGGCTGGTCGCCGTATCCCAGCTTCTCCATGTATTCCCGCCCGATGGCCTCCAGCTGTCCGTCGGAGAGCCTGTCATCGGGATGGGGGTTGAGCGAGAGGTGGATCACCGGCTTTTCCGTCCGGAGGTTGGCGGCAAGGTAGGCCTCGAAGCTGCGCATGCATTCCGGGATGCCGGCCGTGCCGTCGGGACGCTCCATGATACGGTTCCATGCCAGGGTCCGGGCCTTGCCCTTGTCCACTTTCTCCTGGTTGTAATAAAGCGCCCCGTAGACGGACACCCCGGACGTTATCTTTGCAACCATCGCTCGAATTCCTTGGTGAGACGGATGATCTCCTTGTTCAGCGAGATGTACTCCACGGTCAGCTGTTCCAGCTTGTAAAGCAGGGCCAGGGCTTTCTTTTCGGTCAGCTCCCCGCTGTGGACGGCCTTGGCCACCTGGTTGTAGTTCACTCCCACGCGGCGGTAGTCGCTCTGCAGGTTCGTCAGCCGGATGTAGAAGTCCGTGGCGGCCTTGTCGATCTTCACCACCTTCAGCGGCCTGCCGAAAATGGCCGAGAGGATGAACTGCGACCTGGTCTTCGCGCCGGAATTCGCGTAGAGCCTCTCGAATTCGATGTTCTGCATCTCGTCCAGGCGGAACCCGTAATAATAGGAATGAAGTTCGGATTCATCCTTCGGCTTGCGCCCGCCCTTTCATGGTTGTCCGGCGGCAGCCTGTGCCGGCTTGCCGGTCTGTTTGATTTTAGCCATAGGACATATGTTTTCTTGGTTTCTTTTCATGGGGGCAAAATAAGTGAGAATTCCGCTATGTACCAAACGGAGCGGGGTGACTATCCCTGACAAAAGATGACTTTGAAGGACACGGTGCTTTTTGTCCCGGTATCAACGCTGTCCGAGACCGCATTTTACTATGTTTTTCTCATAATTCTCCTTGAGTTTTGGAAGCAGGACGGAGAGGTTCTTCTTTCTGCGGGCAAGGTCGGCACGAAGGTCGTATGGCTTGGGAAGGGTGATGTTGAAGAATTCCTCAAATGCGGCAACCAGGCCGGCAAAGGATTGGCGGGCACCGTTGTCATTGGTGATAAGACCGGAGTAGTCCAGTGAGGCTATCAGCTCCATAAGGCTGGTGGTGGAACCGTTCCAGTGTATGGATGGGACGCCTGAACGCTTTTTCTGTATATCGGAGGAGACCTGACACTCCGGATGCTCCACTGAAAAGAGAAGGAGCTCGATTTCCATCTTGACAAGGGAAGTCGTTTTTGTAAGATATATTTCCATTATATGCTCAGGACGGTGTCCCGGTATGTCTCTGTAGAGATCAAGTTCCAGTTCCAATATCCTGAGATGCCTTAACTTGTCTATCACTGCCTGTTCCCCGTTTGCCAGCAGGGAGAGTTGGGATATGAACTCTCCATAGGCATCGGTTACCTTGTTCTCTGTGATTGTTTTCCCTTCCCGGAAGGTTTCTGCAAAATGTCCGAACAGACGGCTGCTTATTAATGTTTCCATACGCTCCTGATTTAAGTGTTACATCCGGTTTATGTATGGGCCAATGCCATGCCTCATATATGGGAACCGGCATGAAATCTTATAAATATCAGGCGGACAGACAGATAAATTCCACACTGTCTATAGGGTGTAAACCTACAATGTACACCTGCCTTACAATAATGTAAGGGATATGTACACTTTTTGTAAGCCCCCTTGCATTGGACAGGCTTTCAGGAAAGGTTCCGGCGGATAAATCCGGCAATCTCTTCCGTGTCCCACAGCTCTTTCAAAGCTGTGCACTGTACACCGTTGGAGTTCAGATATTTTATGAATACCCTTCCGGTTCCCGGATTGGGCAGAAATATGACCGCAAAAGGCCTGTTCCTGTATAATAATGTGAAACTGCCCGTAAGTGTTTGTCTGTAACGGATGACCTTGCCGGTTTCCCTGTAAAGGTCGTCTGTTATCGGGACAAGGAGAACGGTTTCTATGATCCTGTGAACGCTGCCTTTTTTGGGGGGAAGCCCCATGGCCTGCGCCGGTCCTGTTTTCCACATTCTTTCCCGGTGTTCAAAGTCGCAGATCTGCATGTGCAGTCTGCCGCGTAGAGAGTGTATCTTCATAACTCATCGTTTTTTATGGCTTGTTTTTCCAATGTCAAACATAAAAGGAAACCTGTCGGAATGCAAGACAAAAAGAGTTAATCCTATGGGAGTCGGATTTTCCGACACCCTTGCCCGCATCAGATGATTCCATATCTTTTCAGCTTTTCGTACAGGGTCGTACGGCTCATGTTCAGGAGTTTGGCCGTCTTTGAACGGTTGTTTCCCGTCTGCTCAAGCATTTTCACGAGCAGTTGCCGTTCTTTTTCGTCTTCAGAGAGAATCACATTCTCTTCCGGTCTTACACTCAGGTCAAGTTTCATATTGCCGGCTGTTATCCAGCCGTTGGTGGCAAGCAGCATGGCACTGCGGACGGTGTTCCTCAGTTCCCTGATGTTTCCCGGCCATCCGTATTCCCGCATGGCGGCTATGGCAAGACAGTCAAATCCCTGGAGTGAGACCCTGTGTTCCTTGGAAAAACGCTCAAGGAAGAATTTTGCCATGGGAAGTATGTCCTCCGGGCATTCGGACAGTAGGGGGACTCTGATGGTGAACTCGTTGAGACGGTGGAACAGATCCTCACGGAAACGCCCTTCCGTTATGGCTTTCTCCAGATTCTCGTTGGTGGCGGCCAACAGACGGATGTCAAAGCGGCGTTCTTTCGTGGAGCCGACTTGCTTGTAGCATTTTTCCTGCAGGGCACGAAGCAGGAGCATTTGTGTCTTATAGGAAAGGTTGCCTATCTCGTCAAGAAAGAGTGTCCCGCCGTCAGCCTCCTGAAACAGTCCGGGCTTGTCACTGTCAGCGCCGGTGAACGAGCCCTTGCGGTGGCCGAAGAATTCAGATGCGGCAAGCTCTTCGGGAATGGCCCCGCAATCGACCGTTACATACGGCTTGTACTTTCTGCGGCTCTGTTCATGCATCTCCCTGGCTATGTGCTCCTTGCCTGTACCGGAAGCCCCGCGAAGAAGGACGGATATGTCGGAAGCCGCAACCAGGCTTATTTGGCGGTACATCTCCCGGGCCTTGTCACTCTCTCCGCGGTAGAACTCATTTATATCATGTTTTATACGGCTGAAAACCTTGCCAATGGACTCCAGCAGTCTGTCCGGCTGTATGGGTTTGCAAAGGTAGTTTGCGGCACCAAGCTGCATGGCTTCCACCGCATTCTCTACCTGGCCGTAGTTGGTCATTATGAGGAATGGGATATTCAGATGCTTTTCATGTATCCATCTTAACAGTTCCGTACTGTTGCCGTCAGGCAGACGCAGGTCTGCGAGGACAAGGTCATACTCCCCGGATGAAAGTTTCCTGCGTGCAGAGGAAAGATGTGTCACGCATTCCGTCTCCATATTTTTTTTCTTCAGCCAATTGCTGATGCTGCGGCTGAATATTATATCGTCTTCAATTATCAGTATTGTTCTTTTCATGTGCTTCCTCCTGCATTTTTTCAACATGGATGACCAGTTTCGATGCAGCCTGTTCAATCCTGTATATTTCTTTGAGTTGCTTTTCCTGCCATTTGTCCGGATCCGTTGTGACAATCTCATGAAGCGTTTCCATCGGATAGTCCAGGTTCACGGTTCCCCAAAGCGGCAGGTTCTTGTGAAGGATATCCCGAAGGGCTTGTCTGTCATTTCCATGCAGCGCATCGTGCAGCCGGGAGAGTTCCTTACGGCTCTCATCGACAAAGATTCGCAGCATTTCCCTGTGGTTGTCCTCTCCGGCAAAGAGCAGGGACAAGTCCGGTTTCCATACCCGTTCCTTTACCGTTCCGATGATTCCGGATATGCCGGCAAACAGCCTGTCTATGGAGAACGGTTTGCGGATACAGCCGGCAAATCCGCATGAGAGGTAATTCATGTCATCATCCACACGGGCGGTCAGGGCTATTACAGGAATAGTGTTTGCACAGCCTATATTGGAGGAACGGAGCAGCTCAAGAATGGAGAATCCGTCCATTTCAGGCATCTGGATATCTGTCAGCAACACATCATAGCTTTTCTCCCTTATCCGGGCTATGAGTTCACGGCTGGTGGCACATGGGGTGCAGTCCGCCCCGAGCCGCTTGAGCATTTCTCCCGTTATGCGGAGCTGTCTGATATCATCGTCAAGCAGAAGCACGGAAATGCCGTTCAGTCTTGAAATGACGGATACAGGCTCGTTTTCCTCTATCGGAGATTTCTCGTCCGCCTCCCGGAGGGGAAGAATGACAATGAATGTACTGCCTTCCCCCGGGCGGCTTTCAACACGGATATTGCCGCCCATCCGTGAAACAGACGGTACGATATGGTCAGGCCAAGTCCGAATCCCGGTACGTTACGGGCATTTTCAAGCCGTTCAAAGGCTGTGAATATCCGTTCGGTATCCTTGCTGTCCATCCCACAGCCTGTATCCCGTACTGAAAACCGCAGCTCACCGCCGTGATATTCGGCACTTAGGCATATGCCTCCTTTTTCTGTAAATTTGAGCGCATTGGCAATCAGATTGCTTATGATCTGTTGCAGCTGCCCCCCGGTCCCCGCTGACTAACAATGTCCATAATCAAGGAACTCGCTTGAAAAGCGAAAGGTCCCTTCTTCCTCGCCCTGCAGAACAAAATTGTCAGCGTACTTCCTTGAACAGGGATTCCAGATTATAGACCGAGATTTGGGAACGGTTCTGCTCCGTATCCAGCAGGTAAAAATTCATAAGTGTCTCAACAAGTGTAAGCATATAGTCGGATGCGTGCGATATGCTCTCCAGGTATTCACTCCGGCATTCCGGTACGGACTCCTCCGGCAAGAGTTCCGCAGCACCCTTTATGGTACTTAGTGGAGAACGCAGGTCATGAGCGATGGAAAGCATCATGTCTTTTCTTGACTGCAACAGCTCCCTGTTTCTTGTATCCGATGCTTCAAGTTCCTTTTCGTATCTGTATTTCCTGTTTAACTCTCTGTGGATTATGATATACAGTAAAAAAGCAAGCAGGGAGACGGATATGGCAAGAAAGGAAATAACAAGATAAGAGTGTTCCCTTTCTGATACGAACCGCCTGTATCTGTCGGAAATTCGTCGGTTACTTTCAAATTCAAGTGTCCGGATAAGGCTGTTCAGCTTCCGGTTCAGGTCCATGTTTTTCACATACAGGCTGTCCATCTGGGTGGTCAGCTGCCTTTGCTGCGCCTGCCGTTTCCTTGTCACTTCATGGTTCAGGGAATAGAGCATGCCGGTGGTGACGGAAGAGGGAGCTTTTTCTTTTTTCCTTTCCGATTTTTCCTTTTGACGCAGGTAGGCGGATTTTTTCTCTTTTTTGCGGAATATGGAAAAGATGTTTTTTCTCCAAGCGGGTTCCTCACGGAGGCTTTTCTCCTCCGGGACATCGGGGACGTCCTCCACTTTGGATATGATGGACGGAATCCTCTCATTGATGATGTCAGTCTGGCTTTGCAGCCTTTTAAAGGTATTCATGACCGTACCGAGAAGCCGCTCCTTCTCCTTCAGCAGCAGGCAGAGGGTGTCTATTTCACCCTGAAGCCCGGTGGTGTGCGCGTTGCTTTTCAGGATCCGCAATGTGTCGCAGATCTCCCTTCTCCTTTCACTGTATGAAAGATAGTCTTCCTGCTTCCAGACGCTGACCATTTCGCCTTCCGTGGCAAGTTCCAGCAGGTCGGCGTAGATCTGTTCCGTCAGCTGCCAGGTATGGACCAGCTCCCTCTCGTTGCGCAGAAGGGTGTTCCGCTTTATCTGCTCACGGCGGAACAGGCAAATGGTTACGACAAGCAGCGCTATCAGAATGGCATAGCCTAAGATTATTTTGAGTTTCAATCCCATATGCACCCGTTTATTGTTTTTGCGGCAGAGGCCAATCATGTCTGTAGGAGCACGCCAATATACCCGAAGGTGTAAAGGGCATGAATTCCTATATGGGAAATCCGGGATATCCGCAGAGAAGAAGAATTGCAGGGCGCATCCTGTGGCCAATATAGGGGTACGGACCACAGGTGTTGCCGCTTTTCCTTGCTTCCTTTGAAATTTACCAGATTTCTAATACAAGGTACCAGCCAACACGCTTTAAAATTGTTGTTTTACACTGCCTTACAAATATAATGAAAAAGTTTCATCCTGCAAGAGATGCGAAGGGAATGTTTGGCTCTTTTTATGGTTTCCCGGTGAAAATGGGAGGTTGATCCCAGCCATTTTACTTCATTTCAAACATCTGTGCTTGCGTGCATGTACTTCTCTAACTTCCATGACAGACCAACATCTTGTTGTGTAAAGACCGGGAAGAAAGGTTTTATGGGTTTTGGGATAGTGTTCAACCTGGGAAAATTGCCAATGTTGATAGTGGCAGTGGGCGCAGAGCACTACTTTACCTTGCCCATTCCGGTACTACAATTAAATGTTACCATATATTTAACCATAATGAACAAGTATCAAATGTAGTATAAATCAAGTACACACATAAAACTCTCAGTTTTTGTATAATCCATAGACATCAAAACAAGATAATAAAAAATATACCGATCCTCTTTCTTGAAATTTTTAAGTTTTGTATAATCATAAGAATCCAAAATCCTATGTTCTGCTATCCGGTCTCCTCTATGTCGGTGAAAAAAGAGGAGTTCATTCTCTTTCATAAAATCCTTCTTTACATTTGTCATCCTTCCCAATGGCATGCCACCAACCAAAATATTGCCTTTAAAGTAAGTCTTGGGATTGTCTTCTTTCATACTTTGTGCTAAATTCCGTAAATTTTCACTACTCGCAAATTCAAGACCTTCGTCTATTGTCAAATTCCAACGAATATCCACCATCATTACTGTTTGAATGCCATTCCTCAATTGGGTATTTATTATTACTCCCCAGTCATCCCAGTAGTAATCTGTAGACTCACCCCAAAAATGCTTGTTTTCATTCATACGTGTATAAGGTTCACCGAATATTTCCGTTACCTCTTCAATACTCATTCCCGGCCAAAACTCTTTGCCGTTATACGATATTTTATCGCCGTCGAAAATAAACAGATGCTCGGTGTTTACACCCATTTCTTCCAGTTCCGAGCGGCTGTAGCGTGTGCCATACAGACCGTCCGTTCTTTCACCACAGGCTGTTAGCGTGAAGAACAATACTATAAGATACACTGACAGGTTGATTCGTATTTTCATGATAACTATGTTTTAATCAGGGTGGTTTATGTACTTTTCATATTCAGGACCTTCGTACGGTGGGTCACCGAAACCTCGTGAGTTAATGGCAATATCAAAGTTTTCAATATCATTACCGTCTTCAGACTTCCTGATTCTATAGGTATAATATTCTTCTCTGCGGTGTATAGGTGCTTTGGTGTAGTCCCAGTCATGCAGATGACAATAGTAAAGCAGAGGGAACGGATTGTTATTGAATTTCAGATTTGTTTTTTTCAGAAAATCATCCATGTGCATACCTCTGCCCAAAACCGCTCCACCGACAATCATTTTACCCGTAAAATACTGACGTGGGCAACGGTTCTTTAGCCATTTCAAGTTTTCTTCGGATAGAAAATCATCTAATTCTATATTCCAGTTAATCATTATTCTGCTTACAGGGGCACTGTCTTTTCCGCTTTCATCGTCTGATACCATAATGATTCCCATAGAATCCCATATAAATATTCCGGGTTCCGCAAGACGCTCGTAATGTCCGAATATCTCACATAGTTCTCCTATTGTCATTCCCGGCATGAACGGCTTGCCGTTGTAGGTCATTGTCGTATCTGTAAATACAAACAGGTGCTTCCTGTTCCACCCCCTCTTTTTCGTAGTCTATAGGCGGTTCTTCCGGCAGATGTTCTTCCAAAAACCGGTCTGTTTTTTTCATCAGTGTATCTACTTTTCCCAAAATATTATCTATGCTTCCCATTGCCTTTTGGTGGTTATAGCTGCACCCTGTACACGAGCTGAATGCAGACAGGCAAAGCAGTCCGAAACATAGGGCAACGGCTGCCGGTGCGGGGAGGAATGGATGCTTGCGGATATAGAGCCCCGAACCGGTCATTGTTTGTTGTTCCATAGGCATGTGTTTTTAATGGCTTGTTGCCGATTGGTGATGTGGCAAATATAGAGAATGATTCTTTAGTATGCTTATAGATGGATTTATTTTCACCGGAATGTGTTGTAGAATATGTTTGAACTTGCTTTCTCGCGGTGTTCTCGTATCCCACATTTTTGTCATTTTCATGTGATTTAAAATTAGCTTATTATAGCCTGTTTCTTATTTCTTGAACATTTTTCTCTCCAATTTTTGCAACTCCATTGTTGCCTCAATGTAAGGGTCATCTACTTTGATGAGTAAATCTTCAAATTCTTTTTTTGCCCGGAAGAGCTTTACGACATCCTCGCCTTCCATGAACAGTCCGATATATTCGTCATCTGGTTTCCAAAGATACACGGGTATGTCCTTGCCCTTTGATACCATCGAGTTTATCAGAATCTTTTTAAGTTCGTCTTTACCTGTTTCTGCTTTCTGCAGGGCAGGTTTACCATATTTCTGCCTGGCAGTTTCTACCAGTTTTTCGAAGCCTGTTTTATTCATCTTCGTTTCGCAGGCCATCGATATTAATTTGCTTTGTGCATTGGTTATCAAATTCAGTTTTCCAAAATCGGTATCACAAAAAGTTGTTTTCTTGGTAGCAAGACTGTCCATACTTATATAATATACTAAAATACGGATATTTCTCAGTCCGCGAAACATACATGTCTTTGTGTATTTCTACATAGCGATAGTTTACTTCTTTGTCGGGTCTCTTTGGG
>ENA-OQKW01000454-OQKW01000454.1-human-gut-metagenome-genome-assembly--contig:-NODE-454-length-9962-cov-2.896085_pt1 | contig 9962 bp, 10 predicted proteins | sample MGYA00242657_ERZ504815 | MGnify/ENA primary metagenome ERZ504815 (study PRJEB26092, sample SAMD00036404) | human gut metagenome | host: Homo sapiens | study: EMG produced TPA metagenomics assembly of the... | reverse complement strand
GTACCTTTTTTTTCAATTCAGAATACCACTGACTTTCGATCAGACGATTATCCAATGCATTTAATTCTGACAAGTGTTCAGCTTTCAGATAGGGCTCCATATAACGTAAGATTCTAGAAAAAAAAGAATACGATTTTTCTTTTAAAAATATCCGGCTGAACACTTTTATGCTCTGACAGAACCTCTGTTATTTTTTCAAAAATTGCTTCGCTTTTTTCCAGATTTCCTTCTTTTATAGAATTCAGAATTGCTTCACTGCCTACAGAATCCTCCTGCTTTTCATCAGACAGATATTTCTCTGCCTGCAAATATCTTTCTTCTTCATAAAAAGAATACTTCATCGCGGCCATAGCCTCTTCATATGCCTTGTTTCCGCAGCTTTCCATATCCGAATACAGAGAGCTGACTGCAAAATAAATTCTGTTTTTCTCAAGTACCAGGATATTTTGAATAAACTCCTCTATCTGAGTGATCTGTTCCTGTTCAATTCTTGATCCTGACAAGGCCAACACAGCCAGCAGATTTTCTGTTCCGTTGACCTGAAATGTAATTGACGATGTATCTATCAGATGTTTTTTTATAAAATACCCTATCTCCCGTTTCATCTCTTCATTAAGAATCAGATGCTGCTTATTGATCCGGATCAACATCAGATAGCCTTCCTGTCTCAGAGGAAACATCTCACTTAAGGGCTCCCATACCTTACGTCGTGTATGGTGGATATACTGATTCAGAAGCCACTCCATATATCCATATGCAGATTCCTTCAATCGTCGTTCCATCTGATCTACTTTTTGTTTTTGAACCTGATCCTGATTTTTTGATTTCTTTATTTTCTTAATGGCACGCTTTAACTCTTCTGCATCTACAGGCTTTAGCAGATAATCACTTGCATGAAACTGTAACGCCTCTCTTGCATAGGAAAAATCTGCATATCCGCTTACAATCACAAATGCAGTTTCTGGATAATCTGTTTTTACTTTTTTTGCAGCTGTAAGCCGTCCATTTCTGCCATACGTATATCGCTGATCACAATCTCACAGGAAATATTATTCATGATCTCCATTGCCTCCTGACCATTTGATGCTTCCCACAGCATATCGTCCGAGCATATTTTTTCAAGAAGCATAATAAGTCCTTCTCTGTGAATTCGCTCATCATCTACTACTAATATATTGTACATTTTATCTCCTGTTCTGTCTGATATATACGTTTTGATTATAGCATAACAGGTGTGCATGAACAATTGCACACCTGTCTTTACAAATTCTATTTTTTTGTTCCGTGATACATCTTATCCAATGCATCGGCATAGTCTTCCTTGGAAAGAATCAGTACCGGTATTTCTGAAACCTTACGCTGTTTTCCATCCGTCTCAAGACTTGCACTGATCACTCCTGCTGCCTGTGTTTTCTGTCCCTCCACATACAGGGTTACCTGTTTCATTTTATGCTGTGTATCCTGAGGGAAAGGATGCTCTGACAGCATCACGCTCTTCTCGCCTCCTGCCAGTTCATCTGGCAAACTGATGTAAAAACCAGCTACCTTATGGGTATTCTGTGGTACTTCTCCCACCATGCATACTGCCTTATTGTCTGAAAATACAGGTTGATAATCCCAGTGATAGAATTGTTTATACTGTACTTTCCATCCATCAGGAACTTCTATCTTCACTTCTGCATTTTTCCATTCTGTGTCTGTTGACTGGCTGATCAGATAACGGAATAAAAAGATTCCACAGTCTGAATTATAAAGTTTAGGCATGATAATTCCATATGGACTAAACAAAATTCCATCCTCTGTCATTGTGCTGCACTCAGCTCCTGCAATATCCGTTTCCTGTACAGCCATTGTCTCTGTAGCAAACTCTTTCTCAACAAAAGCTCCAGCCAGTACCAATTCCTCTGCTCTTATACATTCTCCCTGTGCACCTGCACCGTACTTACGCACTTACAAAACTAACCTTTATTGCTTCTTCATTATAGTTTTTAATATTAATAACAGTTTTTCCTCTTTATTTGCAGGATTTTATTCCCCGCAGATCCGCACAATCGCCTCCGCGAAGATCACAACGCATTCTTTCAGGCATTCGATTTCCACGAACTCGTCTGCTCCGTGCATACGGTTGTCGACTTCAAGGTCTGCGCATCCAAACGCAACGCCGTTTTTCAGATGATGCACATACGTTCCGCCGCCGATCGCAAATGGTTTGCCTGGTTTTCCAGTGACATCCGTATAGCACTGCAGCAGCGTCTGAACGAACGGGCTGTCTGCCGGAACGTGGTGTGGCGGGAACATGGCGCTGCCTTCCATGGAAAAGCCGCCTTTTTTCATATTCTGTTCGGCAGTATCATACAGGTTTTCTTTTGTCGCGCAGATCGGGGCGCGGCAGTCGTAGGAACCGGTCAAGGTTTTGCCGTCGTAGTTCATGAGGTCGAGGCTTAAGGTGAGCTCGCCGGACTCTTCATCTGACATGGCGACACCGAGGCCTGCGCCTTTGCCGTCGCCGTGCGGGTAAACTTTTGCAAGGAAACTGATGTCGTTTTTCAGTTCACTCTCTTCCATTCCAACGGATGCGAGAAGCTGCAGCAGTGCGGTCAGTGCGTTGTTACCCATTTCCGGGGTGGATGCGTGGGCGAAGGCACCGCAGGCGGTGATTTTTATATTGCCGTTTTCGGTATCTTCCAGAACGAAGGAAACGCCGGTCTTCTGCTCAGTCTCGTCAGTGCAGGTTTTCAGGTCTTCTTTTGCCATGCCGGCAAGCTCTGCATATGCTTTGCCTGGTACAACGTTCAGTTTGGTGCCGGCCTGTAAGGATGCGAGACGCACGCCTGTTGTTCCGGCATTGGATGTTTTTTCGAAGTGACCGCGCATGCCGCCCTTTTCAATGTTGATGACCGGGAATTCGGCATCCGGTGAGAAGGTGCATGGTGCTTCCACTTCTTTCTTATAATAATATTCGAGGTCAGAGCTTCCGCACTCCTCGTCGGAACCGAGGACAAGACGGACGTTTTTCTTTAATGGGTAACCGAGTTCTTTGACAGCGCGCATTGCGTAGATAGCTGCGATCGCCGGTCCTTTGTCGTCTGCGGTTCCGCGGCCGAACATTTTTCCTTCTTTGATGAGCGGGGTGAATGGATCGGTCTCCTGCCAGCCTTCGCCTGCCGGTACGACATCGAGATGGGCGAGAATATCAAGGCCCTTTTCTTCCTGATTAAAGTCAGCTGCAATCGCGTAGTTGTCGTAGTTGGTTACGGCAAAGCCGTATTTTTCCAGAATTTCGATTCCCTGCGCCAGTGCCTCTGCCGCCGGTGCACCAAACGGTTTGCCCGGCTCTGCCGCCTGTTTTTCGCTTGGAATCCGGATCAGGCTTTTCAGATCCTCGATCATCTCGGATTCGTGGTTTTCAATATATGTTCTTAATTCTTCTTTCCGCATCGTAACTTCTCCTTTTCTCTTCTCTGGCACCGTCGCAGTGCCGTTCTTTTTCTATCATAGCGCAGAAAGAGCAGAAAATCCACATTTTCTGCTCTTTTTCCAAATAATCATTTGTTTTTGTCCAAATTGACTGTAATTTCATAATAATCACACGGATGCGCCGTAAGCCCCGTCACGCCCTCGCCGGATACCATCGACATTTTGAGGTGTGATGCGAAGAAAAACATGTGGTCATCCAGCAGCGTCTGCGTCATCTCGATGGCCAGTTCGGTTCGTTTTTCGGTATCAAACTCGCCGCTTAACTGCTGCTCCAGCATCTCGAGTGTCTCACTGTAATAACCGCCGCGGTTCTTGGAGGAATCCTGCAGGCAGTGCGTTGTAAAGAAATACTCGGGATCGCCCGTCGGTGCGCTGACAAATGCGCTGACATAAACATCCCAGTTTCCTTTTTTCAGCAGTTCCAGATGATTTGCCGTGCACTGGATCTGTACTTCGATTCCGATTTTCTTCAGCGATGCCTGTGCACTCTCCGCGAGAAGCGGCAGTTCCTGGCGGCTCGGATACGTGAGCCAGCAGATGGTCAGGCGTTTTCCGTCTTTTTCCACGTAGCCGTCGCCGTCCTCATCGGTCCAGCCTGCTTCAGCCAGCAGTTCTCTGGAATACTCAAGATCATAGGACTCCTCCTGCACTTTGCTGTCGCCGAATGCAAAGTAAGAGGGGAACGGGCCTTCCGCCACGCTTCCGTTTCCTTCCATCAGCGTATTCACAAAGCCCTCCCGGTCGATCGCTCCGATGACTGCCTCGCGCACGCGGTCGTCCTGTAGCACCTCGGATGATCCGTTGAACTGTCCGAAGAAGGTACGCGACGTATCCGCCGAAGAAATCGTGTATGGTTCATCGCGGAACAGGATCAGATTGGAATACGGCAGGCCGTACGCCGCGTCGAGCTCGCCTGACTGTAACGCCATCGTCATCGTATCGCCGTCGCGGATCGTTTTTACTTCGATCCGGTCGAGCTTTGGCGTTCCGTTCCAGTAATTGTCATTTTTCACGAGCGTCAGTCCCTGATCCGTCTCCACCTGTACTGCGCGGTACGGGCCGGTTCCGGCGACATTGCCGTCATCCGTCACACCTGCCTGCATATCAATGATGCATCCATATGGGTCAGACAGATAATTCAGAAGCGCCGGGACAGGCTGTTCGGTGTGAATCGTTACGATCAGGCCGTCTGCCTTGATGCTCTCAATTTTCAGATCCCCGCGTGCACGGTCATGTACTGCGATCAGATCCTCGAGACATTCTTTGACCGCCTCTGCGTCGAGAGTGCGCCCACTCGTAAAGGAGATGCCTTCATGCAGTGTAATCCGCCATGTTGTATCGTCCACAATCTCATAGCTTTCTGCCAGCCATGGCTCGATCTCCATAGAATCGGAATAATGAAACAGCGTCTCACCGATCCCATAGCGGATACACGCCCAGCCGGAATAGCCGTTGTGCGGGTTGACATCGGACTCGTCGTTTTCGGCGTTGAATGTCGTGTCGCCGTATATGAAAACTTTTTCATCTGTACCATCTGCCGCTGTGCTCTGACAACCGGAAAACAGTACCACCGCCAGAATGCCGCACAAAACATATGCAATTTTTTTCTTCTGCCGTTCTTTCTCTGCATTCTGTACTTCTCCTGTTTTCGCAAATGGCACCACCATTTCCGCTGTCTGATTTTCTGTTTCAATAGTTTTCTCACAGACTATACTCCATCAACAGTTTCGTATATTCCTCTTTCGGGTACTCCAATACCTCCCGCGTCTCCCCCTGCTCCACGATTTTTCCCTGCCGCATGACAATCACACGGCTGCAGAGTTCCCGCACCAGCGCAAGGTCGTGGCCGATCCACAGCATCGCAAGTCCTTCTTCCCGCTGCAGTTTTTTCAGCAGTTGAACGATCTGCGCCTGTACCGCCGCATCGAGCGCACTCGTTGCCTCGTCGCAGATCAGAAGAGACGGCTGCACAGCAAGAGCCCGCGCAATTGCGGCTCTCTGGCACTCTCCGCCGCTTGTCTCGCGGGGATAGCGCATCGCCGTTTCCGAACTAAGTTCCACTTTTTTCAGCAGCTCCGGCAGATGAAGACACGCCTCTTTCCGGCTCATTCCCTGATTCCGAAAAGCTTCCAGAATCCCGGTTTCGAGCGTCTGCATTGGATCGAAGGAATCCTGCGGGGTCTGGAAGACCATCTGTATTTTCCGGTAAACTTCGCGCTGCCGCCTGCCTTTTCTTCCGAGGATTTCCTCGCCTTCCAACAGAACGCTGCCTGCATCCGCCTGGACCAATCCGGTGATCAGACGGGCCGTCGTGCTTTTTCCGCATCCGCTCTCCCCGATCAGGCCAAGACATTCACCCGCATCCAGTGTGAAGCTGATGCCGTCCACGGCGGCAAATTCCGTTTCCCGGCCGGTTCCAGCAAAGTTTTTGCTTAAGTTGTTTACTTCCAGCATGTTATGATTATGCATCGTTCTTCCCTCTTCCCGGCACAGCCGCAAGGAGATTTTTTGTATATTCGTCCTTTGGGTGATCGAAAACCGTCCTTGTCTCCCCCTGCTCCACGATGTTTCCATCCTTCAAAACAGCAACCCTGTCTGCCATCTGCTCGAGAACCGCAAGATTGTGCGTCACCAGCACCATCCCCGTCTGCTCTTTCTGCTGCAACGCCTGAAGCTCCCGCAGCACCTGCGCCTGCGAAACCACATCGAGTGCACTCGTCGGCTCGTCCGCCAGAAGAAGCGACGGATGCAGCAGCATTGCGAGCGCAATCCCGACGCGCTGGTTCATGCCGCCGGAGAGCGACGATGGATAGCTGTTCCAGATCGTCTCGCCATCCGAAAGCCCCATATCCGCAAATCGCTGGAGCGTCATATCTTTGATTTCTCTGCGGCTTTTTCTGCCAGACATTCCCCCAGAAATCGGGGTGATGAATCCGCAGCGTTTCTCATGGGCGCGCACGCTTTCACAGATCTGTGCTCCGATTTTCCGGGTCGGACAGAGTGATGCCCCCTGTATTCTGGAAAATCATACCAATTTCTGAACCGCACAGACTCCGCAGCTTCTTTTCGGACATGTCCGTCAGCTCCTCTCCGCGAAATGTGATCTGCCCGCCGGTGATGAAACCATTCTTTCCCATCAGCCGCAGGATCGCTCGCAGCAAGGTACTTTTTCCACTGCCCGACTCCCCGGCGATGCCGACGGTTTCTCCTTTTTCGACGGAAAAACAGATGTTATTTAAAATTTGCTCCCCCTCATAACAGACAGAAAGGCCGCTGATTTCCAGCAGTTTTTCGCTCATGTTTTTGCTCCCTTTGTTTCCATTTTCGTTTGCCCCTTATCCCTGATCCACCGTTTTCCGTACCGCCTCACCAAGCAGATTGCAGACAAGAACGATCAGAAAAATCGCCAGTCCCGGCGCCAGAATGACCCAGGGCGCGGTCTGCAGCATACTTCTTCCGTTGCTCATCATCGCTCCCCACTCCGCCGACGGCGCTTCCGCACCAAGGCCGAGGAAGGACAGACCCGCGATTTCCAGCATCATCGTTCCGATATCAAGCACCGCTGTGACAATCGTCTGCCCCGCAAGATTCGGCAGAATATGGCGTCTGATCATCTTCCATGTTCCGTTTCCTGTAAGGCGCGCCGCCGCGATGAACGGCATGTGTTTCAATGCCAGCACACGGTTCCGCGCAAGCCGTGCATATTTCGGCCAGGAAACAAGGATCAGCGACACAACGGCTCCCGTCATGCCGCTCTGCAGAACGCCGGAAAATGCGATTGCAAATACCATACCCGGAAAGGCCAGAAAAATATCGGAGATCTGCATCAGAACCGTATCCGTTTTACCTTCCAGCCAGCCGCTGAAAATTCCGGCGAGTGTTCCGATCAGAGCGCTTGCCGCAACGACAAGAAGTGCTGAAAAAATGCTGACCCGCGCGCCGGAGAGAATCCTTGAAAACAGATCTCTTCCATAGCGGTCCGTCCCCATCCAGTGCGCCGCGGACGGCGGAAGAAGGGACAGTTCCAGATTCTGCTCATACGGATCGTACGGTGCCAGATGGGCCGCACACGCGGCAAACAGCAGCAGCGCACCGGCGAGGATGCCATAAAAAAGGATCTTCTTTTCTGTCTTTTTTCATCGCATTCCCTCCAGCTTCGCCCGCGGGTCCAGTGCACCCATCAGCAGATCAGCAATGAGATGCAGCAGCAGATAGATCGCCGCCATCCACACCAGATATGCCTGAATCACGGGAATATCGTGCATGGAAACGGCATCCACGGCCATTTTTCCGACACCATTCCACATGAAAATCGTCTCAACGATGGCGGTTCCTCCAAGCAGCGAACCGGCGGATAAGAATAGCAGCGTGACCATCCGAAGCAGCACGGATTTTAATACATTTCCAAACAGAATCCGGTTTTCACTTAACCCACGTGCCCGTGCACCCGCCACGTACTCCTGCTCCAGCTCTGCAAGCACGGCAGAACGCACCTGACGGGTGTATTTTGCCGTCATCGAAACCGCAAGCGTCGCCGCCGGAAGCACACAGCTTTTCCATCCCTTTCCCATACTGAGAACCGGAAAAAGATTCCATTTCAGCGAAAAGAAATACAAGAGAAGAAGTGCAGTGAAAAACCCCGGAAACGAATTACCTGCAAAGCAGAACAGGCTGATACTGCGGTCCGCCCATGTATTCTGATATTTTGCACTTAAGATACCGAGCGGAAACGAAAGACAGACCGTCATGGCAAGCGCCAGCGCCGCAAGTGCAATCGTTGCGGGCAGTTTTTCGCAGAAGCTTACAAGCACCGGTTTGCCGGAAACGTACGACTCCCCGAAGTCACCGCGCAGGGCGTTTTTCAGCCATTGCAGGTACTGGACAGCTTTCGGCTCATTCAGTCCCAGCTCCTCCCGCATCGCTTCTTTTTCCGCCTCCGACATCACGCCGCCGCTGCTGCTCTCTTTTAAATCCACCGCATCGACCGAGGAAAGTCCCGTCAGCAGAAAAGCGAGAATCGTCACGCCGAGGAATACCGGAATCAGGCGAAGCAGTCGTTTTAACAAATATTTTTTCACAAATACTCCTTTACTGCTTCACGGCACAAATCGAAAACATCGGTGCCGGGTTATAGAACTCGTCTTTTTCCAGATAAATGCGTTTTCCAAGGCTCGTATCAATGCGGATTTCTCCCGCTGTGTTTTCGCACAGCACCGCCACATCGTACGCCGGCCGGTTTTTGCGGCTGATCGGGAGCTGTGATTTGATCCGTTCGCACTCTTCGAGCATCTCGTTTCCAACCTTGAAATGGGCATGCGCCTCCGGAAGTCCCTTCGTATCGGCAACATCTTCTTTTCCGTAATTGGCATCGAAGTTCAGCAGCACACCGCCCGTTTTCAGCACACGCATCCACTCGCCGTAAGCATGCTCCGCATTCGGCAGCGTCCACGTCAGGTTTCGGGAAATGACAACATCGAACGTTTCATCCGCAAACATCGGATTTTCCGCGTCCATGACCTGGAAGCAGCAGTCGGCATTCTCTTCTTCGGCAAGCTGGATTGCATTCTCAATCATCTCCGGTGTCAGGTCGATGCCGAATACCTCGTGGCCCTCTTTTGCCAGCAGGATCGAGAAAAATCCGGCTCCGCAGCCCACATCAAGGATCTTTAACCGTCTTCCCGCCGGGATCTGTTTTTCAATCTCTTTCATCCAGCGCTTCGCAATCGGGTTTGCAAGTTCGGAGCGTCTCTGCTCTAAAAAGCTCTCGCTCCGTTTCTCCCAGTAATGGACAATCTGCTCTTTGCGGTCGTCGTACTCCGGCTCGCGCACAATTCTTCCGTAAGCAACGACAGGGCCCCCTTCTGTTACCTGCAGACTGCCCGTCTGGTACAGCACCACACCGGTGTACTCGGCACGGCACGTCTCACGGAGTTTTCCATTATAATCACGGATCGTTCCGAGCAGTGCGCCCTCTGCAACCATATCGCCCGGTTTCGCCGCCGGATACCACAGGCCGCTTTCCGAAGCCGCCTGATAGCGGACATCCGTCACTTCCATCGGCACGTAGTTCCGCACATCGCGGCGGATCTGATACATCCCGAGACTGCTTAGGATATTGCGCACATCGCGCTTGTCCGAATTGACTTCCTCGGATGTCCATGCGCCCATGCCGCCGCGCTCCAGGAGAATACTTGCAATTCCTCTGGATGCCGCATAGTTGTAAGCTCCGCCCGATGATACCATGGAGCGCACCATGTACGGTACATCCACCTGCTCCGCCATTTTCCGCGAAGTCTCCATCACTTCCTGCGCCGCTTTTCCGGCGTAATAGACGTACGGCGTCAGATCCTCAAAATCGTCGCCGCTGTGGAGGTCGATATAGTAATCTACTTTACGGGAAAACTTCCTTTGTCATCGCCACGCCAGCCGCTCATCTCGGTTCCGTTTGGGTTGCCCGGAAATACACGGTTCAGGTTTTTGCCATC
>ENA-OQKW01000452-OQKW01000452.1-human-gut-metagenome-genome-assembly--contig:-NODE-452-length-10010-cov-3.015886_pt1 | contig 10010 bp, 8 predicted proteins | sample MGYA00242657_ERZ504815 | MGnify/ENA primary metagenome ERZ504815 (study PRJEB26092, sample SAMD00036404) | human gut metagenome | host: Homo sapiens | study: EMG produced TPA metagenomics assembly of... | reverse complement strand
GGAAAATAGAATACTTTAGGAGCTTTACGGTTCTGAATGAAATAAAGGCAGATAAACCGGATGCCTATATTTTAGAACAGTTGGGCTGTGCGGGTTATTTGCAGGCTAGTTCGAATATCTCTTTACTGTATTCTTTGTTCAGTTTTACATAATTACCTACTAATTCACCTTTGTTTTCATGCAGTTTTTCACTAGCAGTTCAATATCAGGATGTTCTATACCCAATTCTTTGAAATTGACCGGCAGGCCCATGTATCTGAAAAAATGCTTCAATCGTGATATGCCGGCAAGTGCCATTTCTTCCAAATCCTCATTCTCGGGAACTCCGAAAACGCGGTTTGCAAACCGGGCAATCTTTTCGGGTTATGTTCTGCCATGAATGTCATCCATGCAGGTACGATTACTGCTAGTCCTGCTCCATGTGTCACATTATATACAGCACTGATTTCATGTTCCAGAAAATGTGATGCCCAGTCTTCCTCACAACCTACTCCGCAAGTACCGTTATGGGCAATTGTCCCACACCACATGATATTGGCGCGTGCTTCGTAATCGTTCGGGTTCTGCTTCACTTTATATGCTTCTTTGATGATAGCCATCAAAGTCCCTTCACACAGCCGGTCACTGATTTCTACATCGGGAGTGTTGGTAAAATAACGTTCCATAATGTGTACCATCATATCGGCAATGCCACAAGCTGTCTGGTAGGGGGGGAGAGTATAGGTCAGCTCCGGATTCATCACAGCAAAAACAGGCCGTAGTAATTCCGGTACACGCAAACTTAGTTTTTGCAGACCTTCCAGTTTGGTAATCACCGTATTGCCCGAACCTTCGCTGCCGGCAGCGGGAATAGTAAGTACCACACCCACTTTTAAGGCCTTCTTCACTTTGGCTTTTCCTATATAGAAATCCCAAAAATCACCTTCGTAGGGCACTCCTGCCGCAATGGCTTTTGCAGTGTCAATGACAGAGCCTCCCCCTACGGGAAGCATAAAGTCCACGCCTTCTTTGCGCGCCAGTTCAATGCCTTCGTAAACTTTCGGGTCAGTAGGATTAGGTTGTACGCCTCCTAATTTTACATAATCCACTCCTGCCTGTTGCAGAGAATCTTCTATGCGTTTGCAGTAATCCGCTGCGAATAATAGAGCCTCCACCGTAAACAATCATTGCCTTCCGGGCGTTATACTTTTTAGCAAGAGTACCGGTTTGGATATCTGTATCCTTGCCAAATACAAACTCGGTAGGGCTGTAAAATACAAAATTGTTCATTTGCTTACTCCTTATATTATTTTGTTGTTTGAAACCAAAACAAAGTTAAGGAAATATATTACCTTTGCCGCCTAAATTTAGTAAAAAGATGAAAACGGACATTGAAATAGCACGCAGCATTGAGCTGGTCAAGATTAAACAAGTGGCTCGGGAAACCGGTATTCCTGTAGAGCACATCAGTAACTACGGGCGCTATATTGCCAAAGTGGATGAAAGTCAGATAAACGAAGAAAAGGTGCAGCAGAGTAACCTTATTCTAGTTACTGCCATCACTCCTACCAAAGCCGGTATTGGTAAGACCACTGTTTCCATCGGATTGGCTTTGGGACTGAATAAAATAGGAAAGAAAACAATTGTTGCCTTGCGCGAGCCGTCGCTAGGTCCTTGTTTCGGAATGAAAGGGGGAGCTGCCGGAGGAGGATATGCCCAAGTTTTGCCGATGGATAAGATTAATCTTCATTTTACAGGTGATTTTCATGCCATCACTTCCGCTCACAATATGATTTCGGCCTTGTTGGACAATTACCTTTATCAGAATCGTGATAATGGTTTCGGATTGAAGGAAGTGCTGTGGCGTCGTGTGTTGGATGTGAATGACCGTTCCCTCCGTTATATTGTTACAGGACTAGGACCGAAGACCAACGGAATTACCCAGGAGTCAGGTTTTGATATTACTACCTGCATCTGAAATTATGGCTATTCTGTGTCTGGCCAAGGATGAAAAGGACCTGCGTCGTCGCATTGAAAATATTTTATTAGGTTTTACGTATGACAACAAGCCTTTTACTGTAAAAGATTTTAGGAGTTGCCGGAGCCATTACAGTTACTTTTGAAAGATGCTCTTTCTCCTAATCTGGTACAAACTACGGAACATACTGCTGCCTTTGTTCATGGGGGGCCGTTTGCCAATATCGCTCACGGTTGCAACTCTATTCTGGCAACCAAGATGGCAATGACTTTTAGTGATTATACTATTACCGAAGCCGGATTCGGGGCTGACCTGGGAGCGGAGAAGTTCTATGATATTAAGTGCCGTAAAGCAGGTGTCACACCTAAACTGACCGTCTTGGTGGTTACTGCCCGTGCATTGAAAATGCATGGCGGCGTATCACAGGATAAGATAAAGGAACCTAATCTGGAAGCTTTGAAGCAGGGTGTGGCCAATATGGATAAGCATTTGCGTAATTTGAGATATTTCGGTCAGACAGTTGTCGTTGCGTTTAACCGTTATGGGGATGATTCGGAGGAAGAAGTGGATTATATCCGTACCCATTGCGAGAAGAAAGGTGTGGGCTTTGCAGTGAACAACGCCTTTACTGATGGTGGCGAAGGGGCAGTAGAATTGGCGGAACTGGTTGTGAAAACCATTGAGGAACAACCTTCCGAGCCTTTGCAATATGCCTATGATGATGAGGATAGTGTAGAAACTAAAATATCGAAGGTGGCTTGTAATTTATACGGTGCCAGCATTATTACGTATAGTGCCGCTGCCCGTAAGAAACTGAAGCATATTGTAGAATTGGGATATGGAAATTTCCCTATCTGCATTGCCAAGACGCAGTATTCATTCTCTACCGACCCCAAAATTTACGGTGCGGTAGACAATTTTGAATTCCATGTACAAGATATTGTGATGAATGCCGGAGCTGAGATGCTGGTAGTCATTGCCGGAGAAATAATGCGTATGCCGGGATTGCCGAAGGAACCGCAGGCATTGCATATTGATATCGTGAATGGTGAAATAGAGGGGTTGTCGTAACCCCTCTTTTTTTTACTGAACTTATACTGTTTTACATTGACGAGATTAAACACCAGGTGTAAATGGAAAGTCCGATACCTGTTACCAATCCTACAGATGACCATCTGATAAACAACTTGTCTTTATATTTGCAGCCATAGCATAAGCCTGTAATGGCGCACATGGAAATTCCGATTGGAAATACAAAGAATCCTATTGAGATAATCCCGATAAGTATAATGATACCCATGATGGTTAGAACTTTGTTTCTTGCTGTCATAGCTTTTATTGTTTGGTGTTGAATGTATATGGATTATATGCGACAGTAAAAGTACAAAATTATTGTTTAGAATCAGACTTTTATCCGTTTTTTATATATTTGCATTATTTAAAAAGTGGATGGATGGCGGGTGTCTTGACTCCCGGACGGCATCGTAAATGCATGTCTCGGATTCGTAGTAGGAATACAAAACCTTCTGTCAGAAATGAGCACTTGAATGGGGCATTGTTTACGCTGAACCATTTGTTCTTGGAAAATTTTGCAGTACGTCATGCGGTTTCGTATGGAGAGAGCGGCAGGGAATTAAATCTGGTTGCGGCCGAAGATAAAACGGAATATGAGAAAGATAAGCTTTTATAAAAATCGAACTAATCAGTAACGATAAAATGGATATGAAACATGTAAAGTATCTGGCTCTTGTCCTATGCATAGGGAATCTGTCGCCTGTGATGGCGCAGACAGCCTCGAAAAGTCTCACAGTAGACAATTTAGTTGCCTGGCAGCGTATCAGCGGGCAAGCTATTTCTGATAATGGAAAGTGGGTGGCATGCAAGATGGAACCTTGGGAAGGAGATGCTGTGGTGAATTTGTATGATGCACAAGGGAAGGAACTTGCCACTTTTCCGCGGGCGGACCGTTTTCTTTTCTCGGCTTCTTCCGACTATTTGGTTGTGTCGCAGAAACCCGGCAAGATGATAGTGGATTCTCTGAAAATAAAGAAAACGAAGAAAGAAAAGATGCCGATGGATGCATTGGTCATTTATTCGCTTTCGGGCGGCAGGGAAGTGATTGATTCACTGAAAACATTCAGGCTGGCAGAGAAGGCGGACTGGGTTGCTTTTCAGAAGGGAAGGAAAGACTCGACTTTGTATGTCCAACCGTTGAATGCAAACCTCAGTACCCGGTATGAGGCTCCTGCTGTGAAAGCTTTCAACTTTGCGGAGAAAAGCGGAATGCTTTATTATATTACCGCAGGTGATAAAGCAGAGGAAAAGCCGGGATTGTATCTTCTGAATACGGAAACAGGTGTGAAGACGCTGATAAAAGAAGGTGACGGGGTGTTTAAACAGGTAACTTTTGATGAAGATGGAGCAAACTTGGCTTTCTTATATTGTGCACAGAAAGATTCTTGTTATAAAGCCATGAGCTTGTGGCTGTCACAGCAGGGAGCACCGGCAACAGAAGTTGCGGCACGTGGCAATCGGGCTTTTCCGAAAGGATGGGTAATCAGCGAGCATGGGAAATTACAATTTTCGAAGAGTGCTTCCCGGTTGTTTTTTGGCACATCGCCTGAGCCTAGACAAAAGGATACGTTGCAATTGGCGGAGAACCGTCCCAATGTGCAGGTGTGGAGTTGGGACGAGCCGGTGCAATATACTGTACAGGATTATAATAAGGAGAAAGAGCTGAAAAGAAGCTATCAAGCGGTTTATCATATAAATGGTGGTCGTATTTGTCAGCTGGCAGATGAGGAGCTGTCTCAGATTTTGCTGGGAGATGAAGGAGATGCCCCGTTGGCATTGCTTTCCACTTCGCGTCCTTATTCATTGTCCTCCATGTGGGAAGGGCGGACACGCAGTGATTATTACACAGTGTCTTTGGAAGATGGCAGCCGTAAATTACTGGCATCGGCGGATTATGGCAGATACCGTCTTTCACCACAAGGCAAGTATGCGTATTGGTATGCTGAAACAGACAGTTGTTGGTATACTCTTTCTATGGCAGACGGGAAAAAAAATCAGTTGACTAGCCCCGCTTCTTTCCTCGCATGGGATGAAGAGAATGATGTACCTGACTATCCGAACGCACATGGAACTGCCGGATGGACGGAACGGGATGAGTCCCTTTTAATTTATGACCGTTATGATATTTGGAAATTCGATCCGGATGCCATGAAGGAACCTGTCAATCTGACGATGAATGGACGTAAGAACCGGATTTCATATCGTTTGGTAAAACTGGATAAGGAGGAGCGTGTGATTGACCTGAACAAGCCACAGTTGTTGAAAGGCTTTAATGAAGTGACCAAAGGGAACGGGTATTACAAGGCTCGTCTTTCCACCGCTGCTTCTCCCAAAGAATTGATGGCGGGTAACTATATGTTACGCAGTATTTCTAAGGCGAAAAATACAGACCATGTAATCTATACGATGGAAAGTTTTGAGCAATATCCTGACCTTCATTATGCTACACTCGATTTCAAGAAATCTATTCGGCTGACTCATGGCATTGACCAACAGAAAGACTATTTGTGGGGAACTGCCGAACTGGTTTCGTGGATATCTTTAGATGGCCGTAAGTTGGAAGGGGTGGTGTACAAGCCTGCCGATTTTGATCCGGCCAAGAAATACCCGATGATTGTGAGTTTCTATGAGCGAAATTCGGAAACTCTGTTTAATTACCGGATGCCGGAACCCCATCGGTCTACCATTGATTATCATCTTTATAACAGTAACGGGTATATTGTGTTCAATCCGGACATACGTTATGTAGACGGTTATCCGGGTGAGAGTTGCTATAACTGTCTGATGCCGGGGGTTGCCATGCTGATAGGCAAAGGTTATATTGACGAGAAAGCCATAGGGGCGCAGGGACATAGTTGGGGCGGTTATCAAGTGGCTTATCTGGCTACACGTACTGATTTGTTTGCGGCTATTGAGTCAGGTGCTCCGGTGGTCAATATGTTCAGTGCCTACGGAGGTATCCGTTGGGGATCGGGGCTGGCACGCTCGTTCCAGTATGAACATACTCAGAGCCGTCTGGGCGGTACGCCTTGGAGTACTCCGTTGCGTTACTTGGAAAACTCTGCTCTGTTCACGATGGACAAGGTACAAACACCTGTTTTAATCATGCATAATGACGCTGACGGACATGTGCCCTGGTATCAGGGAATAGAATATTTTGTGGCAATGAAACGTCTTGGAAAGCCTTGCTGGATGCTGAACTATACAGGCGAACCGCATTGGCCGACAAAGATTGCCAACAAAATAGATTTTCAAAAACGTATGTTCCAGTTCTTTAATACATTATCTGAAAAAAGAAGCAATGCCTGGATTGGATGTCCGATGGGGTTCCGGCTGTAGAACAGCCTTATGAATTAGGATACTGATATTATGTGTTCGGACTGCTATGGAACTCAAGTTGCTCCTACTGTGGATAAAGTAAAAGGATAGTTCCTGAAAAGAGGGAGGAGGTGTGTTAAAACTAAAATGACAGTTCCGAAAAGTTACAGATAGTAATTATAAACTTAAAAGGGTCGTATCAAGCTCTGTCTTGAGTAATGATACGACCCTTTCTTTAGTTTTTAGGATGCTCAAATTTCAAATTATAAATTCATATTTTCAAAAACTGAATTTTGATCCTCTCTTCTTCTTTTTAGTACAATGCTTTTTTATTCAAACTTACCATAACGGGTAGGCAACAGTTTGCGGTCACCTAATGTATTATCTACCCGGGCTACATTGATCCAGAATTTGTTATCACGTACCGATTCGATAGGATAAGCGGCTTTCTCTCGGCTGTAGCTGTGATTCCATTCATTGGCCACCACTTCATATTCAGGATGCGGGGCGTTGACCAATACATTATCTTCTTTATCGGCACTGCCATTCTTCACTTCTTGAATTTCCTGCCAGATGGTTTGCATCACAGTGACGAAATTATCCAGTTCCCATAAACTTTCACTTTCAGTCGGTTCAATCATCAATGTTCCATGAACCGGGAAAGAAAGGGTGGGCGCATGATAGCCATAGTCCATCAGACGCTTGGCGATGTCATTTTCGCTGATACCGGTTTCGTCATGCAGATAGCGGCAATCTAAAATCATTTCATGACCCACAAAGCCCGTAGCACCGGTATATACAATGCCGTAGGTATCCTTGAAGCAAGCTGCCAGATAATTGGCGCTCAGAATAGCAGTCTTGGTGGCATTGGTCAGACCTTCGGCGCCCATCATGCAAATATAACCGTAAGTAATAGGCAGGATTCCTGCGCTACCGTATGGAGCTGAAGAAACCTGATTGGCACTGTTACCCCAAACTTGATGTCCCGGAAGGAACGGAACCAGATGTTCGGCTACACAAACGGGACCTACACCTGGACCGCCACCACCGTGAGGGCTGGCAAAAGTCTTATGCAGATTCAAATGGCATACATCAGCACCGATGGTACCCGGATTGGTCAGACCTACCTGTGCATTCATATTTGCACCATCCATGTAAACCTGTGCTCCGCATTTATGAATAATTTTACAAATTTCTGCAATTTCCGGTTCAAAGATACCATGAGTGGACGGATAGGTAATCATTAATGCAGCCAGATCATCCTTGTTGGCTTCTGCTTTTGCACGTAAATCTTCTACGTCTACATTACCTTTATCGTCACAGGCGCAAGTCACCGTGGTATATCCGCATTGAATGGCTGAAGCCGGATTCGTACCGTGGGCTGATGCCGGAATTAATATCTTGTTGCGGTGTCCCTGTCCGATACTTTCCAGATAAGCGCGGATGATACGAAGTCCTGTATACTCTCCTGCTGCACCTGAATTAGGTTGCAAAGTGACTCCTGCAAATCCGGTAATAACCTTCAACTGCTCGCTTAAGTTATTAATTAATGTCTGATAGCCTTTTGTTTGATCCTCAGGTGCTAACGGGTGTATAGCCATCCAGCCTAAGTTGCTGAGTGGGAGCATTTCCGAAGCGGCATTCAGTTTCATGGTACAAGAACCCAATGAAATCATGGAATGTGCCAATGAGATATCTTTACGTTCCAAACGTTTGATATAACGCATCATTTCGGTTTCAGTATGATACTTGTTGAATACCTCATGGGTGAGGAAGGAAGTACGGCGGCGTAGTTCACGATTCAGTGAGGATGCTTCGGGAATGTCTGTTACTTCTTGAACGGTTTCTTCGGCAGCAATGGAGAAGATGGAAAGTAACAGGTTTACATCTTTCAGGTCGGTGGTTTCATCAATGCTGAAACCTACATCGCCATTATCATAGTAACGGAGGTTTACTTCTTTACTCAATGCGATGGTACGCAGCTTCTGAGCCGAAACATGGTCGGGCAGACTGAAACGCAGGGTGTCAAAGAATAATTCATTATGCTGTACATATCCCAAGCGGGTTAGGGCTTTGTTCAACCAGGTGGTAATGCTATGAATGCGTTTTGCTATATTTTTGATACCTTCCTGCCCATGATAAACGGCATAGAAGCCGGCCATTGTAGCCAGTAATGCCTGTGCGGTGCAGATGTTGGAAGTTGCTTTTTCGCGTTTAATATGTTGCTCACGGGTCTGTAAAGCCATACGGTAGGCCAGTTTGCCATATTTGTCTTTAGACCAGCCGATGATACGTCCCGGCATATTGCGTTTATATTCGTCACGTGTAGCGAAGTAGGCTGCGGACGGACCTCCGTAGAACAAGGGGATACCCAGGCGCTGGGTACTTCCGAATACGATGTCTGCTCCCCATTCGCCGGGAGGAACTAACAATGCCAAACTCATGATGTCAGCATCCACGGCTACTTTACAATGGGCGGCATGTGCCTTTTCCACAAACTCACGATAGTCTTCCACGCTACCGCTGGCATTGGGGTATTGAAGGATGCAGGCAAAGATTTCCGGAGTAAATACCAATTCCTTGTAATTTCCTACTTGGATCTTCATGCCTTGCGGAAGGGCGCGGGTCTGGATGACTGCCAGATTCTGTGGGAAAATCTCTTCATCCACAAACAATACGTTGGCTCCGCTTTTTTGTTGGTCGCGGGTGCGAAGTCCATACATCATGGTGGCGGCTTCGGCAGCGGCGGTAGATTCATCCAGCAATGAGCAGTTTGCCAATGGCATGGCTGTGAGGTCGGATATGACAGTCTGGAAGTTCATCAGTGCTTCCAAACGTCCTTGTGAAACTTCGGTTTGATAAGGAGTGTACGAGGTGTACCACACAGGATTCTCGAATACATTGCGTTGAATGACCGCCGGAGTAATACTGTCATACCAACCCATACCTATATAAGAGGTATAAATCTTGTTTTGTGAAGCTAGTTCGGTAATATGCTCTGCAAACTCCCGTTCCGTCATGGGAGCAGCCAGTGGCAGAGGTTCTTTCAAACGGATTTTGGACGGAATTGTTTTGTTAATCAGTTCATCAAGGCTCTTTACGCCAATCTTTTCCAACATAACGGGAAGGTCTTCTTCCTGTATACCGATATGTCGGTCTGCTAATAAATCTGTTTTCATGGTAGTAGTATATAAGTTGAATTTTAAGTTTTATCTTATCGGAAAAAAGGGTTGTTCGCTTTTTCTGCTCCCACAGTGGTCGGGTCTCCATGACCGGGATAGACTACCGTGTCGGGGGGGAGTACAAACAAACGACTGCATATATGCTCGCGAAGTTCGTCGAAGTTACCTCCTGTAAGGTCTGCACGTCCTATACTTCCTTGGAACAATACATCACCGCTGAAGATACAGTGGGCTTCTTTGCAGTAAAAAACAATGCTTCCCGGCGAATGACCCGGTACATGGATAGCTTCCAGTTGGGTATTGCCGAAAGTAATGATATCTCCATCAAAGATATATTTTCCTAATGGCACGGGTGCTTCGGGCAATTGGAAACCAAACATACGTGATTGTGCCGGTGCTTGTTCCAGCCAAAATTCATCCGCTTGATTTGCTTCGGCTTTTAGCCCGTATTCTTGCAACAGGAATGGGTTGCCGAAAAT
>ENA-OQKW01000451-OQKW01000451.1-human-gut-metagenome-genome-assembly--contig:-NODE-451-length-10013-cov-3.317621_pt1 | contig 10013 bp, 7 predicted proteins | sample MGYA00242657_ERZ504815 | MGnify/ENA primary metagenome ERZ504815 (study PRJEB26092, sample SAMD00036404) | human gut metagenome | host: Homo sapiens | study: EMG produced TPA metagenomics assembly of... | reverse complement strand
TCGTCCTCAGCAGGGAGTACCTCATGGGCAGGTGCGCTCGTGTACTTATTATTCGGAAGCCAAAAAGGAATTCCGCCGTTGCATGGTCTATACTCCGGCTGAATACGAAACCAAGGTGAAAAAACGTTATCCGGTACTTTACCTGCAACATGGCATGGGCGAGGATGAGACGGGCTGGTCGGCACAGGGATGTATGCAACATATTATGGATAACCTGATAGCCTCCGGGCAATGTGTGCCGATGCTTGTTGTGATGGACAGTGGGGATGTGGAAGCTCCTTTCATTCCTCGCAAAGGGAAGGATGTGAATGAGGAGAGAGCTTTGTATGGTGCCTCTTTTTACAGGGTGATGCTGGAGGACTTGATACCGATGATTGACAGGACGTTCCGGACTTATACTGATCGTGAACATCGTGCAATGGCAGGATTGTCATGGGGTGGTCATCAGACTTTCACTACCACATTGCCTCATCTGGACAAGTTTTCGTATATTGGCGCATTCAGCGGTGCTATCTTCGGACTGGATGTGAAGACTTGCTTTGACGGTGTGTTTGCTGATGCCGGCAAGTTTAACAAGCAGGTACATTACTTGTTTTTGGGATGCGGAACGGAAGAACGGTTCGGTACCCGAAAACTGGCAGAGTCTTTGCGCAAAATAGGTATTCATGTGGACTATTACGAATCGCAGGGCACGGCACACGAGTGGTTGACATGGCGTCGTTGCTTGTACCGGTTCGTGCCTCATTTGTTCAAAAATAGAAAGTAGAAAAAGAAATGAAGAAGATCATTATTATTATTACCTGCTTCATTGGTTTGTCGGGGGCGTTTGCACAACAACGGGAAATCTTCCATAATCCGGTGATTGAGGCGGATGTACCTGACCCTTCCATGATAAGGGTGGGAAACTATTACTATCTGGTAAGCACCACCATGCACCTGATGCCGGGTTGTCCGGTGATGCGTTCAAAGGACTTGGTGCATTGGGAAACGATCAGTTATGTGTTTCAACGGCTTACTGACTTGCCCCGTTATGATTTGAAGGAAGGCACGGTATATGGTCGCGGACAATGGGCCTCCAGCATCCGCTATCATGACGGACGGTTCTATGTATGGTTCTCACCCAATGATGAACCTCATCGTGGTTATATCTATACCGCCGAAGATCCGGCGGGCGAATGGACATTAGTCTCCCGTCCGCCTCATCATCATGATGCTTCTTTGTTTTTTGATGATGACGGCAAAGTCTATCTGTTTTATGGCACCGGACAACTTCGTCAGCTCAAGAGCGACCTGAGCGATGTGGAGCCGGGAGGTATAGACCAAAAGATATTCGAGCGGGATGCCGACGAGCAGGGACTTCTGGAAGGAAGTCAGGCATTCAAGCATAACGGCAGATATTACGTGATGATGATTTCCATGGACTGGAGCATTCCCGGACGGTTGCGTCGTGAGGTGTGCTATCGTGCTGACCAGATAACCGGTCCGTATGAGAAAAAGGTGATTTTAGAAACCGAATTTCAAGGATATGGTGGCGTGGGACAAGGCTGTATAGTCGATACTCCTGACGGAAACTGGTATGGCTTTATTTTTCAGGATAGGGGCGGCATAGGGCGTGTGCCCACATTGATGCCCTGCCGCTGGGAAGACGGTTGGCCGATACTGGGTGATGCGGACGGACGTGTGCCCGAGTGTATGGAGATGCCTGCTTCCGGAGAGGAGTGTAAAGGAAGTATCATGGGAAGTGATGATTTCGACACCGGCCGGTTGAGCTTGAACTGGCAGTGGAACCATAATCCGTTGGACGATTGCTGGTCGCTGACAGAGCGTCCGGATTTCCTGCGGTTGAGGACCGGAAGGGTGGTGGATAATCTGTTTCTGGCTCCCAATACCTTGACCCAGCGTATGAGCGGGCCGAAATGCAGCGGTGTGGTAGCTATGGATGTCTCGAAGATGAAAGAAGGGGATGTTGCGGGCTTCAGTGCTTTTAATGGGTTGTCCGGAGTGCTGGCTGTGGTCATGGAGAACGGGAAAAAGCAGTGGGTGATGTCACATCAGTCTGTCAGTCTTTCGGACCGGGAAAAAAGGGTGACTGCTGTGGAAGTACTGGAGAAGGAACGCATAGATTGTGAAAAAGAGGTGGTCTATCTTCGTATGGAGGGCGACTTTGCCGAATAAAAAAGATGAAGCCACTTTTTACTACAGTTATGACAAGAAAACGTGGAAACGAATAGGGGAGCCTTGTAAAATGGTTTTTGATTATACCAAATTCTTTATGGGAAGCAAGTTTGCTATTTTTAATTATGCTACTAAAGATTTGGGAGGATATGTGGATATAGATTATTTTGAATACGGTAACTAAAAAGTGAATAGAATGAAACTAAAAAAATGCGTGGGGATATTCTTGTTCTCCACCTTGTGCCTGAATGTAGGAGCTATAGATCATAAAGGGATTACTTTTGACCGGCTGGCTCCCGACCGTTTCACTCTGATGGAAAACGGAGTGGCCAATGAAATATTGGTGGACGAGCAGGAGGATGCCGGTGTGATGATAGCGGTAAGGAATCTTCAGAATGACTTTAAACGGGTGAGTGGCCGGACTGCCGGGTTATGCTATACTCCCGGTGTAAAGCGCATGATTATGGTAGGTACGTTGAAAAGCCGTTATATCCGGGAATTGGTAAAGGCGAAAAAGATAGATGCTTCATTGCTGGAGGGCAAGAATGAGAAATACCTGATGACTGTGGTGTCTGCTCCCTTGAACGGAGTGAATGAGGCGCTTGTCATTGCGGGAAGTGACAAACGCGGAACGATTTATGGGATTTATGAGCTTTCGGAACAGATTGGTGTTTCGCCGTGGTACGACTGGGTGGATGTGCCGGTGATGCCCCGGCAGAATCTTTCGATGATGCGTGGAAGTTATACGGCGGGAGAACCGGCGGTAAAGTATCGGGGTATCTTTTTGAATGACGAGGCTCCTTGCCTGACCGGGTGGGTGAAACACACTTATGGCACGAATTATGGTGATCATCGTTTTTATGCCCGTGTGTTCGAACTGATTTTGCGTCTGCGCGGTAACTTTATGTGGCCTGCCATGTGGGGTTGGAGTTTTTATGCGGATGATCCGGAGAACAGCAAGACCGCCCATGAGATGGGGATTATAATGGGAACCTCACACCATGAGCCTATGGCACGCAATCATCAGGAATGGGTGAGGAAGCGCAGCGAATATGGGGCATGGGACTATGCTTCCAACCAGCAAGTGATTGACCGTTTTTTCCGTGAAGGTATGGAGCGTGCGGCCGATACGGAAGATTTGATTACCATTGGTATGAGAGGTGACGGTGATACTCCGATGGGTGGAAAGGAAGGAGAAGATGACAAATATGTGCCGCGTGATGAGGAAAACATGCGCCTGATGGAGAAGATATTCCGGAATCAGCGTCGCATTATCAAGGAAGTGACGGGAAAAGCGCCGGAGAAACGTCCGCAGGTATGGGCTATTTATAAAGAAGTGCAACGCTATTATGACATGGGACTCCGTGTGCCCGATGATGTGATTATGTTGCTGAGTGATGACAACTGGGGGGATGTGCGCCGGTTGCCGGATGCAAAGGAGCGGAAGCATTCCGGCGGATGGGGGATGTATTATCATGTAGATTATGTGGGGCTCCCCGTAATTCCAAATGGTTGAATGTAACTCCTATACAAAATATGTGGGAACAGCTTCAGTTGACTTACAGCTATGGGGTGGATAAGCTTTGGATATTGAATGTGGGTGATTTGAAGCCGATGGAGTATCCTATCACTCTTTTTATGAATATGGCTTGGAATCCGGAACGCTATGCGGCAGGGAATCTGTTGGAGCATACACGAGCGTTCTGTGCGCAGCAGTTCGGTGAGGAACAGGCGGATGAGGCCATGCGTATCCTGAACCTGTATTGCAAGTACAATGGACGCGTGACTCCCGAGATGCTGGATAAGGATACTTATCACTTGGCTTCGGGGGAATGGAGGCAGGTGGCCGATGAATATGTGAAGCTGGAGGCGGAAGCCTTGCGGCAGTATTTGAAACTGGAGGCCGCTTACAGGGATGCTTATCGCCAACTGATTCTTTTTCCTGTGCAGGCGATGGCCAATCTGTATGAAATGTACTATGCACAAGCCATGAATCACAAATTGTACCAGGAGAACAATCCGCAGGCGAATGAGTGGGCCGACAAGGTGGAGAAGGCGTTTAGGCGCGATGCGGAATTGTGCAGGGAATACAACGAAGAAATGTCGGGAGGCAAGTGGAACGGAATGATGACGCAGAAACATATAGGCTATACTTCGTGGAACGATGATTTCCCTGCCGACCGTTTGCCGGAAGTTTACCGGATAGAGCAACCGGAACAGGCTGTAGGAGGGTATTTGTTTGCCGGTGACAAAGGGGTGGTTTCCATGGAGGCGGAGCATTATTTTGCATCATCCGCGGCACCGGAAACTGCCTGGACAGTCATACCGCACATGGGACGTACGCTGAGCGGAGTGGCTTTGATGCCTTATACACAGTCTGCTGAGGGAGCTTCGCTCTCTTATAAAATGAAAATACCGCAAAAAGTAGATACGGTAAATGTGTATGTCATTGTGAAATCCACCCTGCCCTTCCTCAGACGGGAAGGTCATCGCTACACAGTAGGTTTTGAAGGAGGGGAGGAGCAGACTGTCTGTTTCAATGCGGAGTTGAACGAGCATCCGGATAATGTATATCGCGTACTGTATCCCACAGTGGCCCGTCGGGTGGTGTAAGACCCGGGTGAAGTTTGAGCCTGCCCGACCGTGCGGACGGAACCTATACATTGGTTCTGAAACCGGTGGAGCCTGCCATCGTATTTGAAAAGATTGTGGTGGATTATGGCGGTTATGAGGATAGTTATTTGTTTATGGACGAATCTCCTTGCCGGAGAAATAAACTGAATGGACAATGAAAAACATCAGATTGACAGTTTGGATAGGAATGATGTGCGGGTGCTTGGCGGCAGGAATGTTGCAAGCCGGTACACGACCGGACAATGCCTGTCCGGCAGAAGAAGACGGCAGCCGCTTGTGGTTGCCGGTGATGCGCCCGGCGGAAGGTGCGGAAGTGGAAGTTATATATAAAGGAAAAGTGTCACCCACCATAGCCATTGCCATTGCTGAGTTGAAAAACGCCTGGAAGGGAGAGCCTGTACTTTTGGAGAAAAAGAGGACAGGGCAGGGGGATGGGTTTGCCATCACTTCTTCGGAACATCAGGTCCGTATTCTTTCATCCACCGAGGCAGGATTACTTTATGGTGTTTATTGTCTGTTTGCGTATGCAGGCGGCGGGGCAGGTCACAGTACCTCTGTCGGTTACTGAACAACCTGTGTATGATCTTCGCATCTTGAACCATTGGGATAATCCGGATGGTACGGTGGAGCGTGGTTATGCCGGTCGTTCTTTGTGGAATTGGGAAGAACTTCCCGGAAACTTTGTCACCACGTTACGTAGGCATACGCCCGTGCCAATGCTTCTGTGGGTATTAATGGAACGGTGCTGAATAATGTCAATGCCTCGCCCCAAGTGCTGGCAACCTCCAGTCTGGAGAAAGTCAAGGCATTGGCTGATGTCTTCCGGCCTTATGGTATAAAGGTCTATTTATCGGTTAATTTTGCATCTCCTATCCAGTTGGGCAAGTTGGATACGGCAGATCCGTTGGACAAGGAGGTCATCCGGTGGTGGAGGCGGAAAGTGAAAGAAATTTATACGTTGATACCTGATTTTGGCGGCTTTTTGGTAAAGGCCAATTCGGAGGGGCAGCCGGGACCATGTGATTTCGGGCGTACTCATGCCGAGGGAGCGAATATGCTGGCGGATGCGTTGAAACCCTACGGAGGAATCGTGATGTGGAGGGCGTTTGTCTATAGTCCTACCGACAGTGACCGTGCCAAGCAGGCCTATTTGGAGTTTATGCCTTTGGACGGGCAGTTTCATGACAATGTAATAGTACAGATAAAGAACGGACCGATAGATTTCCAGCCTCGCGAACCTTACAGCCCTTTGTTCACAGCCATGAAGCGGACTCCCATGATGGTGGAGTTTCAAATTACTCAGGAGTATTTAGGCTTTTCCAATCATCTGGCTTATTTGGCTCCTTTATGGGAGGAGTTTTTTGGCGAGGTGCGTCCGGATAGGTTAAAAGCTGCTGCGGGTGTGGCAAACATCGGTACGGATGTGAATTGGTGCGGACACCATTTTGCGCAGGCCAACTGGTATGCTTTCGGGCGGTTGGCATGGAATCCGTCGCTGACTTCAGACCGGATTGCGGATGAGTGGTTGCGGCAGACGTTTACTTCCCAGCCGGCATTTGTCCGTCCGGTCAAAGAGATGATGTTGCAGAGCCGGGAGGCGGTGGTGAATTATATGATGCCGTTGGGGCTGCATCATCAGTTTGCATGGGGGCACCATTATGGGCCTGAACCGTGGTGTAGTGTGCCCGGTGCTCGTCCGGACTGGTTACCTTCTTATTATCATAAGGCAGATAAGGAGGGAATCGGTTTCGACCGTAGCAGCAAAGGGAGTGATGCCGTTTCTCAGTATCCCGATTCACTTCGTCAGATTTACAATGACAAGGCAACTTGTCCCGAGATTTATTTGCTTTGGTTCCATCATGTGCCTTGGCATCATCAGATGAAAAGCGGACGTACGCTTTGGGGGGGAGTTGTGCCATGCATACGATAGAGGTGTGCGGCAGGTACGTGGTTTTCAGGAAGTATGGGACAGTGTGGAACCTTTTGTAGATGCACGCCGGTTCGGGGAAGTGCAGTCGAAATTGAAAATCCAGATGCGTGACGCCGTGTGGTGGAAAGATGCTTGTCTGCTTTATTTCCAGACTTTCTCAGGGATGCCTGTTCCGGCCGGCATAGAACGTCCGGTACACGAGTTGGAGGATATGAAACGCTTCCGGTTGGAAATCTCGAACTATGAATGTCCTGAGAGTGGGTTCAATAAATAAATTACGGTTTTTAACTTTATAAGAAAAATGAAATATAAGTTGGCTTTAGTAATGTCGGTTCTTTGTGCATTTTCCGCATGGACCGAAGCAAAGGTGAAATTGCCTGCCATCCTATCGGACGGTATGGTATTGCAACGTGAGCGGCCCGTTAAAATATGGGGAAATGCCGATAAAGGAGAGAATGTGACCGTTGTTTTTAAAAAGAAGAAATTCAGTACGGTAGCCGGGGAAGATGGTAAGTGGCTGGTGGAGCTGCCTCCCATGAAGGCAGGCGGCCCTTTTGAAATGACCGTGAATGATATCCGGTTGAAAGATATTCTAGTGGGTGATGTCTGGCTTTGCTCCGGACAGTCCAACATGGAATTGACCGCCGGACGGGTGACTGATAAATTTGCCGAGGAAATAGCAAGGGATGAGAATCCGATGATACGGTATGTGAAGATTCCTTTAGGCAATGATTTGCATGGACCTAAAGACGATCTGCCGGGGGCAGACTGGATGTCGCTGACTAAAGAAACTGCTCCTTCCTTCTCTGCTTTGGCTTATTTCTTTGCCAAGGAGATGTATAGGGAGACGCAAGTACCTGTGGGCATTGTTAACTCCAGTTGGGGGGGAAGTTCCGTCGAGGCTTGGATGAGTGAGGAGGCCTTGCAGAAGTTTCCGCGTCAGTTGCACGAGCGTGATTTGTTTAATTCGGATGAGTATCGTGAGTTGTGCAACCGTTCGGGACAGATGATGAACCGTTTTTGGGATACCGCTTTGTACAAAGGAGACCGGGGACTTCATGACGGGATATGCTGGAATCGTCCGGAACTGGATGATACGGACTGGCAGACAGTAGATATGTTTTCCAAGGAATGGGGAAGAAAGAATGGATATCCGGTGAGTGGCTCTCATTGGTTCCGTCAGAAAGTGAATGTATCAGCGGAACAAGCCGGAAAAGAGGCTGTTCTTCGTTTGGGGTGCATGGTGGATGCCGATTCGGTGTTTGTGAACGGGATTTCTGTAGGTAACACTTTCTATCAGTATCCGCCGCGTATTTATCGGGTGCCGGCTTCTATATTGAAACCCGGTGAGAATCTGGTGACTGTCCGGCTGATTAATTACGGAGGGGCCGCCAGTTTTGTGCCCGATAAACCTTATTGTCTAGCATGGGGGACAGATACAGTCCGTTTGTCCAGCCGCTGGAAATATCAATTAGGCTGTGAGATGCCTGCACGCACCAACAGTGTCTCTTTTCAGAATGTTCCTACCGGCATGTATAATTCCATGATTTCTCCTCTGCGTAATCTGGCCTTTACCGGTGCGTTGTGGTATCAGGGAGAAACGAATACGGGCCGTCCTAATGAATATGAGGAATTGCTGGCTGCCATGATTATTGACTGGCGTGAGAAACTGGCTGATAAAGAATTGCCTTTCTTTATTGTACAGCTGGCCAATTTCATGAAGACACATTCGGAGCCGGTAGAAAGTAATTGGGCGGCTTTGCGTGAAGCGCAACGGCAAGTAGCGTTGAAAGTCCCGAATGCAGCTTTGGCGGTAGCGATTGATTTAGGCGAGTGGAACGATATTCATCCATTGAATAAAAAAGAACTGGCAAGACGTATCTCCCTGTTGGTGAAAAGAAGGGTGTATGGTGATAAAAAGAGTGTGCACAGTGGGCCTATGTGTACGGGTATGACTGTCAATCATGAAGGAAAGGCTGTTCTTTCTTTCGAAGCCGGGACTGATAAATTATGGGCGGTAGATGAATTGAAGGGATTTGCGATAGCCGGTGCCGATGGGCATTTTCAGTGGGCGGAAGCAGTTGTTGTTAATGGGAATCAGGTGGCGGTATGGCATAAAGATATCCCTCATCCTGTAACGGTACGTTATGGTTGGGATGATAATCCGGTTCATGCGAATTTGAAAAATAGAACCGGACTACCGGCTTCTCCTTTTCAGATTTCATTGGAAGATAAATAATTTAACAGAGATCCGAAAGTGGCAAAGCTTTCTAATAATCTTCGATGGATTTTAAAGGAATGCTTGTTTCTGTCGGATTTTCTATGGCAAAAATACCTATTCCTCCTTTGATGTTATTGGAAGATGACAGGTGTTTCCTAACAGGTTGCTACTGTCATGGTCGGCATATGGCATTGGCGGCTCGTAAATATTGATATTCAGCCGGGGATATGGCATAATATTGTATGATAGCTTTTCCTGTTATCTTTTTAATTTTATATAGTTTATTGTCTAATAGGAAACTATACCAACTGTCTAAAGTCATGGTATATTGGTTGTTGGTAAAGTAAGCATCATTGAATACATTATAATAGTTGTTTATAGTGGGGATGAAATTAATGATAGGATCAGAGTTGTTGGGAGTGCCAGGTTTTCCGTCCATTAATGCAGTGTCATAATATCCGCTACATTCCCATTGGGTGGAGATAGCAGTGGAGTCTTGTAAAGTTTTGCGGTTAGTAAGGCGGTAAGTATATGTTTGTTTTATGTTGACCCGGTAATATTGGGAATGGTTTGTGGTGGGAGTTTGTAATTTTATTTTCCACTTTGTTGCTTGATATATCCAAAGGCTTTCCGAAGTCTCTGATAGAGAATGATTAGATTCAATGGTGTCCGCTTTGATAATTTCAATGGGCTCATATACTGTTGCTTCTGCATTCGCTTTATATTTTCCGTCTTTGGTTTCTACTTCGATACGTACTTGATCACCGGTTTTAAAACGGCTGCTTATCTGGTAAAAATAATTTTGATAGTCTAACGGTGAATCATTGTTAGGACGATAGGTACATTCCGAAATTGTTTCCGATAATACATTATTAATATAAAGGTGAATAATTCCATTTTTTACTACTTGGGGTTCGTGATAGCCGGATAAAGCTAAAAAGAATAGACATTGTTCGTTTTGTTTTGTCGTTTATTAGTAGCATCAGCGGTTGATGGGCTCATGGTGCTATTGCCGAAATCAACGAGAGTGCCGTCTATATCAAAAAAATAAAT
>ENA-OQKW01000450-OQKW01000450.1-human-gut-metagenome-genome-assembly--contig:-NODE-450-length-10085-cov-4.164190_pt1 | contig 10085 bp, 11 predicted proteins | sample MGYA00242657_ERZ504815 | MGnify/ENA primary metagenome ERZ504815 (study PRJEB26092, sample SAMD00036404) | human gut metagenome | host: Homo sapiens | study: EMG produced TPA metagenomics assembly of... | reverse complement strand
TGAGAAACAGGCAGCCATCCTTCGTGCAGAGGCAAAACGTGAAGCAACTGTCAAAAGAAGCAGAAGGTCAGGCTGAAGCTATCCTGAAGATCCAGCAGGCAAATGCAGATGGTCTCCGTTTCTTGAAAGAAGCTTCTCCGGATGCGGCAGTGCTTCAGATCAAGAGTCTGGAAGCATTTGCAAAGGCTGCAGACGGCAAAGCTACAAAGATTATTATCCCATCAGAGATTCAGGGTATGGCAGGGCTTGCCAAATCTCTGGTAGAAGTAGCAGCAGATGTAAAAGAAAAGTAGAAATTCAGGTCAAAGTTGTTTGAACGCAGTCGCTTTGCGACCGGTTGTGATTAAGAGAAAAACATGGGCTGCCGGAAGAAGGCGGCCCAGTTTTGTCTTAAACGTATCTTTAAAATAAAAAAGACCGTTTATAAAAGAGAAAAACAGAGAGGTAAAAAAGAATGAACTTAAAAGGAAGAAACTTTACTGAAACTAGTTAGATTTTACTACCGGAGGAGATCACATATCTGATCGATCTGTCCGCAGAACTCAAAGAAAAGAAGAAAAAAGGACAATTCGTCATGATGTGCTGGCTGGCAAAAAACATTGCACTGATCTTTGAAAAAACCAGCACACGTACCCGTTGCTCTTTTGAAGTAGCCGCCTTTTGATCTTTGGTATGCATGCCACATTTCTGGATCCGTCTGCATCCCAGATTGGAAAGAAAGAAAGTATCGCAGATACTGCCCGTGTACTTGGGCGTATGTATGACGGTATCGAGTACCGTGGATTTGAGCAGACAATCGTGGAAGACCTGGCAAAATATGCGGGAGTTCCGGTATGGAACGGTCTGACCAATGAGTTTCATCCGACACAGATGATTGCAGACATGCTGACCATTAAGGAGCATTTTGGTCATCTGAAAGGAATTAAACTTGCGTATATGGGAGATGCCCGTTATAATATGGGCAATTCGCTCATGATCGCCTGTGCAAAACTCGGACTTGATTTTGTGGCGTGTACGACAGAAGACTATTTCCCGAATGAGGAGCTTGTAGAGGAGTGCCGCGTATATGCAAAAGAATCAGGTTCTGAAATTACATTGACAAGCGATGTGAAAGAAGGAACAAAAGGCGCTGACGTCATCTATACAGACGTATGGGTATCTATGGGAGAACCTGACGAAGTGTGGGAGAAACGGATCAGAGAGCTGACTCCGTAACAAAGTAACAAAAGAAGTGATGGAAATGCAAAACCGGAAGCATCTTTCTTCACTGCCTTCCGGCGTTTCATGATCTTGGAACGAAAGTCGGAAGAGAGATCGGCGAGCGTTTCGGAATCACAGATATGGAAGTGACGGACGAGGTATTTGAGTCTGAACAGTCGAAAGTGTTCGATGAGGCGGAAAACCGGATGCATACGATTAAAGCGGTTATGGATGCTACATTGAAGTAAAAAATAAGTAGAAAAGAAGATAAAAACAGAGAAGATACAAAGGCAAAAAGCAAGAAAGATAAAGACAACGAAAAGCTGAGAACGTAAAAAAGATAAAAAGTCGAGAGAATAAAAAGACGAAAACTTGAGAAGGCAAAAAGCCAAGAAAGTAAAATCAGAGAAGGCGAAAAGCAGATAAAATTATGAAAGCAGAGATTTTGAAAATGCTGCGGGAAGCAGACGGGTACATTTCGGGGCAGGAAATCTGTGAGAAGTTCAATGTGTCGCGCACTGCGGTCTGGAAGGTGATCCGCCGGCTTCAGGAAGACGGCTACGAGGTGGAAGCTGTGCGAAACAAAGGGTATCGCATGGTGGAAAGTCCCGACATTTTGACAAAAGAAGAAGTGGAAAGCTGTATGCATACGGAATGGGCGGGAAGAAATGTCGTATGTTATAAAGTGACGGATTCAACGAATCTGCGCATCAAGCAGATGGGAGATGAAGGCGCTTTAGCCGGAACGCTGGCTGTGGCGGAAGAGCAGACGGCGGGAAGAGGGCGCAGAGGACGTTCGTGGGAATCACCTGCCGGAGCGGGGATCTTTATGTCGGTTCTTTTAAGACCGAAGATCACGCCGGATAAAGCGTCTATGCTGACGATCGTGACGGCGTGCAGTACGGCGAAAGGATAAAAAAATATTTTGAAAATGAGGGAGCTTCCTAGTCCGGATATTCAGATTAAGTGGCCGAACGATCTCGTTGTCAACGGGAAAAAACTGGCAGGTATTCTCACGGAGATGAGTACGCAGATCGATTATATCAATTATGTGACCGTCGGGATCGGAATTTAATGCAAACACAAAAAAGTTCCCGGAAGATTAAAAGATCATGCAACATCGCTGTATCTTGAATGCGGACATATGGTGAAACGAGCGTCTGTCATTGCGTCGATCATGAAATGTTTTGAGGAAGATTACCGCCTGTTTCTTGAGACGGAAGATTTATCCGGACTGATGGAAACGTATATGTCGATGCTTGTCAACCGGGATCGGGACGTTCTTGTACTTGATCCAAGCGGAACATATAAGGCAAAGGCACTGGGGATCGATAAAAACGGAGAGTTGATCGTGAGAAGGGAAGACGGAACTTCGGAACATGTCTATGCCGGAGAAGTCTCGGTCAGAGGTGTGTACGGTTATGTATAAATGCATGTGCGGGATAAGAAATGCATGCATAGGATAAGCTGAGAGATATGGATGAGTATAGACGAACTAAATGCAGATTTTAAGTTCGGAAAAAAACAGGAAAAGAGAGGTAATGTATGGAAGAAGAGGTTGTGCTTTGTGCGGCAAGCGCATATGAACAGAAATTTTATTTGAATCCTCAGTTTGAGTCGCTGCCGGAAGCAGTGCGTCAGGAACTGCAGATCATGTGCGTATTGTATACGGAAGATGTGGGAGGCATTCTCCTTGTCGTATATGATGAAGAAGGAAATCTCGAGTTAAAAGTAGAGCACGAAGAAAATGATTTTGCTTTTGATGAGATAGGAAGTGTGCTGAAGATCAAACAGCTTCAGCAGACGAAAAGAGAATTGTTTGAATCGCTTGAAACTATTTTACAGGGTTGTTTTATGTGCTTTTATGATTTTATCTGTTATTTATAGTCCGTTATTTTACTCTTTTATGTACTATTTTAATATTTTTTGCCAATTTCTTGTTTTTATAAGCACATTAAAGCGTATTATATTAATTATTTCGTACTGGAAAGATACACCAGTAAAACTGATATATCAGCAGGAGAAACTCCTGAAATTCGGGAAGCCTGTCCGATTGAAATCGGTCTGTATGCTTCCAGTTTCTGACGTGCTTCGATTCTCAGGCTTCCAACTTTCTCATAATCAAGATCTGTCGGGATTTTCTTTGCTTCCAGTTTCTTAAACTGTTCTACCTGTTTTAACTGTCTGCGGATATATCCATCATACTTGATGTTAATGTCAACCTGTTCCTGTACATCCCATGGCAGCTCCGGACGTTCTTTATCAAGTGGTTTGATTGCTTCATAAGAAAGTTCCGGACGGCGGATCAGTTCTGCCAGAGTGGTTCCGGATTTCAGCGGTGTGCTGTTATAGCTTTCCAGAAGGGTCTGAACCTCTTTGTTTGCTCCGATATTTGTATGTTCTACTCTGCTGATCTCTGTTTTTATCTGTTCTTCTTTCGTAAGGATTTTCTGATAATCCTCTTCACTGATGAGCCCTGCCTGATATCCCTTTTTACGAAGTCTCAGATCCGCATTATCCTGTCGGAGAAGTAATCTGTACTCCGCTCTGCTGGTCATCATTCTGTATGGCTCATGGTTTTCTTTTGTTACCAGATCATCAATAAGAACACCAATATAAGCCTCAGAACGATCAAGAATCAGCTGTTCCTGACCTTTAACTTCCAGAGCAGCATTAATTCCTGCGATCAGTCCCTGCGCCGCTGCTTCTTCATACCCTGAGCTTCCGTTAAACTGACCGCCGCTGAACAGTCCTTTGATTTTCTTAAATTCCAGTGTAGGATATAACTGACGTGGATTAATACAGTCATATTCGATGGCATATGCATTTTTTACGATTTTTGCATGTTCCAGTCCCGGTACGGAATGATACATTTCTTCCTGCACATCTTCCGGCAGAGAACTGGACATTCCACCAATATACATCTCATTTGTATAGAGACCTTCCGGCTCAATAAATACCTGATGACGGTTCTTATCTGCAAAACGGACTACTTTATCTTCAATTGACGGGCAATAACGCGGACCGGTTCCTTCGATCATACCGGAATACAACGGAGAACGGTCAAGGTTTGCACGAATGATCTCATGAGTTTTCTCATTTGTATATGTCAGCCAGCAGGATTTCTGCTCTATCTGAACATCTTCCGGATTAGTTGAGAATGAAAATGGTACAACTCTCTCATCTCCAAACTGTTCCTCCATTTTACTGTAATCAATTGTATTTCCGGCAATACGGGCAGGTGTTCCTGTTTTAAAACGGAACATTTCAATTCCCAGCTCTTTCAGAGAATCAGTCAGATAGTTGGCTGCCTGCAGTCCGTTTGGTCCTGTATAATTACTTACATCACCGTAAATACATCTTGCTTTTAAATAAGTTCCTGTACAGAGGACCACAGCTTTACAGTTATAAGTTGCACCGGAATATGTTTTTACCCCTGTAATCTTTCCGTCCTCGACCAGAAGTTTTGTTACTTCTCCCTGTTTAATAGTCAGATTAGGTGTATTTTCAAGCGTTTTTCTCATTTCATTGCTGTATGCCTGTTTGTCAGCCTGCGCACGTAAGGAGTGCACTGCAGGTCCTTTGGAACAGTTAAGCATTTTGGACTGGATAAAGGTCTTGTCAATATTTTTTCCCATTTCACCGCCCAGGGCATCAAGCTCTCTTACCAGATGGCCTTTGGAACTGCCACCTACGTTCGGGTTACATGGCATTAATGCGATACTGTCTACACTTACAGTAAACATCACTGTATTCAGGCCCAGGCGCGCGCCCGCAAGTGCTGCTTCACATCCGGCATGACCGGCACCGACTACAACAATATCATAATCTTCTACTAACGTTCTCATTTTGTCTCCTTTTATTTTACAACTGCTCATTCTATTCTTTCAAAAATCGCCGAAGGCGATTTTTTGATTTTTATTTACCCATGCAAAACTTGCTGAATATCTCATTTACCAGATCTTCACCAACAGACTCTCCGAGGATTTTACCCAGATTTTCATATGCATTCATAAGATCTATAGAAAAGAAATCTTCCGGCATTCCCCTTTCGATACTGTTTCTGACCAGATCAAGGCTTCTGTCAGCCTCTTCCAATGCTGCTTTATGACGGGCATTTGTAATATATACCTCATCATTAAAGGAAATCTCTCCTCCAAAAAACATATCTTTAATCTGTTCTTCCAGTTCTGTAATGCCTTTTTCTTCTTTTGCAGAAATCGGAATTACAGGATGTCCTGTTTTTTCTTTCAGGATTTCCGGCTGGATTTCCGGCTGAAGATCAGTTTTATTATACAGGATAATCGCCTTTTTTCCAGTAAGCATTTCCATGATTTCTTCATCATTTTCGTCAAGCGGAACAGAAGAATCCACTACATAAAGAATCAGATCTGCTTTCTGTGCCATTTCTCTGGCTCTGTCTACCCCTATTTTTTCCACAATATCCTTTGTTTCCCGGATTCCGGCTGTATCAATAATCTTCAGAGATATTCCATGAAGTGTGATATATTCCTCCAGAATGTCTCTGGTCGTTCCTGCAATATCTGTCACAATAGCCCGGTTTTCTCCGATCAGAAGATTTAACAGTGAGGATTTTCCGGCATTTGGTTTTCCAAGGATAACTGTCTGGATTCCCTCCTGGATCATCTTTCCGTCAGAAGAAGTTTTCAACAGGCGCTTCACTTCTTTCTGTTCATTATCCACAACTTCCAGAAGTTCTTGGGGATATCCATCCAGACTGATATGTTCCGGATCATCCAGTGCCGATTCTATATATGCAATGTGATAAATCAGCTTTTCTCTGATATCTCGGATTGCTTTCTGCACAGAACCTCTTAACTGATCCATGGAACTGCGAAGCGCATATTCATTTTTCGCCTGTATAACATCCATAACAGCCTCTGCCTGGGATAGATCCATCCGTCCGTTCAGGAAGGCACGTTTGGTAAATTCTCCTGGTTCTGCAATTTCGGCACCATTTTTCAGCACTGTATCCAAAACCCTCTGCATAGCATATACACCACCATGACAGTCTATTTCTACTGTATCTTCTCCTGTAAAAGTCCTCGGTGCATGCATGATCATTACCAGAACCTCATCAATCAGTTCCTCTCCATCATAAATATATCCATAATGAATGGTATGAGTCGGAACTTCTTTTATTTTTTCTTCCCGCCTTTTGATCTGTAGATACGGGAAATCACATCCATGGCATTCTCGCCGCTGATACGGATGATTCCGATTCCGGACGCACTCATGGCTGTGGAAATTGCTGCGATTGTTGTTTCCATTTTTTTCTCCTCACTTGCCTGTTCTATAATAGTTCCGCCCCTGCGGAACAGTAGACTGTTACAATAATTCTGTCATCTTATATACATAACAGGAAAATCACACTGACTACTGTTATTTTTTTCTGCAAGTGTGTAATCTCTCTGGTATATATACAAGACTTTCCGTAAAATAAAAATGTTACTCCAGGCAAAAGTACACACGCAAAGTTACGTGCTATTCACGCTTTCACCTAGAATAACATTCTTTTTTCATATCTGCAATGAAGCAGTCATATTATTAATTTCTTTTTAATTTTACCACTACATGACGGTAAGGCGCTTCACCCTCACTGACTGTCTCAACGAATTTATTTCCCTGAAGAGCAGAATGGATAATTCTTCTCTCATAAGGATTCATTGGCTCAAGAATAACCGGCTTGCGGGTTTTTCTTACTTTATAAGCAATACCTCTTGCAAGGTTCTCAAGAGTTTCTTTACGGCGCTTGCGGTAATCTTCTGTATCAAGTTTTACACGAATGTAATTTGATTTACCTTTATTTACCACAAGACTCGTCAGATACTGAAGAGAATCCAGAGTCTGGCCTCTCTTGCCGATAAGGATTCCCATATCTTCGCCTTCAAAGTCAACTTCCAGACTTCCGTCCGTTGTGTTATATTCAGATGTAATCTCTACTTCTCCAAGATTCATGGACGCAAATACATCTCGAAGGAATACCTTTGCTCTGTTTTCTACTTCTTTAATCTCTTCCGGATCTGTAAGGATCTCAACAGGCTTTGCCGGTTTTACCGGTTTAGCCGTCTTTTCTCTGACTTGTTTCTCTTTTGGCTCTCTGAATTCTCTCGGCTGTTTTTCTTTTGCAGCCCTTTCCTTTACAGGTTTTGGCTGTCTTGGTTTCTCAGAAACAGCTTTCGGCTCTTTGATTTCTTTCTTTACCGGTTTTATAGCTTCCGTTTTCTTTTCTTCCTGAACCGGGGCTTCCTCTTTGAAGGAATCGAGTTTCACTGTCTCTACGATCTCCTTCATTTCTTCTTCCTCAGAAACCGGCTCAATCTTACGAACCTTAATTACTGCAGGCTTGCTTCCGATTCCGAAAAATCCGTTGCTGCCTTCACTTATTACCTGAATCTCAAGCTGGTCACTGGATACGCCAAGCTCGATACATGCTTTTGTAATTGCTTCACTCTTTGTTTTCGCTGAAAACTGGATATAATCCTCCATGCCAACCCCTCCGTTCCTGACTACTTCTTCTTATTACGTTCATCAAATGCTTTTACCAGATTGGCCTTTGCAGTAATACTGCCAGGTTTTGCATTCGCAGCGTCTTTGTAAGCTTCTTCAACCTTCTTGGCTCTTGTCTCAACATTTGTATTGCTGCTGCCTTTTTCAATCTTATTGATATTCTTGGCGCTCTGATGGGCCTGATTTGTAATCTTCTGAGGTGGAAGTCCCGCTTTCTCACGCTTCTTTTCCATCTTCTTCATATTCTCACTGATCAGGTCTTCAATCTGGATCTTATCCATCTTTTTATTGATAACAACCTGCTGCACACTTCTTACTGCAGCACTTGCTACCCAGTAAATACCAAGACCTACAGGGAATGTGAAACAGAATACTGCTGACATCAACGGCATTACCATATTCATTGTCTTCATGGAGTTCATCATTGCATCCTGCTGTGAATCGCCGCTCTGCTGTGCTGCCTGAGGCATCAGTTTTAAGTTGATCATCTGTGTAGCCCACGCAAGAATCGGGATAAGAATCGCAACGATAGCAAGAAGAGCAGATCCACCTACAAAAGCTGCTTTAATATAAGTCAGTGGCTGATCAGCGATATTCAGACCAAAGAAATTCTGCACATGTGAAATCTCTTTTGCAGTGCTGTTCAGCGTATCAGTAAATCCTGCAAACTGGCTTGTCTCAGCAAGTGTTTTCCACTGGGAAGGTGATAATGCATACAAAAAGTCTGTGACTGAATTACTTGTAGCTTTACTTCCATCCATAATAAGCTGAACTCTTGTCATCTTATTATCTGTGATAAACTGCTGAAGAATATCTGTATATCCGTTTACACCTGTAATACTGGTAACTGCAGATGCAAGGATATCCCTTACACTTCCTACATATGCCGGAATTTTATAAATTACCTGATATAAGGCCATCAAAATAGGGAACTGGATTGCAAGCTGTACACAGCTTCCTGTAGGAGATACGCCGTATTTCTGATATACAGCCTGTGTTTCCTCCTGCATTTTCTGCATTGCAGCAGTATCGTTGTTTTTTCCCTTGTACTTCTTTTGAATTTTCTGAAGTTCCGGCTGCATGATCGCACTCAGCTTAGAGAATTTCTGCTGTTTAATCTGCAGTGGGGTCATAAGAGCATAAATAAGGATACTGAAGATGACAATACAAATACCGATATTCTGAATTCCAAAGATATTCAGCAATCTGTAAATACCATCCATGATCCATCCCATAACGGTCGCAAGCTGACCAATGATAGGAGTGCTGCTCTTTGTCGCTAAAATCATTTCCAAGTTCATTTCCTCCTAGAATCCATAAATGACAGGAGGTTCCTTCGATCGATCAATATTCAATTTTCAAGTACATTCCTGTCTTTACGGTACAGGGTCATAGCCTCCGTGGGAAAAAGGATTACAGCGAAGTATCCTCCATACCGCAAGAAGACCGCCCTTTAATGCACCATATTTTTCGATTGCTTCTAAACCATATTGAGAACATGTGGGAATATAAGGACATTTTGTTCTCTTCATCGGTGATATATACTTTTGATAGAGTTTAATTATTCTGATCAGAAACTTCTTTATCATTGTTCTTACCTGCTATGCAGTGCTTTCCCGCCAGATGCATCAGCGCACTCTCTATCTCTTGATAGGTTCTGTCCTTTGCCTGTGGGCGTGCAACTACTACAATGTCCAAACTGTTTTCAAATTCCGCTTCATTCAACCGATAACTCTCTCTTATCAATCTGGTGAGTCTGTGGCGAACCACACTATTCCCTACTTTTTTACTTACTGATATTCCCAGACGATTCTTCATGTACTGATTTTTCAGTACGTACATCACCAGATACCGATTACCTTTTGATGTTCCATTTCTGTATACTTTTTGAAAATCTTGATTTTTTTTTTAAGGACTCTGATCTTTGCATAGAATCCCCTTTCCTGATCTCTTTTTTAAGAGAAGAAAAGACCACATAATTGCGGTCTTATTCTTAGGCTGATAAATGCTTTCTTCCTTTTAATCTTCTGGCAGCTAATACTTTACGACCACCCTTTGTGCTCATACGAGCTCTGAAACCATGAACTTTTGCTCTGGATCTCTTTTTTGGCTGAAATGTCATTTTCATAGGTAAAGCACCTCCTTTATCTATTATCCATGTTAAATTTTGTAACTTTTTAAGTATGACAGACACCGGATTCTACAGCTCTCCTGCCCGCCAACTTTACTTATTAGAACATCATTTCAATTATATTCATAAAGGGTGGATTCGTCAAGTATTATTTACACAAAGATTTAAATGGTTTTTTATGCCATTGTGGATTACATAATTGGTTTACGTAATATTATCCACA
>ENA-OQKW01000449-OQKW01000449.1-human-gut-metagenome-genome-assembly--contig:-NODE-449-length-10089-cov-3.488958_pt1 | contig 10089 bp, 10 predicted proteins | sample MGYA00242657_ERZ504815 | MGnify/ENA primary metagenome ERZ504815 (study PRJEB26092, sample SAMD00036404) | human gut metagenome | host: Homo sapiens | study: EMG produced TPA metagenomics assembly of... | reverse complement strand
CAAGCCAAAATTCCATTGCCGCAGGCAATCTGGAATGAATTTTGGCTACGTTACTGTGAACGGAGTGAACAGTAACGATTGTTACAAGGCACTGAGTAAACAGTAACACAGTAACTCCAAGACTTACAAGGTTATCAACGTGACAGTAGAATGTGCGCAATAACTATGTTATACTGATAATATCTAAATGCTTTAGATAACAAGCAATCAATAGAGTGTGTTTGAAAAATGCTTTCTGTAAAATGTGCGTCACAATTTGTTGGTACACTCGTTACTATCTGAAGCATTCAATCCACATTCTCAGGAGGAAAAAATGTCGAAAAAAGAAATAAGTTTTACAGAAGGACCTGTGTTCCAATCTTTGCTTCGGTTTGCCATTCCCGTGCTTGGCGCATTGATCCTGCAGGCTGCGTATGGCGCAGTTGATTTGCTGATTGTTGGAAAATTCGGAAATGCCTCGAGTATTTCCGCAGTAGGAACAGGAAGTTCCTTTATGCAGATGGCTACTTTTATCATTACAAGTCTTGCAATGGGCTCCACCGTAATAATCGGGCATCACATCGGAGAACAAAAACCAAAAGAAGCAGGAAATGCGGTCGGAACTACGATCATTCTTTTTCTGATCATTGCTGTCATCATGACATTTGTACTGGAATTTGCCGCCGGAGGAATTGCGCATCTTTTACAGGCACCGGCTGAATCCTTTGACAAAACGATTCTTTATATCAGAATCTGTTCTGCCGGTATCGTTATTATCATTGCATACAATGTAATCAGCGGTGTGCTGCGAGGTGTGGGAAATGCAAACCTTCCACTTCTGTTCGTAGGAATTGCCTGTGTCATAAATATTCTGGGAGATTTGCTTCTGGTTGGAGTATTTCACATGGATGTTGCGGGTGCCGCCATTGCCACTGTATTTGCACAGTTTGTCTCTGTCGTCTGTTCTGTCGTTGTATTAAGAAAGCAGGATATGCCTATAGAATTTTCCAGAGAACAATGTCGGATTTATAAAGAAGAGCTTGGAAAAATATTAAACGTAGGTATACCGATCGCACTTCAGGAGACAACGGTTCAGATTTCATTTCTTGTCGTAAATTCTGTTATCAATCAGATGGGTCTGATGCCATCTGCCGGATATGGAATTGCACAGAAAATCGTTTCCTTTATTATGCTGGTTCCGTCCTCTATCATGCAGAGTGTATCAGCATTTGTTGCGCAGAATATCGGTGCCGGAAAGAAAAGCCGGGCATGGAAGGGTTTTTACACTGCAATTATTACCGGATGTTCCGTTGGAATCATCATCTTTATGGTAGGATTCTTCGGAGGCGGAGTATTATCCTCTTTCTTTACCAATGATTCCGAGGTAATCGCGCAGAGCGCCGCTTACCTGAAAGGTTTCTCTGCCGACTGTATACTGACTTGTGTACTTTTCAGCAGTATCGGATATTTTAATGGCTGTGGAAAAAGTATTCCTGTTATGATCCAGGGAATCACTTCCGCATTCTGCATCCGAATTCCGGTATCTATCATTATGTCGAGATTACCGGAAACATCTCTGACTTATGTTGGAATGGCGACACCTATCACAACTGTATATGGAATTATCTTTTTTGTAATCTGTTTCCGGCTGTTAAATAAAAACTCAGCCAAATAATAAAAATGGTTTCCTGTTATCAGTTCTCTTAGTAGAGATGCTGATAACAGAAAACCATTTCCATTATTTGATTATCCTCCGATACATGAATCGCATAGAAAATTTCATTAAGATACGAATCACGTACAACTGTCAGATACCATGCCTGAATCCATAAACTTCATAATCTTATCTAAATACATTTCCATCGTCCTGTCATCGCTGCGGTAGGTCTCATGTCTGGTTCCCGGCAGGTAAACATATTCGCAGGAAGTAATTCCTCTATGATTAATTTTCTCTGCAAATTTTCTCAATGCGTTTACAGATACAAAATCATCTCTTTCTGCCTGAAATAGCAAAACAGGTGCTGTCAGTTTCTTCCATCCACAATATTTTATGTACCAACTCATTTTTACAGACGCCAGAAGCCACCCATAAGAAGCTGCACTAACCTGGAATTTTTTATTCTCTTTACGCATCTCATTATATTTTTTCGAATCTTGGTCTGGAAGTACATCCACTGGTTTCGAAAGTCTCACTACCATCATAAGGCTTCTGACCAGCCACATAGTCTTCCTCCCTTCCCAAAAGGCACTTCGTCTGTGCAATAGCAATCACCAATGGCCAGGGAACATTTCCGGTGAGCGGGCGGAGCATAGGAGAATTCAATATAATCTTCTGAAACAGTTGCGACTCCCATGCAGCTGCAATTGTGCCAATCGCCCCACCCATAGAATGTGACAAAAAGAACTAACGGCAGTTCAGGATATGTTTTTTTAATTACATGGCATATTTTCAAAAAATCTCTCACATATCGCTTCCAGGTATCTATATGTACAAGAGATGGATCTGCTGTCAGGCAATAACTTTGTCCATGTCCCATATGTTCCGGCATATACACATGATATCCAGCCTTCAGAAAATAATAAATCATCTCTTCATATTTCGGCGCTGCTTCTGTAAAGCCATGACTGATTATAATCACGCCTTTCGGCTTCTCTGCCAGGTAGCGCTGTACATGAATTTTCCCCACTATCCCCGTGTCTTTTCGATGCAGATGATCCTCTGCACCAGAAATGTACCCCTCCTGACGGTGCGTTGCAAGATATGGTTCTATTTCATCATTCATTTTATACAAATATTCATTCTCATGTATTATTTCCATTATATGTACTCCTGTTGCTTTTTCATAATTCTGTTGCTATCTGCTTTTCACCATTCGATACATACCTGTATTATAATCTTCACTGGTGCCTGTTAATAATCCCATTAATCTTTTTCTCATTATAAAATACCAGTATAATTCCGCCTATACAACAGAATACTGCTGCCCCAAAAGCAGCAACTCTATAACCAGTTCCCTCTGCTGCCCCTATCGTCGAGACTGCTGTAAATATCAACATAGAAATACTCTGCCCAAGTTTAAACGCAAATGTTCTCGCCGCATAAAACATTCCTTCACGATTGCTTCCTGATGTAATCGAGTCGCTCTGCGAAATATCTGCCACAACAGCCTGCGGAAGAATTCCGAAAATCGCCATAGGAAGAGCCGCCACGACTGTCAGGATCAGTCCCTGCACCGATGCCGGAATAAAACTCATTTTTCCCATAAATCCGGTATAAAAATAAGCAAGGCTAAATACTGCAAATGCAAACAAGATCATCTTTTTCTTTCCAAGTTTAGGAGTAAGCTTATTTACCGGAATATAAAATACAAGAGACAACGCTGTCATTCCCACAAAATACAAAGTTGTCATTGTTTCCGGAAGTTTCAAAAGACTGGTGACAAAAAATGGAAGACCTGTCTGAAACATGGTAAGTGCAATCCAGTAGAAAATATCAGATGCCACAAACTTGCGAAATTCTCCATTCTTAAAAGTAGCTGCAAGAGATCCAAAAGCTGACTCTTTTGCAGGAACCGTATCTACATAGTCTTTTTCACGGATACAAAATACCGGCACAAGCATACAGATAAACGCTATAGCCGCCATCAAAGTAAAGGTCATACGGATAGCACCAACTCTGCCAAAAGCAGGAATAAACATCCCCCATATCGTAGGTGCCAGATACGCCACTGCAGTTCCGGCAATAAATGTAAAGGAAATGACTGTGGAAATATTAAGTCTTTCCTGCTGGGTATGTCCAAGTTCCGGAATCAGCGCATTATATGGTGTACAGTACGCAGTAATGGAAAGATAGTACGCCAGAATCATAATCAGCAAAAACACTCCATTGATCCAGCTGTTTTTATTAACCGGTGACCAGAAAACCAGTACTGTAGAAAGCGCCAGCGGTAAAGATGCCCATTTCAGGAACGGAATTCTTCGCCCATTCTTTGACGTACATCTGTCAGATAAAGAGGCGATCATTGGATCTGTAAAAGCATCAAAAATCCTTCCGAAAGCTGTAATTCCGCCAATAATAGTAAATATGCCAAAGACCACCAGCCCCTGTGGAATGAACACTGTCTGTCCCTGACTGATGGCTGTCTTATCCGGCTGATAAAAATATACAAGCCAGTTAGAAATAATCCCGGACAACATCGCCCATCCAAACTGTCCGGCTGCAAACTGCCATATTTTCCCTGTTGTTAACTTTTTCACCGTGCACCTCCAGATTTCAGAACTACTACTTATTTCTTGCAAGAATCGAACTCTTTTCCAAGCATGGAAGTTCTTCTCCTTCAACAGTCGTCACAATTCCGCCTGCTTCTTCAACAATAAGTGCACCTGCCGCAAAATCCCATGGAGATAAAATAAGCTCGAAATAAATTTCCGCTCTTCCTGATGCTATGGCACATAAATCAAGTGCTGCAGATCCGCTTCGTCGGATATCAAGGCATTTTTGAAAATATTCGTAAGCTAATTCAAAGGATGCCTTCGCAAGCTCCGTATTATACGGTGATGAACCAAACAAAACAATGCTGTTTGCCAGATCATCCTTCGATACATGAATCGCATTTCCATTCATATATGCACCCTCACCGGAAATCGCATAGAAAGTTTCATTAAGATACGGATTATGCACGACTCCCATATATCTCTTTCCATTTCGAATCAATCCAATAGATACACAGCTCATATGATAATCTTTAATAAAATTGGTAGTTCCATCAATCGGATCCACCACAAAAATATATTCTGCATTTCTGTTAATCTGGCAATCCTCTTCTTCCCCCCAAAACTCCGCTTCCGGAAGAATCTCAGACAACTTTTTTTCTAGCATTTCCTGAATTTTGCAATCATACTTCGTAACAAAATTTGCTTTTCCTGCCTTATCCTTAATGCCAAAATTCGCCCTGTCCGCCTGAAGCATAACCTGTCCGCATTCTTTTGCCGCTTCAATTATTTCATTTAATATCGTATGTGGAGTTTTCTCCTTTAGTTCCATATTATCTGTCACCTCTCAATAGAAAATGGTTTCCGTTTTATCAATACTTTTATAATTTCTCATACTTTTCAATCAGACACTGATGTTCTTTTGTCTTCTTGTCATAGTTTATCTCAACCAGCAAAATATCTCCGGTATAATCCAGAACTGAATCCGGATATTGTTTTTCCTTAATCTGCTGTAATGCTGTCTTGACATTCTTATTCCATTTAAGTTCTACGACAAGCGCCGGATAACTGGAAACGTATTCTGGTTTTGGAATAAATACAAAGTCTGCAAACCCACGTCCTGTCGGCAGTTCACGAACTGGTTTAAAATAATATTCCATTGAACTCAGATATGCAATTGCAAGTACACTGCTCAAAGAATTCTCATTATTATACTGAATATTCGAAACATACTCTGTATGGATTTTCTCAATTCCCTCTTCAACTGCTTCTTCATCCATGTCCAGCGTAGCCTCCAGTAAATGTTCTGATTCCTGCTGAAAAGTAATCATCTCATTCCATTTTCTGCTTTCAACCGCCATTGTCAATTCCTGCCGGATTTCTTCATTTGGAACAAATGCAGTTCTTCTATTCTGGTTATATCCCAAATAACCAAGATGGATCAAATACGTAAGTACATCATCTTTGCTTTGTATATTCACCGTATCATTTTTGAAAGCAGCTGTATTCACTTTAATCGAAGCACCGGAAAGTATTTCAATTATAGCGTTTTTCAAACCATCATAATTCATATTGATAAAAGGAACAATTGCTTCATAAGAAGCAGTCTCAGACCAGTAACTTCTAAACCTGCCCCGCACACAAACACTTACTACTGCTTTAGGATTATATACCTGATAGTCCTCCAGCAAATAACCATCATACCAATATTTTACTTTCTCAAAATCTCTGTGATATCTTTCGCAAAGATCCTTCACTTCAGCTTCTGTAAATCCAATATATGGCGCCATCACTCCTGCATCAAGCATTGTAAACTCATCAAAATTATTTAATGCAGACTGCGTTTTTTCTTTCTTTATCGGCAAAATACCTGTAAGATACACCAACTGAATATATTTTGTCGGTTCCGTTCCCTTGAACATCGCCCGCAAAAAATTAATGTACTTTTCCTGTACTTTTTTATTTGCCGCTTCATCTCTGATCAGAACATCCCACTCATCAATAATTATAATAAATTTCTGTCCAACAATATTTTTAATACGCGAAAGACTTTCCGACAAACTTATCTCTTCTTCAGGCAGAACACCAGGGTAAATCTCTCTCAATTCAGCCTGTACGGATTTCGTAATAAACGCTACAACATTATCCACATTATCACAATTTGCCAGAAACCACTGAATATCAAGATGAATCACATCATACTTATTAAGATGCGTCTTAAAATCGGATTCCCTGCTTATATCCAGCCCTGAAAACATTTCTTCGGAATTACAGCCTTTACTATAATAAGCGGCCAGCATATTTGCAGCATATGATTTTCCAAACCTGCGTGGTCTGCAGTTACAGATATAAGCTTCTGTTGTATTAAGTACGCTGTTTGTATATTCCAACAATCCGGTTTTATCCACATATATCGGAGAATCAGTGCCACCTGAAATGCACTGTTATCAGGATTTACAAATCTACCCATTCCTTACACCCCACAATACAAAAAACAGCTTCACGTTATACAAAATTTTTAATAAAATAATGATAGCATGAAACTATTTTAACGTAAAGCTGAAAAAAACTGTTATATATCCAGACACCCGGGCTATATCGGAATTCTATAAAATAATCTCAATTATTTTGCGTAAATAGAACCAACAATCTTTCCCCGTAATGTACACGGCAGAATTTTACATAAGAATCTCAGAATCTTATACTTCACACCCGCCACACAAATTGGTGCGCAGTTCTTTTTCTGTGCAATTCGCGCAATATATGTACCAATAATCTCCGGCGACATCCCACTTAGTTCATCTTTCTCCATCTGACTGACACCGTGTGAAATACGGCCACCGTATTCATCATCACCCAAAACTATCTTTTGTCTGGCCTGGGTAAAACCGGTATGAATATCTCCAAGTTCTACTGCTGTTACCCTGACACCATAAGGACTTACTTCATTATCAAGCGCGCAGGAATAAGAAGACACTGCTGCTTTACTGGCTGAATAAAACGCCTGAAACGGAATGTGTGCCACCGCTGCCACAGAACTGATATTGACAATATGCCCTCTGTGCTGTCTGCGCATAGAAGGAAGAACAGCTCTGCTTACATTGACAGTTCCGAAAAAATTTACATCAAATTGTGCTTTCGCCTGTTTTAACTCTGTAAATTCCACCGCCCCGGAAATACCAAAACCTGCGCAGTTTACAAGAATCTCGATACTTCCTCTTTCCAAAAGGATCTGCCCAACGGCTTCCTGCACGGAAGCCTCATCTGTCACATCTACGCACATATGCTTCACGCCTTCTACCGGAACATCCCGGCGACTGAACTCATAGACTATATAGCCAGCCTTACTCAATGCTGCTACAGTACATCGTCCGATTCCGGAACTTCCGCCAGTGACAAGAGCTGTTCTTTTCTGTTTTGATTCCATATTGTTACTTACCTCATTCCATTTTTTCTTCTTACCACACGGGTGAGTTTCTGTCGTATTTCCTCATTCTTGAATAACTGCCTGCACCATTCGTCCTGTGCCATAACATCACCACAAATCATATTGTTTCATAGTTTCTGCGTTTCGATATTCATGTTTTTCATAATATCCTATCAGTCTTCCCTCTTCTCTGAGTGCCACCATATAAACATCTTTATTTTGCTTCTCATTATGGAAAGTATAGACAAGGTTATGGCTCTCATCTGCCGCAAACCAGTCCACTACCTTCTGTATTTTATCCCTGGATTCCTGATTATGACAATCTAACAGGCTTCTTCCAATAAGTTTATCACCGCCTCGCTTCGCATAGCTGTTAACAGCTGCCGGATTCATGTAGATAATCTCATGCTTAAGGTTGCATATAACAATCGAAGCCCTGTCCTGGTCAACAATACTCTTATAAAAACTAATCATATATTTTTTATGTCCTTTCATTTTTTTCTTTCGTCTAATAGTTTACTATCCACATCAAATATCTTTAAATATCCGTTGGCATACATACGGACACCATCAATGGTATTTATAATAAATTATTACAAAATTTTCGAAACAAAATAATCTGCCTCAATAATATGCCTTACATTCTTCTCCCTGGAGTCAACAATACTCACACGTCCATTCTCCGCTGTCAAAGTCACACTGGAACCATCATTCCGATAAACAGTCATATGTTCCACTGGGCGTTCCAATGTCTCTATTGGATCCTTCATCTTTTTTAATCGCCGATACTCATATTCCGGAATAAAAAATTCAAGTTTTGAAATAGCTCTTTTTTTCTTTAATGGTGTTTTTCTTAATGAACCATTTTTATTCATAAAACGATCCGCAAATTCAACATTTTCCGTCATTTTATCAATTACATCCGAAATCCCGTGAATTAAAAACTTTATCCTCACACGACTGAAGTCGCGTGCTTCCAGACGCTTTAGGCGTCAGACTAAATATCGGCGGATACGCCTGTAACTTAGGTCAGCGCAGTTATGCGCATTTTTCCATGCCAGATATGGCAGGTTCCCACATTGCAGGTAGTCCACTGTATATCTGCCTGCATTTATGCTGCCTTTAAGATTTCCATTTGTAAATGAAGTTCTTTCAGATCTGCATAAACACACGAGGTTCTACGCTTTACCGGAGGGACTTTTGCCTCCAGCAAAGACCTTTCCGTTACCGGAAGGGATTTTAAAAGTTCTCTGATAAAATATCTTGCTCCGATATTATACGATGCCGACAGGTCACAGTTATATCTTTTTCCTGTCTGGAATACACAAAGACTGTGATTTTTCGGGTCACGGGACACACTTCCGGAGCCATCGTATGCAAGCCTGCTCGTATTCCATGCGCAGACTCTGGATACCCGCATTCCTTTTCTGTGTGCCTGATGCTCACAGCGTTTCTGGATATCCCGTTTTCTCCACAGATGCAGTTTCTGTTTTTTCTTTCCGGATATCTTTCCCTGCATTTCCAGATACTCGAATACGATCACATCTGCATGGTTCTCTTCTGCATTTTTTACGATCGCTCCTGCAATTTTTCTTCCCAGCTCTATGTTCAGGCGTTTCGTATATGCCCATCTTCCCCGTGACTGCGCAGAGCTGTGTTCCCTCTGGAATCTTCGGATTCGGCCCAGTGTTCGGTACATCCGGTCTTTTTCACTGGGATGATTGATAAATTTTCTCCCCAGGACAGTTCCGTCTGCCCGCATAATGGTACAGACCGCATCGGTATTGATTCCCAAGTCCACACTACAGATGATCTGTTCTTTTACCGGTGTCTTCGTAAGTGTCACTTCTTCCGTATAAGAAAAACGCAGGAAATATTTATGGTGCCTTTTCTCCAGTGTCGGGGCTGATGCCTTTTTCCCCGACCAGTTCTTGCGCAGATATTCCATATCTGTGTGATTTAAACGCACACAAAACCATTTCCAGTCATGACCATCATACAGTTTCAGGTATGCTTCGTCTTTTCCTTCTTTTTCCTCTCTGTACATGACATCACGATAAAAAACAGGCATGGCATGATTCTCATACGCCAGTCTGGGTTTCCCTGCTTTTTCTCCTGACTTTTCCCACAGATCCATCCGTGTTTCGTAAGAAGATACACTTCCCAATGCATGCTGGATTGCGGCTCGCCTCAGGTAGGACGGCATCTTCGGAAAACGAAGATCAAAATCAAAGCGTGCAGGATTCTTTTTTGTAGTATGCACCAGATGCTCTGCAGCATTAAACCGCCTTTTGGCATCCGGTATCTCTGCCAGTTCTTCCCACACCTGCTCATATATTTCTGTCAGGTAACAGACCGCAGACCGGTAGATTTCCAGTGTCTGGCGGACTGGGATATTCTGTTTTCGTAATTCTACGCCATAGCTGGATACGGTCTGCATCTCTTTTCCTCCAACAAATCATTTCTTCTGT
>ENA-OQKW01000447-OQKW01000447.1-human-gut-metagenome-genome-assembly--contig:-NODE-447-length-10136-cov-3.081826_pt1 | contig 10136 bp, 10 predicted proteins | sample MGYA00242657_ERZ504815 | MGnify/ENA primary metagenome ERZ504815 (study PRJEB26092, sample SAMD00036404) | human gut metagenome | host: Homo sapiens | study: EMG produced TPA metagenomics assembly of... | reverse complement strand
TTATGAAAACTAAGAAGCTTATTTTTTGGAACACTGTGTATGTTAATGCTGGGTGTTTCATTCACCTCATGTAGTGATGATGACGATGACAGACAAAAAAAACGATGAAGGTTCGAAGGTGGAATTGCCTGAAAATCGTGTCTACATTTTGAATGAAGGTTCTTATCAAAAGAACAATGCCGGCATCACATACTATGATCCCGATAAAAGAAACAATGTAATAGATGACATTTTCTATAAGCAAAATGAAGCCAAACTAGGAGATACAGGACAAGATATGATAAAATATAATAATAATATTTATGTATCCATGTATGGCTCTAAATATGTATGCAAACTGAATGAAGCTTGTGTAGAACAAGCGCGTTATAGCTTTACAGACGAGCAAGGACAGCCTCGCTATATGGCTGCTGAAGACGGAAAACTTTACGTTACTTTAAGCAGTGGTAATGTAGCCCGTTTGGATGCTAACACATTAACTTTTGAAAAGATGGTAGCTGTAGGACAAAATCCCGAGCATATTATTGAAGAAGATGGCAAACTATATCTGGTAAACTCCGGTTTCGGATATGACAATCGTTTGTCTATCATTGATATCAAGACTTTTGATACAGCAGAGCATGTGGAAATTTTCCAGAATCCGGATAGGATACTAGAAGCTAATGACAAAATTTTCATCCAAGGATATGGTGGTCCGTACCCTGATTATGACTATACTGTAGCAATCTATGACAAAGAAACAAAACCTACAAAAAATTAGACGGCGACATTAATGGCTGAATATAATGATGTGGTATATGTTATCTATTCAGAAACAGACTATAATACAAATACATCCAACCATACATTATATTCTTATAATGCTAAAACCAACAAAAAAGAAGAAACTAGTTTTTTACAAATGCCAGAAGAACTCAAGACTCGTATCTTTTATATGTTGAGTATCAATCCTGAAAATGGAGATTTTTATGTCGGTACTACCGATTATAATACTAACGGAGATATATATCGTTTCAAGAAAGACGGTACTTTTATTGAAAAATTCGAGAGCGGTGGTGTAAGTCCTAGAGCAGCCGTATTTATTGACTAACCAATGAAACAATTTTCTCTCTTTATTCACCTGATGCTTTCAGTCTTGCTTTTTTCCTCCTGCGGCGGAAAAAGCAAGACTGCTTCTGTAATAGAAGCAGAAAAAGCAATCCCTTTGCGTTATGCAGAGAACCTCAGCCTGTCTGCAACCGAAGACTATACCATTGCCCGCCTGCGCAATCCTTGGGATACGACCCGGATACTGCATACCTACGTCTTGGTTGACAAAGAAAAGTCCCTGCCTGCCGACTTACCCGAAGGCACACTTGTCCGCACGCCATTGAGCAAGGCCGTTGTTTACTCATCCGTACATTGCGGATTGCTCAACCAGATTGGTGCTTTGAAAAGTATTGGAGGAGTCTGCGATTTGAAGTATATCAAACTGCAAGAAGTGCAGGATGGGTTGCCGCACAGGAAAGCATCGCCGATGTAGGGTAATGGCATAGAACCCGGATATAGAAAAGATAACTCGACCTGCACCCCGATGCCATTATGCTCTCCCCCTTTGAGAACAGTGGCGGATACGGACGGTGGAGAACTCAACATCCCCATTATCGAATGTGCGGACTACATGGAAACTTCTGCCTTGGGACGTGCCGAATGGATGTCGTTTTTATGGTCTCCTATTTGGTCAAGCACAAAAAGCGGACAGCTTGTTTGCCGAGGTGGAAAAAAACTATAATGAGCTGAAAGCATTGGTTGCTCCCCTTTCATCTGCACCGAGCGTTATCAGCGAACTGAAAAACGGTTCGGCTTGGTATGTTCCGGGAGGTAAAAGCACCTCTGCACGCATCTATGCGGATGCCGGGGCCAATTATGTGTTTGCCGATGACGAGCATAGCGGTTCTGTTCCCCTAGCCTTCGAAACCGTGTTTGACAAAGGTCAGAATGCAGATTTCTGGCTCATCAAATATAATCAGGCCATTGACAAGACTTATAAGGAATTGGAGCAGGACTATGCTCCATACACCGGTTTCCGCGCATTCAAGGAACGCAACATTTATGGATGCAACACAGGGAAGGTAGACTTTTACGAAGATTCCCCTTTCCATCCCGACCGATTACTGAAAGATTTGATAAAAATATTCCATCCTACACTTTTAGAAGGGTATGAATTAAAATATTTCACTAAATTAGCGGAGTAAATCACCGTAGGGTTATGTCAAAACGTGGATAATGCTGCCCCTACAGCTGACGATGGGATAGGCCGGGTTAGTTTTGACACACTCCCTACAGTGGGCGTACCCCCAAACAGTATCAATGAGAAACAAAGGAACGAAATACGGTATCATACTGCTCCTCCTCATCCTTGCATTGACAGGAGCCAATTTGCTGTTCGGCTCGGTAAACATCCCTGCCGAGGCGGTGTGGCATATCCTTACAGGCAATGAAGTAGAAAAGGCGAGTTGGAGTTTCATAGTCTGGGAATCCCGCCTGCCGCAAGCCATTACCGCCCTCCTTTGCGGAATGGCACTCGCAGCATCGGGACTGATGTTGCAAACCACATTCAATAATCCTTTGGCCGACCCTTCCATACTGGGCATCAGTTCGGGAGCCAGTTTGGGAGTTGCCTTGGTCATGCTGGCAGGCGCAGGTACGATTACTGCCGGAGTATTCACTTTATCCGGATTCCTGTCCGTCATTATCGGAGCATTCATAGGCTCCATGCTGGTGATGGGAATCATCCTGTTCTTCTCCACTTTGATAAAAAACAGCATCATGCTGCTCATTATAGGTATCATGATAGGGTATATCACTTCATCTGCCATCTCCCTGCTCAACTTTTTCTCCACGGCAGAAGGGGTGCATTCCTACATGATTTGGGGAATGGGAAACTTCGGAGGAGTATCTTTGCAGCAGCTTCCCTTTTTCTCCTTGGTCACAGCGGCGGGGCTGCTGATTACCATACTGCTGATAAAGCCTCTGAATGCCCTGCTGCTGGGAACACGCTATGCCGAAAACCTGGGAATCAACATCCGCCGTACACGTAACCTGCTGCTTGTCGCCACCGGATTACTGACAGCGACGACCACCGCTTTCTGCGGCCCGATTTCCTTTATCGGACTGGCCGTGCCGCACATTGCCCGCCTCATGCTGGGAACCTCCAACCATAATTCTCTGCTACCTGTCACCATGCTGACGGGAGGAGCCATTGCCCTGCTCTGCAACTTCATCTGCATTCTGCCGGGCGAAGCAGGTATCATTCCGCTGAATGCCGTCACTCCGGTCATTGGTGCGCCCATTATTATTTATGTCATTGTGAACCAACGTAAAATCCAGTACTTCAACTGATGGAAAAGCAAGCTGTCATCACCGCCACAGACCTGTGCATAGGTTATCGTACCCACAAAGGAGAAAAGAAAGTGCACGAACACCTTTCTTTCGGACTCTATCCGGGAGAACTGACCAGTCTGCTTGGAGCAAACGGGGCCGGAAAATCGACTTTACTCCGCACCCTGTCCGCTTCGCAACCTTCACTGGCAGGAGATTTGCAATTGCTGGGCAAGCCTTTGCAGCAGTATTCGGAAAAGGAACGTTCGCGCACCATCGGTGTAGTCCTGACAGACAAGACACAAGCCGGAGGGCTGACCGTGTATGAACTGGTAGCTTTGGGACGCCAGCCGCATACAGGCTTCTTCGGACGGCTCCATCCCAAAGACCATCTCATTATCAAAGAGGCATTGGATGCCGTAGGCATTGCCCACAAAGCCGAAAGCTACACCGCCGAACTTTCAGACGGAGAACGGCAAAAGGTAATGATAGCCAAAGCATTGGTTCAGGAATGTCCGCTTATCATCTTGGATGAGCCGACCGCTTTTCTGGACGTGGTGAGCCGCATAGAAATCATGACTTTGCTGCATCAGTTGGCGGTGGAGCAAAACAAGGCCATCCTGCTATCCACCCATGACATAGAACAAGCCCTGGTACTGTCGGACAAACTTTGGCTGCTGTCCAAAGAAACAGGACTGCAATGCGGAGTGACGGAAGATATGATTCTGAACCATCGGATGGACACGCTGTTCTCACACAGTAATATCCGGTTCGATTATGATCATGGCATCTACTATCCAACCGTGAATGGAAAGCAGGAAATAACGGTGGAAGCGACAGACGAAACCTTATTGCACTGGACTATCAACGCACTGAACCGTCACGGATATACTTGTCTGCAAACCCAAAACGCTCCTGCCGGTCTGCCCCATCTACAAGTCATCGCTCCCGATACCTTGTACCTCACCTGGGGCGGGAAACAACGGACATTCACTTCGTTCGGGAAGTTGCTGGAAGAAATAAAATAAAGACACGCATCAACCATTCCGGATTACGCGCAGTATCTCTCTGTAAATCAACAATATAATGTGAAAAAACATTCTAAATTCCCCTGAAACGGTTTTCCATTCTCCGCTATCAAATTCGGCTTGACGTATATCGGTTGTTCTAATTCCTGTGCCATAGTTGCGGTTACTTCCTTGCAGGAGAGCGTCATAAGGCTTATTTTTGCCCATCTGCATTTGTTGCTTCACCCAAGTGAAGAGGCGATTTCACTTAGATGAACAGCCGTTTTCGCCTAAGTGAAACAGTTGCTTCACCCAAGTGAAATATCAAATGAAACGGAGTGAAAATGAAACGGAGTGAAAGATACGGTAGGAACAAACTTTGTTACATACGTAACAGGATTCGATAGCCGGAAGCATACCGATTGAAGGAGGTTTGAGATTCTTTTACACAGAAATCAACTAGTAATGAGCACGTTGCTGTGACGGAACTTTTTTGTTCTTTATGTAAACAAGCCCAAAGTAACTATTCAATCCGCCCCTACGGTGAACCATTGGATAGTTACTTTGGACTTTTGCCCCTCTCTTTTCGTATCAGATATCTATTTCTAAAAGCTATTCTTTCATCAAATAGCCTTTGAAACTTTCAAAGTCTTTTTCCATCGGAACACTTTGTTTGGTTCCTTTCATAAACGCTTGCAGTTTGGCGGGAATCTCCACTTTGTCTCCAATGATGCCTTCCACAGTTTCCAGGAATTTAGCCGGATGTGCCGTTTCCAGGAAAATACCCGTTTCGCTGGGGAACAATCCTTCGGATAAAGCACGATAACCGCAGGATCCATGCGGATCGAGCAAGTAACCGGTTTCCCGATATACCTCACCCACCGTTTCACGAATCTGTTCATCCGTATAAGTCGCACCAGAGATATCCGCTGTTATGGCAGCATGACTGTTACCGTACAATGCCAGTACACGGGCAAAATTACTTGGATCTCCCACATCCATTGCATTGGCAATAGTAGCTATGGAAGGACGAGGGTTGTATTTTCCGGTCTGCAAGTATTGGTAGAAAATATCATTCCGGTTATTGGCTGCAATAAAACGCTTGACAGGCAAGCCCATGCGTTTACCAAATAGTCCGGCGGTGATATTACCAAAGTTTCCGCTAGGTACGCACACTACCAGATGATCCGCTTTTCCTTCTTTCTTTAACTGCGCGTAGGCATAGAAGTAATAAAATGCCTGTGGCAGGAAACGAGCCACATTGATGGAGTTGGCAGAAGTCAACTTCATGTGCGCATTCAAATCAGCATCCATAAACGCATTCTTAACCAATGCCTGACAGTCATCAAAAGTACCGTCCACTTCTAGCGCTGTGATATTCCGCCCCAGAGTAGTGAACTGCTTTTCCTGAATTTCACTGACTTTTCCTTTCGGATAAAGCACATACACATGAATACCTTCCACTCCGAGGAAGCCATTGGCTACAGCACTACCGGTATCCCCCGAAGTCGCAACCAGTACATTCACCTGCTTTTGCCCTTCTTTTTTAATGAAGTAGCCCAACAAACGGGCCATGAAACGTCCACCTACATCTTTAAATGCCAATGTGGGACCATGAAACAGTTCCAAAGAGTAAATATTATCCTTTACCTTTACGGCAGGAACATCAAAACTCAATGTATCATAAACGATCTGCTTCAGTGTTTCAGCAGGAACATCCTCACCGAAGAAAGCATCGGCCACGCGATAAGCAATTTCCTGAAACGACAGATTCTCAATCTGATCATAAAACTCTTGCGGCAATGGCTTGATGGCCTCGGGCATATACAAACCTTTGTCAGAAGCCAGCCCCTTCACTACAGCTTCTTCCAGAGAAGCATCGGAAGCCTGGTGATTCGTACTGTAATATTTCATAGTAAACAATTTTTCAATGCGTCAATGTGCTAATGTGCCAAGGGCTTTGCATGGAGGGTTGCCATTGGGGCAAATTAGCAAACTGCCACATTATTTTTTCTATAAATTCATTCATAAACTCATCTTCTTTCAATATTCCATAACTGCCTTCCACACATGCCACTTCATCAAAGGTCTGCACACAGTCCGGTTCTATACCGGGATAATAGATAAGGAAAGGCACAGGTTCGGCCGTATGGGTACGGAGTTCGCAAGGCGTAGGATGATCCGGAAGCACGGCGATAGCCACAGGCTCATCCCAATCCTTCACTGCTTCATAAACAGGTCCTACAACACGTTTGTCCAGATTTTCAATAGTAAACTGCTTCAACTTAAAATCTCCTTCGTGACCGGCCTCATCACTGGCCTCAATATGCAGATACACAAAGTCGTCCGTCTTCAATGCTTCCAATGCCGCAGCCACCTTATTCTCATAATTCGTATTATATAAACCGGTAGCCCCCTCTACAGCAATACGGCGTAATCCTGCATAATGTCCTATGCCATTGATTAAGTCCACCGCTGAAATAACAGCCCCTTTCTTTATGACCGGATACTTCCCGGAGAGAGGTTCCATCTGCGGGCGATACCCCGGACTCCAAGGCCAGATACTATTAGCAGGATCTTTGCCTTCGGCTATACGTTTTTGATTAACCGGATGATCTGCCAACAATTCCTGGGAAGCCAGGATAAGATTATTTATCAATCCGGCCGTTTCCTGCGCCTCCGGTACTTCCGCCTTCACCATGAGCGGACGGAAAGGCTGCAAAGGCACATCATGGGGCGGGGTGCAGTCCAATTGTTTATTTCCCCCTTTTATCACCAACAAATGGCGATATTGTACACCGGTATAGAAATGAATCCGGTCAGAACCCAATTTTTCTTCCAAATATCTAACCAGCACATCAGCTTCTTCGGTAGTGATATGTCCGGCGGAGTGATTTTTTTATCTTCTCGTCTTCGATGCAGATAATGTTACAACGCATAGCCATATCGCCCGGTTGCAACTCCACCCCGATGCTTGCTGCTTCCAACGGCCCACGGCCTTCGTACACCTTCGGTAAATTATAGCCCATAACAGACATATTCGCCACTTCACTACCCGGATGAAATCCGGGAGCAACTGTAACCAACCTCCCGGTACGTCCCATAGCGGCCAACTTATCCATATAAGGTGTACTGGAGTATTGCAGCAATGTTTTGTTTCCCAGTGATTCGGCAGGCCAGTCGGCCATACCGTCGCCTAAAATAATAATATGTTTCATAAGCCTAAATATTAGCGATGCTCATGATATCGGCAAATACTCCGGCGGCAGTCACACTGGCACCGGCCCCATATCCTTGTATCATCATCGGATACTCTTTATATCGCTCGGTTGTAAGCAGAATAATGTTGTTGCTGCCTTCCAGACCATAGAACGGATGTTTGCTGTCCACTTCCTGCAAAGACACACTGCCTTTCCCATCTTCCAGTTTGGCTACAAAACGCCAGCGTTTGTTTTCATCCTCCAGCTTTTGACGGCGTGATTCAAAATCCGCATCCAGGGAAGGTACTTTCTTCCAGAACTCCTCCAACGGACCTTCAAAGAAATCATTCGGTACAAAAAGATGTTTTTCCACATCTTCCTGTTCCAATTTATATCCGGCTTCACGAGCCAGAATAACCAGTTTACGAATCACATCCTTGCCACTCAGGTCAATACGCGGATCGGGTTCCGAGTAGCGCTCTTCCTGTGCCATTTTGATGGTCTTGCTGAAAGGAATGTCCGCGCTGATTTTGTTAAAGATGTAATTCAGCGTACCGCTCAATACCGCCTCTATTTTCAAGATCTTGTCTCCGCTGTTTATCAAGTCATTGATTGTGTTGATAATGGGTAGCCCTGCACCTACATTGGTTTCAAACAAGAATTTCACACCGCGACGGCGGGCTATTTGTTTCAGTTCGCTATAAACGGAGTATTCGGAAGAAGCAGCAATTTTGTTGGCCGCTACCACCGAAATATTATTCATCAGAAAATCTTTATATAAGGATGCAACTTCTGCACTGGCTGTACAATCCACAAACACAGAGTTGAATATATTCATACCTATAATCTCGTCATGCAACACCTGGGTGGACGAAGGCATTCCTTTCTCTGCCAACTCTTCCTTATAATGTGACAAGTCTACGCCTGCACGGGTAAACAACGCATGATGTCCATCGGCTATACCTACCACTTTCAGCTTCAAACCGCGTTCCTGCATCAACTTTTGTTGCTGACAACGGATTTGCTCTATCAAACTGCCTCCTACCGTACCTGTACCGCAGATAAAAAGGTTCAGCACTTGATATTCGGACAGGAAGAACGAATCATGAATCACATTCAATGATTTGCGCAGTGACTTGGATTCTACCACGAAAGAGATATTGGTTTCCGAAGCACCTTGCGCACAAGCAATCACACTAATGCCGTTACGGCCTAAAGTCCCGAACAGCTTACCGGCGATGCCCGGTGTATGTTTCATGTTCTCACCGACAATGGCAATGGTAGCCAAATTCATTTCGGCAACAACCGGACTGATTTCCCCCATTTCTATTTCTTTGGAGAATTCCTCATTCAGCACTTCACAAGCCAGCGCCGCATCTTGATTACGCACACCGATAGAAGTACTGTTCTCGGAAGATGCCTGCGATACCATAAACACGCTGATGCCGTTTTGTGCCAATGCTTTAAAAATCCGGAAATTCACTCCGATCACTCCCACCATTCCCAGACCGGTAACCGTAATCAAACTCGTATCATTGATGGATGAGATACCTTTAATGGCTTTAGAACCGGAATTCACTTCCTGCTTTATGATAGTTCCCTCGCCTTGAGGATTGAATGTATTCTTAATCAGAATAGGAATATTCTTATGACATACCGGATAAATAGTCGGCGGATAAACCACTTTCGCTCCAAAGTTACAAAGCTCCATCGCTTCCACATAGCTCAACTCATTAATGGTATAGGCCGTACTGATTACACGCGGGTCTGCCGTCATGAAACCATCCACATCCGTCCATATTTCCAAGCTATCCGCATTCAGTGCCGCAGCTATGACAGAAGCGGTATAATCTGAACCGCCACGTCCCAAATTGGTCACTTCACCACTGTTCTTATCAGTAGAGATAAATCCGGGAACCAATGCCACTTCCGGTAATTTCTGGAAAGTTTCTTTAACCAAGCGAGTGGTCAGTTCGGAATCCAGAATATGTTTGGCATGTTTTTTTTCAGTCTTAATGAAGTTGCGGGAGTCATACCATACAGCCCCCTTTATCAACGAAGCTACAATAATAGACGACAAGCGCTCACCATAACTTACAATAGTAGCCGACGTTTTAGACGACAAGTCCTTTATCAGATAAATTCCCTGAAAAATATCCTTCAGTTCACTCAACAATTCATTGACCTTATCCAATAAAACAGTACGCTCATTACCTGCCGGAATTACGGTATATACCATTTCAATGTGACGATTCACAATTTCACGGTATTCTTTCTCGTATGCGGAATCCCCATTGGCAGCCATCTGCGAAGTATTGATTAACTTGTCAGTTATACCGCCCAATGCCGACACAACTACAATTACGGGCTCTTCAACTGCCTCTACTATCTGTTTGACGCTTAAAATGCTGTTCACGGAACCTACGGATGTCCCGCCGAATTTCATAAACTTTCATGCAATTATCTATTTTTATTCCAGCTTCTTTTGCCATTCTGTCCTCCGAGCCATTTCAAGTCCGGTAAAGAATCTACTTTCGTTTCACCCAGCATGACAACGAAAAGAAACTGT
>ENA-OQKW01000446-OQKW01000446.1-human-gut-metagenome-genome-assembly--contig:-NODE-446-length-10140-cov-2.356936_pt1 | contig 10140 bp, 14 predicted proteins | sample MGYA00242657_ERZ504815 | MGnify/ENA primary metagenome ERZ504815 (study PRJEB26092, sample SAMD00036404) | human gut metagenome | host: Homo sapiens | study: EMG produced TPA metagenomics assembly of... | reverse complement strand
TTTGGATAGAACTGTGTCTCGAGGCAGAATGCATCGCGGTTATTGTATTTGACTCCGCCCTTGCCTTCTTGTCCCACGATAAAGTTGGCAGTATAAAGCTGGATTCCGACACAGTCGGTGTATACCTTACCTTGTTCAGCGCATCGCATTCCTCTTGCAGAACATTTTCGGTCACATCTATGCCGTGTGCGCGCAGGATTGCAATTCCTTTTCCAGCCACCAGCGGATTCGGGTCAGCAGAACCCACGACCACCCGGTGAATGCCCGCGTCCAGAATCGCATCCACGCAGGGCGGCTGCTTTCCGTAATGGCAGCACGGCTCCAATGTCACATACAGGGTCGCTCCCTGCGGATCTTCGGTGCAGGATGCCAGCGCATTGCGCTCCGCATGAGCCTGACCGTATCTCTGGTGCCAGCCCTGTCCGATGATCCTGCCCTCTTTTACGACCACGGCACCCACCATCGGGTTGGGAGATGTCCATCCGCAACCCTTTTTTGCAAGCTGCAAAGCCAGACGCATATAGTCTTTGTCGTTCATCGTGTCGCCTCCAAAAGAAAAAGCCCTGAACAAAAACGTTCAGGGCAAGCCGAAAAGACACAAGGGACTCTTGTGCAAAAAAGAAAGCTCCAGAATGCAAACGCATCCCAGAGCAGCCTCCACAAGCGCAGGACCGTACGGGTTCTGCACTTGATATCTTCTTTCATCCAGACTGTACTGTCGGCTTCGGAGTTTCACCGAATCATGCCTTACGGCTCGTGGGCTGTACCACCGGTAGGGAATTGCACCCTGCCCTGAAGATTTATGATTCAATTACAGCGGCATTATAGCACGGCTTCTTTCGGATTGCAAGGGCATTCTGCAAACCGGGACGAAACCGGGATGAAGCGAATCGCTACAACAATAAAATCACATCGTCCGTAGGACAATGTGAACGGAGAATCCAAAGGGGCGCGGGTCGCCAGTGGCGACCTCAAAATGCGTTGCATTTTGAAGCGCTTGACCGAGCCGACAGGCGAGAGCAGCGCCCTTTGGCACACGACTTTGCTTGCAAAGTCTATTCCGAACAAGACGGTACGAATGGGAGGTGCTGGAAATGGCAGCAGAAAAGACCAAGGTCTACACATGAAGGTAGATACCACTGCCATTGAGCAGGAGATCGCCGCCTATGAGAAGCAGCTACGGCAGCACTACTCCACAAAATCCCGGCTTATGGAGGAGATCGACAGCCTTGACCCGGACGACCGGCACTTTATCGCCCGAAAATCTGACCTTGACGACCGCCTTTATAAGATGTACGATAAAATCGAAGAGGTGGAAAATGGACTGATGGATGCCCGGGCAAAGAAGCAGGCCATTGAAGCCGACAAAATCACAGGCGACAACATCTATAAGATCCTGATTTGCTTTGACAAGTTTTATGCCACCATGACCGAGGCGGAACGCCGCAGACTGGTGGAAATTTTGATCGACGAGGTGCAGATCTGCCCGGAACGCCAGCCTAATGGACAGTGGCTGAAGTCCGTCCGGTTCAAGCTGCCCATCATCGACCATGACCTTGAATTGAGTTTGGACAATCAGGATCGTGTCGAAGTCGCAGACGCTCTGATACCCCAGCGCCAGCAGCTTTTGTGCAGCATCCTTGCTGCGGCGGCCGCTGCGGCAGTAGATCAGCAGCGTCGCCTCCCTATCGGGCAGCGTCTCGGGCATTTCGCTCCCGATGCTCTCGTTGGGCACAAGGACGGCGTTTTCAATATGCCCGCCATCGTATTCCTCCCGGGTGCGGACATCCACCACCACGATCTCCTGCGAGATCATCATCTCATAGGCTTCCTCGGCGCTGATCTTATGATACGCCGCCTTGCCGGGAGCGTCCTCCTCTGTCGGCACCGGCTTGTCCTTGGTTCCCCCGCAGCTCACCAGAAGCAGTGCAAGCACGGCGGCAAGTGCCGCGAAAAGCAATATCTGACGCATAATCAACCTCCAATGCAACTGTGTTTACTGCTGATACAGTTTATATTGAAATATAACAGATACAGTTAAAACTGTTAAGGTACTTCGAGGCAGCCTTTGGCGCACAAGCCCTTTGTGGTTGTTGACAGAGAAAAAAATATAGGTATAATAAAAGCAAAATAATAAGACTCATTCTTGCATTTAGAGGGTTGGCGGTATGCCAAAATACGCAGAGGAGATATTGGCCGCCGTAACGGAGCTGCAACAGCATCCTACGGCGGAGCAGGTGTTCCTGGAGATGAAAAGGGAGCATCCCAGCATCGCTCTGGGTACGGTATATCTGCCCCGCCTGCCGGGAGCAGGAAAAAGACAATCTTATGGAGGAGAAGTATCATGAACGCTAAGGTATCTAAGCTGATCAACGAGCAGATCAATAAGGAGTTCTACTCCGCCTATCTGTATCTGGACTTTGCCAACTACTACGCTGCCGTCGGACTGGACGGCTTTGAGAACTGGTACCGGGTACAGGCGCAGGAGGAACGGGATCACGCCATGCTGTTTTATCAGTATTTGCAGAATAACGGCGAGGGCGTCACCTTTGAGGCTATCACAAAGCCGGAGTGGGAACGAGGCGACCACATGACCCCGCTGAAAAAGGCACTGGAGCATGAGAAGCTGGTCACCGCCAGCATCAATGCCATCTACGCCGCCGCATACGAGGTCAGGGACTTCCGCACCATGCAGATGCTGGACTGGTTCATCAAGGAACAGGGCGAGGAGGAGAAGAACGCCGCTGACCTCATTACCAAGATGGATCTGTTCGGCGGTGACAGCAAGGGGCTGTATATGCTAAACAGCGAGCTGAAGGCACGGGTCTACACCGCGCCCTCGCTGGTGCTGTAAGCCCCGCGTGTCTGCGGGCTTTCGCATCAGGCAAAAGGCAGACTACATACAGGTGGCCTGCCTTTTCTTCCACCAGATGGTTAGAATTAACTAACCGTGTATAAAACAGAAAGGACTTCAGAACTTGAACAAGGAAAAGGAGATCGAAACCGTTACCCTCATGGTGCGCCGGTATTATTGTGGCGTGCATTGGACAAGGGGCGAGGCGTTTTGTCCGGCGTGCAATGCACTGCTGGAATACGCCTGAGAGCGGCGGGACAGATGCCTGCACGGGAAAATTTAGTGGCACTTTGAATCCTTTCCGAGAGGCACAATGCGGCAAAAAATAAAGAAGAGATAAGGGCAACGGCTATGAAAGAACGAAAGACCTTCTGGGACAAAAATGCCGGTCGTTACGACCGCTTTATGCGAAAGGATCGGGCGGCATACGAAGAGATGTATAAGCTGATCCGGCCGGTGGTGAAAGCCAAAACGGTGCTGGAGCTGGCGACCGGCACGGGACTGATTGCAAAGCACATTGTGAACGCGGCAGCGCACATCGAGGCGACGGATGCCTCCGCGGAGATGATTGCCGAGGCCAAGCGTGATAACCACTCTGCCAAGCTGCACTTTTCCGTGCAGGATATGTTCCGCCTGCCCTATGCGGATAAGTCCTTTGATGTGGTGATCGTGTCCAATGCGCTGCACATCGTGCCGCAGCCGGAAAAAGCCCTGCAAGAAATCAAGCGGGTGCTGAAAGAGGACGGCGTGCTCATCGCGCCGACCTTCACCCACGCGGGGAACTCGTTTTCCGGCAAGGTCAAGGCATTTTTCATGAAGCTGGCGGGCTTCCCTACTCCACAGCAGATGGACGAGCGAGGAATACCTGCGTTTCCTGCGGCAAAACGGCTGGACGGTGCGGAAAAGCGCTGTCCTGAAAGCCTCGTTCCCGCTGACCTATGCCGAGTGTGTAAAAATGGAGGTGTGATATGTCATTCTTTGAAAATACCCGCAAGCCCGTGGGCTTGGTTTTTTTCGGGAAAATTATGGTCGCCATGATGAATCTCGGTCACAGCGCCGTGGCCCGGTGGGGGCTTCAATTTCTGAATACTGCGCCGGACGCCAAGGTGCTGGACTGCGGCTGCGGCGGTGGGGCGAACATCCGACGGCTGCTGAAAAAATGCCCACAGGGCGTCGTCAAGGGCATCGACTATTCGCCCGTCAGCGTGGAGAAGTCGAAAAAGGTCAACGACGTCGCCATCGCGGAGGGTCGCTGCGCCGTTTTGCAAGGCAGCGTGGCAGATATGATGTTTACGGACAACTGGTTCGATGCGGGGATGGCCTTTGAAACCGTCTATTTCTGGCCTGATCTGCCTCGGTGCTTCCGGGAGGTTTACCGGGTGCTGAAGGTCGGCGGGACATTTCTCATCTGCAACGAAGCAAGCGGCGACACGGACAAGGACGAGAGGTGGACGGAGATCATCGGTGGCATGACCATCTATAAGGACACCGAGCTGAAGGCGTATCTGGAGCAGGCGGGCTTTCACGAGGTGCAGATACACAAAAAAGAAAGGCTGGCTCTGCGTCTCAGCGCAGAAATGAGGGAGAAGCAGACAGATGAAGGACAAGAAGCTCCTATTCGACCGCAAATCGCATTGACAACGGAAAAAAGCCCGCTTCCTTCAATGTCAGTGCGATCGGTCTCCAGTACGTACTGGTATGTTCCATTACAATACGGATATCGCCTCCCAGTTTTTGAGTGTGGATGCCAGCTTTTTCAAGTCACTGTTCGTGTGGTGGACCTCGAAAGGCCGAAGTACAATTGTTCAGCTCAAGCAATGCTTCGTTCTCTCAGCACATCTTCATTGTAGCTTAGGTTTGGGCATCTGTATAGCTCACTGGCTGTGAGCTTCTCAGAACCAACACCATTGTAGCAAGCAGTGCAGACGTATATACATCTGCTTATTTTGCGTTGCAAAACGCTTGTTGGGGAATGCCCCACACCTGCATACAGTCCGCAAGTTCTTTCTGTGCCTGCAATGCCGCCTCCTTACGCACATCCGGGGTGGTTTCTGTATCCAGAACGTAGGCTGTGGAGTATTTTCCGTTGCGATCTTCCGTCAACTGCACCATGGAGTAGTGCTCATCCCAAAAGTGACAGAAGCGAACCCTGCCACCGATGTTCTCCATTTCGATACACAGTTCTTCTTCGCCGCTCCATTGCGGAGTCTCTGACAAAATGCGATTCAGTTCCGAAAGCGCCTGCCGTTCTTCATCCGATAACTTCCTATGCAGGCATTCACGTTTGAGATCGTTCTGCCAATACGGACTCAGCTTTCCATTCCGGGCATCTTCCATTGCTTCTTCGATATTGGGTAGGATTGTCATGTCGTTCACCTCAAGCACTCACTATTAGCGTTATGTGCACGCTTATGGTGTTGATTATAAACTATTTGAGGGCAAAAAGAAAGAGCGTCAGCACGTTTGCTGGCGTTCTTTGACATAGGTGTTATTTTGTGATATAGGGGATATTGTCTGTGTACGCATTCAGGATGTCAATGGCGGCTTTCTTCTGCCCCGGCGTGAGCTGGCTCAACTTTTTGCACAGTTCATCATCTGCCACATGGGAAGCAGATGCAACCGAATCCCGGATCAGCACATCGGCAGATACGTCCAGCACCTCGACGATTCGGATAAAGGTTTCCAGTTTAGGGATTTTTACTCCGCGCTCTAAGTCTCCAACATAATTTGTCGACAAGTCGACCCGTTCTGCAAATTGCTCAATCGTCCAGCCTTTTTCCTTGCGCTGTTCTCGTATTCGTTGACCCAAAAGCGTATTCATAGCGACCTCACATTCTAATTGTGTTTGTTACACACCAATAGCATACCTGTCGCAATTTTTGTTATACACAATCCATTTGTGTTTATTCAACGCCAGTCAGGTGATTTCAATATGGAAAATTTTTGCGCGTATCTTTGGTCAAAAAAGCAATGGTCTTTTGGGTACGGTACATGGTACAATAGCAAATGTTGTGCCCCTTCGGCACATGAACGAAGGTAAAAGGAGCTGCTGAACGTGGATACGATCTATCTGCTACCCGGTGAGGAACGCTGCGTTGATTTTCGAGATGCCAATGGAGCCCCGAAGGTACACTACACTTACTGTTCCATCCGTGGCAAACTTTTCAACTGCACCTGCTGTACAAAGGACGAAGCCCAGCGGCTGTGTGAAGATTGGCTTATAAAACAGGACCGCTGCTATATAAACTAAAAAAGCCTCCGAGGACAACTCCCAAATGGGAAGAGTCCTCGGAGGTATTCGTTTAGCGGGTGTTCTGCTGTCTGCGAGCGTCCTTCCGCACAGCTTTCTGTCCGCATCAAAGATATTTTCGGATGGTCGGAACAAGGATATTCCGATTGATTAACTTTGCGATACTGTTCATGTTGTAGTTGGTTCATTGCAGTTTCAGCTTACAACAAAAAATGAGATAGGCAACCCCTTTCCGGGGTAAGGTCTATCTCATTTTTTATTTTGGTAGCCATTTTGTCAACAGCCCCTTTTTCTATTGCATATTTTTACTTTCCCGTCCCAGCAATAACCGCCACGCACAGCCTTCTGGACGTGCAGTCGATTTTCTGCCTCGGTGAAGATCTCGTCGGCGTGTGCCTCGAAGACAGCGGTAGAGATCTCCTCGCCGCGGTGAGCGGGCAGGCAGTGGAGCACCATGCAGTCCGGCTTTGCGGCTTTCAGGAGGCCGCTGGTGAGCTGGAAGCCTGCAAAGTCCCGCAGGCGGCTCTCGCTCTCGGAGGTGCCGGGGGCGGCGGTATTCCAGACAGCCGTCACCACCACATCGGCGTCCTTGACGCCCTCGGCGGGGTCTTCCAGCAGGCGGAATGCACTGCCGTACTTATGGGCGAACATCAGCACATCTGCCGCCGGGCGGTAGCCGTGGGGGCAGACGCAGTCCACCTTCATGCCGGAGAGCAGGCCGCCCACGATGAGGCTGTTGGCCATATTGCTGCCGTCGCCGACGAAGCAGAGCTTCTGGCCCGCCAGCGCACCCCGGCGCTCCCGGATGGTCATGAGGTCGGCCAGCACCTGACAGGGGTGAGCATAGTCCGTCAGACCGTTGATGACGGGGACGCCCGCAAACTCAGCAAACTCTTCCAAATCGCTCTGGCGGTAGGTGCGCCAGACAACGCAGTCATAATAGCGGCCCAGCACCCGGGCGGTATCCTTGAGCGGCTCGCCGCGGCCGGACTGCAGCTCGGTGGCGGCATTCATGTAGTTGCCGAGGCCGCCCAGCTGGTAGACGCCCACCTCGAAGCTGGTGCGGGTACGGGTGGAGTTTTTCGAGAACATCAGCGCGACGCTCTTGCCCTTGAGCAGAGGTTCGGTGCCTCCGGCCTTCTGCTGCGCTTTCAGCTCATCGGCCACATCAAGGATGTGGGCCACCTCGTCAGGGGTGAGGTCGCTCATTTTCAGCAGATGCTTCATGCCTGCTCCTCCGTTTTGCTGGGGTCCATCTCCGCGAGGACGCTGCCCAGAATCTCCAGCGCCATCTCCACATCGTGGGCGGTCAGAGTCAGCGGCGGCAGCAGGCGGAGGCGGGTCTTTGCGGTAAGCACCAGCAGGCCCTTTTCGCGGCAGGCGGCCAGCACGTCAGCGGCCTTGATGCCCTCGAGGAACTCGATGCCGACCATCAGGCCGATGCCCGAGAGGCTCTTGACGCGGGGCAGCTTTTCCAGACCGGTGCGCAGCTGGACGGCCCGCTCGTTGACGTTGGCGAGGAAGCTGGCGTCCATCCGGTCCACGACGACATTCGCACCGGCGCAGACCACCGGGTTTCCGCCGAACGTGGAGCCGTGGCTGCTGGGTCCCATACCGGCAGCAACTTTCTCATTCATCAGGACAGCGCCAATCGGCAGGCCGCCGCCCAGACCCTTGGCCAGCGTGACGACGTCGGGCTGGAGGTTGTAGTGCTCGCAGCACAGGAAGGTGCCGGTGCGGCCCACGCCGGTCTGCACCTCGTCCACAATGAGGACAAGGTCCTTTTCATCACAGAGGGCGCGCACAGCCTGCACATACTCGGGGTCCAGCGCCATCACACCGCCCTCGCCCTGGATCAGCTCCAGCATAATGGCGCAGGTATGGCGGTCCACCAGTTCCCGGAGGCCCTCGATGTCACCGGCGGTGGTATAAACAAAGCCTCGTTGAAGGGGCCGAAGTAGTTGTGGAACACCTCCTGACCGGTGGCGGTCAGGGTGGCAATGGTGCGGCCATGGAAGCTGTTGACCAGCGTGATCACAACATCGCGGCCCTTGACCCGGTAGTGGTCAAAGCTGTACTTGCGGGCAGCCTTGATGGCACCCTCGTTGGCCTCGGCACCGGAGTTCCCAAAGACGCCTTGCTCATGCCGGTGCGCTTGCACAGCTTTTTGGCCAGCTTGCCGCAGGGGGCGGTATAGTAGAGGTTGGAGGTGTGCTGTAGCTTGTGTGCCTGCTCGGAGACGGCCTCGGCCCAGGTCATATCGCAGTAGCCCAAGCTGTTGACGCCGATGCCGCTGGTGAAGTCGAGGTACTTCTGACCCTCGGGGCCTTCGGCATAGAGGCCGTGGCCCTTCTCGAGGACGATGGGGTTGCGTGCGTAGGTATGCAGGACATACTCGTTGTCCCGCTTGATGACTTTTTCGGAATCCATAATATCTACCTCCTGACGGTGGAGCCACATACTTTTCCTCTTTGCCAAAGGCTCCCCTACAAGGGGAGCTGGCGCGAAGCGCCTGAGAGGTCGTACGAAGGAGAGCCTAGCCGTGAATCGCAGCGAGGCTAAACCCCTCCGTCACGGCTGGCGGCGGTCATCGCTGTTGCCTATCGAGGGGAGGCCTTGGCATATCGGAAAGTTTTCTTATCAACTATTATAGGGTACTCCGGCGCATCGCGCAACCCTTATTCGTGATGGCTGCGGCGATAGAAGCGGGTACCGGAGCCACGGTCGGAGAACAGCTCCAGCAGGATGGAGTGCGGCACGCGGCCATCAATGATGACAGCCTCGTGGACGCCCTGATAGATCGCATCGGCCATGCCGCCGATCTTGGGGATCATGCCGCCCGCGATAATGCCGGCGGACTTGTAGCCCTCGATCTCGGAGACCTCCACCTCGGGGATGAGGGTGGATTCATCTTCCTTATCCCGCAGCAGGCCCGCAATATCGGTCATGGAGACGAGTTTTTCGGCCTTGAGCGCGATCGCGATCTGTGCGGCGGCGGTGTCAGCGTTGACGTTATACGCCTGGCCCAGGTCGTCCATGCCCACCGTTGCAATAACGGGGATATAGCCGCTGTCCAGCAGACTGGAGATCAGCGTCGGGTCCACGTGGACGATCTCTCCCACATGGCCCAGCTGAGGGTCAAGCTCGGTGCAGCGGAGCATCTGGCCGTCCATGCCGCAGAGGCCGACGCCGCGGCCCCGCAGCTTTGCCACGAGGTCTTTGTTCACCTTACCGGCCAGCACCTGCTGGACGATCTCCATGGTGGCATCGTCGGTGACGCGCAGGCCGCCCGCAAAGTGGCTCTCGACGCCCACTTTTTTGAGCATCTCATTGATGGCAGGGCCGCCGCCGTGTACCAGAACCACCCGCACGCCCAGCAGGGTCAGGGTGACAAGGTCGTTCATGACCGCGTTTTTCAGCGTCTCGTTGATCATGGCGTTGCCGCCGTATTTGATGACCATGGTCTTGCCGTGGTACTTCTGGATATAAGGGGTCGCCTCCGAGAAAAGGAGGGCCATTTCTTCGTTTTTCATTGCTGTTCTCCTTCTCAGGTGCGGTAGTCGCCGTTGATCTTCACATAGTCATAGGTCAAATCGCAGCCCCATGCCTTGGCGCTGGCGTCACCGGTCCCCATATCCACCTTGACCAGAATATCGTGCTCGGCCAGCACCTTTGCGGCCTCGTCCTCGCTGTAGGGGTGGTAGGCGGCGTTCTCGCAGACGTAGACCTCACCAGCCTTGCTGGACAGCCAGACGCAGACCTTATCGATCGAGAAGTCACGTTAAGTTGAATACGGAATACAAACCGTTCCATCCTAACCGGAACCGCTTCTGGCTGGAAAGGGTGACGAATGTGACGATTGCCGAATAAATATTTTCCCCTTGTTTGCAGAGATGTAGTTACAGGCGGAAGAAAGTCTGAATAGTAAGATTAGATAAAGTTATCAGCTGTAAGGGTGGAAATTTCCTCCTTTACAGCTGATTTTTTTATCGGTCTTATCTTATTGTTTTTCCCTGTCAGTTTCATGAATCCTAGC
>ENA-OQKW01000440-OQKW01000440.1-human-gut-metagenome-genome-assembly--contig:-NODE-440-length-10256-cov-2.833449_pt1 | contig 10256 bp, 8 predicted proteins | sample MGYA00242657_ERZ504815 | MGnify/ENA primary metagenome ERZ504815 (study PRJEB26092, sample SAMD00036404) | human gut metagenome | host: Homo sapiens | study: EMG produced TPA metagenomics assembly of... | reverse complement strand
TCTGCGTATGGACGATGTGGATGCCATGCTGTATCTGGATTATGGCAGAAATCCGGGAGAATGGACACCTAATATTTACGGAACCAATGAAAATCTGGATGCTCTGGAATTTCTGAAGCATCTGAATTCTGTGATAAAAGAGAGAAATCCCGGATTGCTTTTAGTTGCTCAGGAGAACGGACTCTGGCCGGAGCTGACAGACAGTGTGGAGAATGACCATCTGGGATTTGACTATAAGTGGAGTGGCGGATGGACAAAAGATCTGCTTGAATATCTGAGCAAGGATCCTATTGAGAGAAAGAATTACCATGATCAGCTGACTATGTCCATGCTCTATGCATACTGCGAACATTATATTCTGACGCTTGGCAGCAGGGATGTTGGTACATTGAAGGATTTCGCGGATAAGCTGCCGGGAAGTGAAGAACAGAAGAATGCGCAGATCAGAGAGGCTTATGTTTATATGATGCTTCATCCGGGATGCAAGATGATGGCACCGGATAAAGATATGCCAAAGGAACTGGAGGTATTTGTCAAAGACCTCAATAATATGTATCTTGCTCATCCTGCACTTTATCAGCTGGATGATGAATATGATGGATTTGAATGGGTTCAGCTGATGAAGTATGAGGAGAATGTGATCGCATTCATGAGAAAGACAGAGAAACCGGAAGAAACTGTTCTGGCTGTCTGCAATTTCGCGGCAATCCCATATGAAAACTACAATGTGGGAGTTCCTTTTGCCGGGAAATATAAAGAAATCTTTAACAGTGATGATAAAAAGTACGGTGGTAATGGTGTAGTAAATACGAGAGTTAAAGCAGCGAAGAAGGCTGAGTGTGATGAGAGAGAGTATTCCATCACATTGAAGCTTCCGGCACTTGGCGTGGCAGTCTTTACCTGCACTCCGGAAGAAACTGAGAAAAAGCCTGCTGCCGAGCACAGCCAGATCAAGAAATCCATCACCAAGACAAGAACTGTACGAAAGGCTGCCGGGAAAACAAAAGCAGCTGTAAAAACCGCAGTGAAACCGGTGACGAAAACAGTATCTGAAATACCGGTCAAAAAGGACTTGACAGAGAAGAAATAATATTATAAACTAAATGCTGTGGCTGTCAGAATTATCAATTTCTGACAGATTACAGCATAAGCTGAAATAGCTCAGTCGGTAGAGCACTTCACTCGTAATGAAGGGGTCGTGAGTTCGAGTCTCATTTTCAGCTTGAAAGATATTGGGCAATTGTAATTTTATAGAAAATCCGCTATACTGAAAAGCAGAGTATAGTGGATTTTTTATGTTTTTATGGAAGTTCGTATGGTGAGTACCTTAAAATTGCTGGTAGGAATTGAAATGATTGGTTACTGTTCACTGGTAATATCCCGCGAGGTGTTTTTTGTGAGCGAAGGTCACAGAAAACCCGAGACATACTGCGCGAATTTATGCGATTAGCATAAATTCTGTGCATCGCGAAGCGTGTTGCTGAGAACGGAGTGAACAGTAACAATGATTGTAAAGAGAAATTTACTTGACAATCTCGGGCCTATCCTTTAATATAACTTTTGGATTATACCAAATAAATAATGACCGGGAATCTATCAAGAAGAATGGTTGATTTCCGGTTTTCTTATGTGGACATCATGGTCAGGAGTGCACGCAGACTGGATGGAACAGGACGGACCGGATATATCTATAATTGGAAAAATGGACATATACAGATGCGAAACCATGCAGAGACTGGCACTGTAACAGGCGTCAGCATTGGCATAAACCGATGTAGGGGCGAGAGCTTTTACGCGTGGTTTCGTATCTTTTTTAGTATAAAGACGGTATCTTTTTTACATGAAAGGAGCTGAATATAGTTGGCAGAGGTTTCACTTGAACTGAAGGAGATAAAGAAAAGTTTTACAGAAGGCGAAGCAGTTCTGGATAATATCAGTCTTGAGATCAGTAAAGGGGAGTTTATTACTTTGCTGGGATCTTCGGGATGCGGCAAGACGACAACATTGCGAATCATTGCCGGTCTGGAACAGCCCGATGCAGGAAGTGTCTGGCTGGACGGCAGGGAAGTGACAGGTCTGGAGCCGAACCAGAGGGATGTGAATACAGTATTTCAGAATTATGCCCTCTTTCCACATATGAATGTTGCGGAGAATATTGGCTATGGTCTGAAACTGAAAAAAGTTCCTAAGAGTGAGATCAGGAAAAAAGTTTCTCAGATGCTGGAACTGGTGCAGCTTGAAGGATATGAAAAAAGAAAGCCTTCCGAACTCTCGGGCGGTCAGAAACAGAGAGTTGCCATTGCGAGAGCACTGGTGAATAATCCCAAAGTTCTGCTTCTGGATGAGCCGCTGGGAGCACTGGATCTGCAGCTTCGCCGTGCGATGCAGATAGAACTGAAGCATCTGCAGAAGAAACTGGGAATTACATTTATCTATATCACTCATGATCAGGAAGAAGCTATCAATATGTCTGACAGGATCGCGGTGATGAGGGACGGACGTATTGAGCAGATCGGAACACCGGATGAGATCTATAATCATCCAAAGACCAGTTATGTAGCAACATTTGTAGGAAATGCCAATATCCTGCATGGAGTTGCAGAGAGTATTCAGGGAGAGAATGCAATCGTAAAGATCGGAAATGACAGGGTAATTGTAAAGCTTGAAACAAGTCAGCAGAATACAGGGGCAAAACAGCACCTTACAGCAGGAGAGAACGTAACTCTGGCTGTGAGAAGTGAAAATATATTGTTGCAGGAAGCTGCCGCAATCGGTGATACCGGTACAGATAACGGAGACACTGTTGATATAAGTGTGGCAGGCGGGATTTCGGATATACATGATACGAATAGTATATCGGGTTTACAGGCGACTGTTACAGAGAAGAACTTCGCAGGAGGTCAGCTTCGTGTAACTCTGAAGCTGAGTGATGGTACACAGTTGATCGCCAGCAGATACGGAATCGACGCATCCGTAGCAGAAGGCCAGACAGTGAGATGCAGTTTTCTGCCGACAGATGCAGTACTGGTAGACAGGGAGGACATTCATGAAGAAGCGTAGAAACCGTTCTGACAGTTCTGCATGGATGGCACTTCCACTGTATATTTTTACCATTGTGTTTGTGGTATGCCCCCTTGTCTATATGGTGGCGCTGAGTTTTGCTACGCCCTCCAGAGGATTTGGGGTGACCTGGAAATTTACGCTGGACAATTACAGAAATATTCTGGAACCTGTATACCTGAATACATTTGTGGAATCACTGAAGCTGGCATTTACCAGTACGATAGTGATCGCTTTGATCGGCTATCCGTTCGGGTATTTCATGGCGAGGCTGCCGGAGCACAGAAAGAAAAAGGCGCAGCTTCTGTTGTCTACGCCGTTCTGGGTAAATTCCCTGATCCGTCTGTATGGCTGGATCATTATTCTGCAGAAAAAAGGACTTTTGAATTTTGTATTGATAAAACTCGGGATCATTGAGAAACCGCTGTCCATCCTGTACAGCTATCCGGCAATTGTGATCGGTATGATTTATGTGCTTCTCCCGTTTATGATCATGTCTGTATACTCCAGTGCAGAGAAGCTGGACTGGTCTTATGTGGAGGCTGCCAGAGATCTTGGGGCATCCAGAATGCAGGCATTTTTTACCATAATACTGAAGCTTACACTACCCGGGCTGCTTTCGGGTGTGATCCTGACTTTCGTGCCATCCATGGGACTGTTCTTTATTGCAGATATCCTGGGCGGAAATAAAGTGGTACTTGTTGGAAGCCTGATCCAGGATCAGATGACAAGAGGAAGTAACTGGCCCTTTGCAGCAGCACTTGCTGTGGTGATGATGGTACTTACAACTGTACTGATCATGATTTACAGGAAAGTGACAAATGCCAGAGAACTGGAGGGAATCGGATGAAAAAGAATTCAAGATTTGCCGGATTTTATATGGGGCTGATTTTCTTCCTGATGTATCTCCCTATTGCAGTAGTGATCGTTTTCTCATTTAATGAATCCAAACTGCCAGTGAAATTTACAGGCTTTTCCCTGAAATGGTATCAGGAACTTTTCCATGACAGAGCAATGTTGGAAGCGTTGGTGAACAGTCTGATCCTTGGGGTATTAAGCTGTCTGGTTAGTGCAGTGATCGGTACTTTGGGTGCAGTTGGGTTATCAAGGATTCACTGGAAGTCAAAAGGGGCGCTGGAATACATTTCCATATTGCCGTTAATGATACCGGAGATTATCCTTGGTATGGTGCTGATGGCGTTCTTTTATATGCTGAACCTGCCCTTTGGCATGCTGACACTGTTAATAGGTCATACGGTATTCTGTGTGCCTTATATTCTGATGGAAGTGAAGGCAAGACTGGCAGGCATGGATCCGGCACTGGAAGAGGCAGCCAGAGATCTGGGGGCAGGACCTTTCCGGGCTTTCCGGGATATTACGCTGCCCTTAATTATGCCGGCGGTAATTTCAGGTTCGCTGCTTGCGTTTGCCATGTCTATGGATGATGTGGTAATAAGTATTTTTGTAAACGGACCGCGTTTGTCTACGCTGCCGATCAAGGTGTACACACAGCTGAAAACGGGAGTGACGCCGGAGATCAATGCGTTGTGTACCATTCTGCTGGCAGCTACACTGATTATTTTTATTGTTTATTCACTGATAACAAAGAAGAAAAAATAAATGATATAGCTTTCACGAATATTCTGAACAGCCGGTCAATGCTTTTGGAACAGCCGGATTATAAAAAACAGAGAAAAATACATTCAGAGGAAGGAAAAGATGATGAACAAACTGATTGAGTTAAAAAATCTGACCAAGAATTTTGATGATCAGCAGGTTTTGCGCGGCATCAATCTGGATATTTACGAAAAGGAATTCCTGACGCTTTTGGGACCCAGCGGATGTGGAAAGACAACCACTCTTCGAATCATTGCAGGCTTTGAAGAACCAAGTGACGGAGAAGTACTGTTTAACGGGATTGAGATTTCCAAGCTTCCCCCGTACAAGAGAGAGGTTAACACTGTGTTTCAGAAGTATGCTCTTTTTCCTCATTTAAATGTGGCGGAGAACATCGGTTTCGGCTGAACCTGAAGAAGGTCGATAAAACTGTCATCGCCCAGAAGGTGGAGCGTATGTTGAAGATGGTTGGTCTGGAAGGCTTTGGGAAAAGAGATGTAACTCTGCTCTCCGGTGGACAGCAGCAACGAGTGGCCATTGCCAGAGCCCTGGTAAATGAGCCGAAGGTTCTGCTTTTAGATGAGCCCCTGGGTGCACTGGATGCAAAGATCCGTAAACAGATGCAGGTAGAATTAAAGAAGATTCAGCAGGAAGTCGGCATCACTTTCATTTATGTTACCCATGACCAGGAAGAAGCCCTGTCCATGTCAGATACGGTTGTTGTTATGAATAACGGTGAGATTCAGCAGATCGGCTCTCCTACAGATATCTACAATGAGCCGGAAAACCGTTTTGTTGCAGGCTTTATCGGTGAATCCAATATTATCGAGGGAACCATGATCCGCGATTATCTGGTTACTTTTGACGGATTTGAGTTTGAATGTGTGGATAAGGGATTTGAGGATAATGAAGAGATCGAAGTTGTGTTAAGACCTGAGGATCTGGATATCGTAGATCCCGGTCAGGCAAAGATCAGGGGGATTGTGCGCAATATTACCTTCAAGGGCGTGCATTATGAGATCCTGATCGAGACAGAACTTCGTACTTATATGGTTCATACCACAGATTATGCGGAAGTCGGAAGGGAAGTGGGACTGAAATTCGGGCCTGAAGACATCCATGTTATGTGTAAGATGGGAAGCTACTGATGAAACAGTACAGAAATCTTATCAAACCATATCTTGTGTGGGCATTTGTGGTCATTGTCATCCCGCTGATACTGATCGCATTATATGCATTTACAGAAGACGGAAACGAGGTGCTGACGTTCTCCTTTACCCTGGAGAATTTCCGCAAATTCCTGGAAGCAACGTATATGAGCGTTATTTTCAAGTCCTTTAAGCTTGGAATCCTGACGACGGTCATCTGTCTGGGACTTGGCTATCCGCTGGCATATATTATTTCCAAATGTCCGGAGAAATCCCAGAGTCTTCTGATCCTGCTGGTAACTATTCCGGAATGGATCAATATGCTTCTGCGTACCTATGCATGGATGAACCTGCTGTCAGACAATGGTATCATCAACCATTTGCTTGGATTACTGGGGATTTCCCCGGTGACAATGATGTATACGGACTTTTCCGTAGTGGTTGGTCTGGTCTGTAACTTTATGCCGTTTATGATCATCCCGATCCACACATCTCTGAGTAAAATGGATAAATCCTTTATCGAGGCTGCCTATGACCTGGGGGCAAATAAATTTCAGACCTTTACAAAGGTTATCTGGAAATTGTCCATCCCCGGCGTGCTCAATGGAATCATGATGGTATTCCTGCTGTCTATTTCCACATTTGTTATTCCGAAACTTCTCGGAGGCGGACAGTACATGCTGATCGGTAACCTGATCGAATCTCAGTTTATCTCTGTTGGTGACTGGAACTTCGGAAGTGCGATTTCTCTGATTCTGGCTGTGCTCATTCTGATCTTTATGAGCCTGATGAAGAAGATGGATAAAGATGAATAAGGGAGGACGGCATGAAACGTAATAATAAATTTTTCTCAATGTTATATGTAGTACTCTGCCTTGCTTTCTTTTACCTGCCGATCCTGGTGACGATGATCTTTTCCTTTAACTCATCCAAGTCACTGACCAGATTTACAGGCTTTTCCCTGCGCTGGTATCAGGAACTTCTCGGTAACGGGGAAGTAATTAAGGCAGTTTATGTATCTGTTACCATTGCGATCATTGCGACCATTGTTTCTACAATACTTGGAACCATTACAGCGATCGGTTTATCCAAATCAAAGAAGGTAATCAAGGAACTGCTTTTGAATATTAATAATATCCCTATCCTGAATCCTGAGATCGTAACTGCCATCAGCCTGATGCTGTTGTTCTCTTCTCTGGGATTTCGAAAAGGGTATCTGACTATGCTGCTGGCACATATTGCGTTCTGTACCCCGTATGTAATTACCAGCGTTTATCCGAAGGTAAGGGCTCTGGATCCGAATATGGCAAATGCTGCCATGGACCTTGGGGCAACACCTTTTCAGGCTCTGACAAAGGTTATCGTGCCGATGATCAAAGAGGGTATTTTCGCAGGCGCGCTGCTTGCATTTACCATGTCATTTGATGATTTCGTTATTTCCTATTTCGTATCAGGAAATGGTGTAAAGAATATCTCTATTGTTGTATATAATATGACAAAGCGTATCAATCCGACGATCAATGCTTTGTCAACCATCGTGATCGTAGTCATCATCGTGGTACTGCTTTTGTCCAATCTGCTTCCGAAGTTTAAGAATAAAGCCAGAAAGCTGAACAGGAAAGCAGTAAAAATTGTCTCTGTAGTTCTGGTTGTTGCCGTTACGGCAGGGCTGATCAAATGGGGATTCGTGGCGCAGTCCACTCATGTGCTGAAAGTTTACAATGCAGGAGAGTACATGGATCTTTCCCTGCTGGAGGATTTTGAAAAAGAATATGATTGTACCATCGTATACGAGACTTTTGAGTCAAATGAGATGATGTACACCAAGCTTTCAAGCGGTGAGACTTATGATGTGCTGATCCCGTCTGATTACATGATTGAGAGACTGATCAAAGAAGAATATCTGCAGGCACTTGACTGGAAAGAAATTCCGAATAAGAAAAATCTGCTGAATGATGTCATGAACCAGAGCTATGATCCGGGCAACCGTTATTCCTGTCCGTATTTCTGGGGAACAGTAGGAATCCTTTATGATAAGACAGTAGTAGATGAGGCTGATCTGAAAGATGGCTGGAATCTTCTGTGTAATCCGAAATATAAAGGAAATATTTACATGTATGATTCTGAGAGAGATTCCTTTATGATAGCATTAAAAGCACTTGGGTATTCCATGAATACTACAAATGAGTCTGAGATCGAGGAGGCTTATCAGTGGCTGATCGATCAGCGTGACACTATGGATCCGATCTATGCAGGCGATGATGTGATCGACAACATGATTTCAGGAAACAAAGCGCTGGCAGTTGTGTACTCCGGAGATGCATCTTACATTATCAGTGAAAATCCGAATCTGGACTACTTCACACCGGAACAGGGAACCAACAGATGGTATGATGCAATGGTTATCACAAAGGACTGCAGCGAAGTACAGCTTGCCCATGAATTTATTGATTTTATGATCAGTGATAAATCTGCTCTTTCCAATACGGAAGAAGTAGGGTATACTTCTACAGTGAAGAGTGCTTTTGAAACCATGAAGGAGGGGGACTATGCCGGGATCAGTTCTTATATTCCGGATACAACCAACCCGAATAACGAAATCTTTGCTTATCAGCAGCCAAAGATCAAGCAGAAATTTGCGGAACTCTGGACAAAAGTAAAAGCAAAGTAAAAAAGGATAGCCGCTGTCTGCCGATACGGTGGAAGGCGGACAGTGACTGATATAGACAACAATGCAGAGCATAAGAAGGGAGATCATTTATGAAAAAAAGAGTACTTGCAGTAGTGATGTGTGCATTAATGGCAGGAACAGCATTCACCGGATTCAAGGATGCAGGAGATGATAAAGAACTTGTACTTTTTACATGGGAGGGAATGTTCCCGCAGGAAGTTCTGGATGATTTTGAAAAAGAGACAGGAGTTAAGGTTGTTTATTCAAACTTCGATACAGATGAAACCATGCTTGAGAAGCTTTCCATGGCAAAGGGCGGTGACTATGATATCGTGATCGCAGATGACTATATTCTGGAAACTGCGATCCAGGAAGGACTTGCAGAGAAGCTTGACAAGGATTCTCTGGAGAATATCGGAAATATCAACCCATTATATCAGGGACAGTTCTATGATCCAGACGATGAATACACAGTTCCTTACGGAGCAGGCATCCCGCTGATCGTTTATGATCCGGAACAGGTGGATATTGATATCAAAGGATATAAAGACCTCTGGGATCCGTCTCTTGAGGACAGCATTGCACTGACTGCAAACTATCGTGTGATCAATGGTATCACCCAGCTTTCCATGGGCGAGAGCATGAATGAAGAGGACGTTGACCGTGATCAAGAAGACAGGAGAGAAGCTTTCTGGAACTTGACTCCGAATGTACGTCTGATCCAGGATGACAATACACAGAATGCACTTCTCAACGGAGAAGCAAGTGTTGCATTTCTTTATACCTCTCAGGTAACAGCTGCTCTGGCTGAGAATCCTGATCTGAAGGTGGTATATCCGGAAGAAGGACTTGGATTTGGTATTATGGGTATGTTTATTCCAAGTGAAGCGCCGGATAAAGATGCGGCATATTCTTTCATGGATTATATCATGCAGCCGGAGGTTGCAGCGAAATGCACAGACTATATCGGCTATTACAGCACAAATAAAGCAGCAGATGAGCTGGTAAATCCGGATCTGGTAGTTCCGGATGACGTTACAAAGGGCGAAATCGTCCAGAATGTAAGCCAGGACGCAGACGCACAGTATCAGAAGAACTGGACTGAATTTAAGGCTGCCTGCGACTAAGGGGTTAATCAACTAAGGAGTTAATATGGATGTTTACAAGGGAACCGGTGCCTTTTCCGGAATTGCCATCGGTAAGATACTGTATTATCATAAAAGCGAATATCAGATGCGCCAGTACGAAATCACAGATGTGAAAACAGAGCTGAATATTTTCCGGCAGGCGCGCACCAGAGTCATGGAACAGCTGGAGGATTTATATGAAAAAAACTGCATAATTCAGGGAACCCAGGCAGAGATTTTTCTCAGACAGAAGAATCTGCTGGAGGGAAAAAGCTTTCAACGTGCCATTGAGAGTGTCATACAGAGTGAAAAAGTAAATTCTGCCTATGCGGTAATGACTACAAGGGATGAGATGCTTAAGACTTTCAGAACTCTGGAAGAGCCTGCGATTAAAGAACGGTTGGATAATATGCGGGAGATTTCCGACCGCCTGATCGGTGAACTGGGAGGTATCTCTCCCAGGATAGATCTTGGGGATGAGCCTGTGATCGTTGTGACGGAGAGTATCACGCCAACAGAACTGATGGAGATGGATAAGGATAAACTGATGGCTATTGTTACCCATCATGGTTCCGACATGTCTCATGCTGCCATTATGGCAAAAACAATGAATATACCGGCTCTGCTGGAAAT
>ENA-OQKW01000437-OQKW01000437.1-human-gut-metagenome-genome-assembly--contig:-NODE-437-length-10278-cov-2.403409_pt1 | contig 10278 bp, 13 predicted proteins | sample MGYA00242657_ERZ504815 | MGnify/ENA primary metagenome ERZ504815 (study PRJEB26092, sample SAMD00036404) | human gut metagenome | host: Homo sapiens | study: EMG produced TPA metagenomics assembly of... | reverse complement strand
CTGGGGGACATCGGCGGCTGGAACGGCTTTGTGTCCAGCGTCTATCTGGCTGGGCCGGGGCCGTTCCTCTACCATTTGTACGATGACCGTGGGCTGGATGTGCTGGGCGGCTCACAGAAGCTGCTATTGCCTCTCTATCATCAATTTCATGACTGGATTTTGGAATACGATCTGGAGAAGATTGACCAGATGTTCGCTCCAGCAAAAGAATGACTGCATAACAGAAAAGGAGACATTGCTATGGGACTTGATATTTACGCCGGGCCGCTGACCCGGTACTATTCTCACAACTGGAAAACTGTTGTTCAGCAGTGGGCGGAGGAAAACGGATACACCTTTAACCGGATCACCCCGGATGGAGAACCCGCCGACAACGAGGAGGAGCTGTCCCCGGCTGAGATCCAGGCGGCAGTGGAGGACTGGCGGGATCAGATCTTAGCCGCCATTTCCCAGCCGAACCAGCCGCACTACACTCCATGGCCGGAGGACAACGAGCGGCCCTATTACACCGATAAGCCGGATTGGGATGCCTTTGGCGCTATGCTGCTGGTGGCTGCCTGTCATACATACGAGGAACCGGTGCCTCTCACCGTGGAGAAGGACTGGGACTTCGGGGGAGCGATCCCCTGATTGCCCGCCTTGCATCGGACGAGGAGCGGGTGTGGTCCCTGCTTCGGGGCGCGACTTGGTGGCTTCCCCTCACCGACAGCTTTCTATTCCAAGGCCCTCTGCCCACCGATGATCAGACGATGATCGCCACCTTGGGCGGACTGCGGAAGGAGCTGGAAAAGCTGAACCAGCTGGCATGGCAGGCCGATGAGGACACTATCCTTGGCTGGGCAGACACGGAGGGATACCCGGTAGACGGAACCGTAGACTCAGATGGACAGTACAGCAAGGCAGACATCCCGGAACACACCCAGTATGACACCCAATCCTTGGCCAAGTTTGCCTTCTCCGTGTTCTGGCGGGCCATGCGGTTTGCCGAGGAGCAGCAGGTGCCTATCCTGCTTGACTATTAAAGAGAATTCGTCAGGGGGTGGAGACCGTGGAACAAAAACGGCCGGCAGATATATTTCAGGAGCTTCTGGACTACCTATGGAACGGCCTGGGCCTGGAGGAAAAGGGCTGGAAGCGGCTGAAAAAGGGCGACTTTCAAAAAGAGAACAAAAAACGGCCTGACCTACCTGATCTGGTTTGATCGGAGGCGCTACAACTACATAGACTACGAAATCGGCCATGGAAATGTTGAGGTGGGCTTCACCTGTATCATAAAGCAGGGAGATGATTGTCTCTACTCTTTCAAAATAGAACCGACAACAGGCGGTTCGTTCTTTCGGATGCTGACAGAGGATCTGCGGTTGGACACCGGGCTGCTGGACACCTTTCTGCCCCTGGTCAAAGCCAACTACCTCGACTTCATCGACCGCTTCGAGGCAGACCCCGTGGAGGCATTACAGCCGGTCTGCGCCCCCTTCACCGAGGCGGAGGACTACAGCTGGTTCATCTATGTGCGGGAGCAGATGGTGGAACGGTACGGAACGGCGGAGCAGATGGAGGAGTACCGCCGTCAGGCGGAATTGCGCGGAACGCCTGGACACAAGGCAAAGAACTGGATGGGTTCGATGTTGTTCCACCTCTCCCACGCCAATGATGTGGATCAAGCCTGGGCCTCAAGCCGCACCAGAGAGGAACTGGACCAGGTGGTGGAACCCTTTGTGCAGGCCAAGCGGCAGACAGGACAGTGGACACAGGAGGATGAGGCGGGCTATCAGCTCTACCGGCAGGAAACAGATCCGAAGAAGCGCACCTTTCGGGTATGGTATCTCATCGCCAACCCCCGCGGCCTGCCGAAAGAGTTTGTCCAGAAAGAGCTGGAGTTTCGGTGGAAACTGTTCCCAGAAAAGAAGGAGGAAACCAAATGAGCAATAAAGCTTTCCAGCAAAATCTGGACGACAAAAAAGGCCCCCAGCCCGGTGGCCCCTATCTCATTCAGATGCTGTTCAAAGAGCCGGTAGAAATGCCGGATAAAGAAAAAATGACTGCTGTAATGGAGAAGCACATCGGATCAACAGAGTGCTTCTGTTATGATAAGAAAATGGCTGGCTTTGCCGCACAGGAGCATATTGCAGAGTTCAAGGACGGAAAATGCCCGGTGCAGCTGATGGTGATGAAATGCGACAAGTTCAAGGGCAAAGGCTTTGATGCCTTCCTGATGAGCCAGATGTGGGACTGCCAGGAGGACCGGGAGCGGATCTTCCGGGAGTGCAAATATCAGGTGGTAGCCACCGATATGCTGGCTGCGACACTTCCGGCGCTGGAGCGTGCCAACCTGGATGCCGACTTTCTGGAGGCTCTGGCGGAGCTGTACCCCACCTGTGAGGCGTTCTATTTCCAGAACTGCGGCAAGCTGTTTCTGGCAGAGGATGTGCGCTCCCATCAGATTGAGGGGCCGGATCGTTTCATCCGCTTTGGCGTCAATGTCCGTTTCTTCAACATCGAGGGCACGGAGGATATGCTCATCGACACGGTGGGCATGAGCACCCTGTTTTTGCCGGATCTCCAGTACCACTTCCACGGCATGGACCCCAACTGGGTGGTAAACCACGCCTATAATGCAGCGTCCTATATTCTGGAGCATGATAACCCCATTGAGGATGGGGAAACCATAGACGGCGTGGCGGATGGCCAGATGTGCCGGGAGATCCAGTGGAAGTGCCAATATGAAGATGCCTTGATCCAGCCGCCCAGAGGGGTGCTGGACATCAACATGGGAAACTATGCTTCGGGAGGACGCTGAATGAATGGCGTTGTGCTCCTGGTAGGCGGACTTCTGCTTGTGGCGGTGATCAAGCTGATTATAGATCGAAATTGGATCGGCCTGCTTCTCTGTGCTGTCGCCCTGCTTCTGGTCTTTGGGGCTGGACACCATACAAAATAGGCCATTTTAAGAATCGAGGAGGTGAAGTATGCAGAATTCAACAAATATGCGGATACTGGAATTACTCCGGTTTCTCTATGAGCGGACCGATGAAAACCATCCCGCCACAGTATCTGACATCATTGCCCATCTGAATGGAAAAGGAATTCAGGCAGTGCGGCAGACTGTTTACGCAGATACCAATGCGCTGATCGATGCGGGGATTGATATTGTGGTGGTTAAGAGTACCCAAAACCAATATTTTATGGGAAACCGCCTGTTTGAGTATCCAGAACTGAAAATGCTGACAGACGCAGTAGCATCCTCGAAGATCATTTCTGCCAAGAAGTCTGAGGAGCTGGTGCAGAAATTATGCCGTCTGACCAGTCTACATCAGGCAAAGCAGCTTCAAAAAATTTTGCTGACTTTATCCAGCCGTGTCAAACCGCATAATGAAAAAGGTTTACTACATCATTGACAATATCCAAACAGCGATTGGAAACCATCAGCAAATTCGGTTCCAATACTATGAATATACTCAAGAAAAAAAGAAAATCTTGAAGCATGATGGATATTATTATGTCGTAAAATCCTTATGCGCTTGAATGGAAAAATGACCATTACTATTTGATTGGATTTTCTCTGAAGCATCAGAAAATTGCTCACTTCCGTGTAGATCGGCTAACAAGTGTAGAAAATCTGGAAACTTACTTTATGCCGATAGAGGGATTTGATGTAGCCTCCTATACAAATAAAATGGTTGATATGTTTACATCGGAGTCATCGAAGGAAGTAACCCTTCTATGTGAAAACGAATTGATGAGAGTAATCATAGATCATTATGGAGAAGATGCTGCTGTTGATAGGTATGATGATACACACTTCACAGCCAAAATTGAAGTGAACCCCAGTGGAACTTTTTATGGCTGGATATTCAAATTCAAAGGGAAAATAAAAATTACTCTCTCCCAAAGAGTGCATTACGGAAATGCAGCAAATCGCTCAGGAATTTATATAGCGCAAAAGAGGTGTTATTGATTTTTAACACCTCTTTTCAAATGAAATTTTTATCCTTGAAGTGAACAGATGTTCGATATACAATATAAGCAAGATGTTCGCAGTTCGTCGAACAAATGAGAGGTGAATGCTGTGGGCAATATAACTTTTGGATCATTTATAGCCGAGAAACGCAAGGCGCACAAATTCAATTTACGCGATACAGCCAAGCATTTGAATATTGCTTACGGTTATCTGTGTGATATTGAACAAAGCCGCCGTCCTGCACCCAATGGAGATTTTGTGGAACGCATCTCCGCCTTTCTGAATTTGGATAAATCAGAACATGAGTTGCTTTTGGATCTGGCTGCAAAATCACGCAATACAGTATCTGCTGATTTGCCAGACTATATCATGGAAAAAGATATTGTTCGGGCAGCCTTGCGTGTGGCAAAAGAAGTAGACGCTACCGATGAAGAATGGCAGACATTTATGAAAATGCTAAAGGAGCGTAAACGATAGGGGGGAGAGCTTTGTCAATTCCACAAATCCGTACAGAAGCAATCGAGGCAGTAGGGCGAAAAATCCTGATGGAATATGATCCCTCTCTGCTATCCGGGCAACCATGTCCTGTGCCAATCGAAACCATTATCGAGACAAAGTTTGATCTAATCCTGGAGTTTCATACACTAAGAAAAACCCCAAGATATTAGGGGAAACAATTTTCGTATGACGGTGCTGTTGTCTTATATGACCAGATACAGAGACAGTATCGAATGATTGCAGTAAGAGCCGGTACAATCTTAATTGATGAACGGCTTTGTGATCCGTCAAAATTAGGGCGGCTCCGTTTTACCTGTGCCCATGAGCTGGCTCATTGGGTACTACATAAGAAGTTGTACTCTGGTACTGGAGATGTTGCTGCTTATAACGGAAATGTTTCTTCCGACGAAAGTCATGGCATAATTGAGCGTCAGGCGGATACTCTGGCTTCTGCTCTGCTGATGCCTTTACCGCAGATCAAAAAAATGTTTTTACCGGCTTAAAATAGGCCGGACAGATGAACAGCTCATTGCTGAAATGGCAAATATTTTTGAGGTTTCCAAGCAAGCAATGCAGATTCGTCTAAAATCCAGAAACCTGATATAACCAAATGGGGGAATAGAGAGAGGCACTGCCCTCTCTCACGCTCCTCTGCTATGCTATTTTGTACCTAATATGTTCGCAATATTGCGAACAAGGAGGGATGTTCTATGAGAAAAGAAAGCACAACAATCCAAAAATGTAACAGCAGGCTAACAGCTTTGGGGCGTTAACAGCGACGCTGCGTTTCATAGAAGTAAGCTGATTCTAAAGATTTACCGTGATGTAGTCTGGGTTCTGAGTGAACGGGCAGAAGAATTACAAGAAACTGCTTGGATTATGGGAGAACAAGATATAGAGTCTGGCCTCTGCTATCTTGAAAATTTTGCACCAGATATTGAACTGCAAGCCTTTGAAGAAAAAGTTTGCTGCCTTGTTCAAAATCAAATGCTAGTCAATATTATTGACCGTGCACTCCTTCGTCTGAAACGGTATCCGGATCGAGGAGAACTTTACTATGAAATTTTGACTAAGCAATTTATCTATCGGTTCAACAGTACAGAGAAAGAATTGCTGGAAGAACTAAATATAGAGCGCAGTGTCTTTTATGACCGAAAACGAGAAGCCATCTATTTATTTTCTGTTTGCTTGTTTGGATATTCTATTCCAGAAGTCCTGGAGGAGCTGCCCCGACTAAATCCCGACTAAATCCCGACAAATCCCCGACCTAATCCCTACTCCCTTCCGACTTCCGACCTGCTATACTTGTTATAGTGGCAGGAATGCGCTAAATTGAATACTTTTCTACATAAGGCCCGGCATTAACCGGGCTTTTTTCATTCCTGCTGCAATATGGCGGCAGGAACATGGCTGGAGGTGAAAACACTTCCGGCCTTTTTCTTTGCCCGGTATTAGGAGGCCGGTATGCGCTGGGAGGCGTACATAGCAAAATATCCATGACACCGTTCAAATTCGCTGACTACCAAGAATTTGAACGGAGGAAAGGATATGACGAGAGTATTCATTTGGAAAAATAACAGCCCACAGGAATGGGAGGAAATCAGTTTTTCAGCGTTCAGTAAGGCACGCCGCAATGGTTGCTTTACTGGGCGCTTTTTTGTTGAAACAGTCAAAATGTTCCGTGATGAAGATGACCGCATTATCATGGAATGTTCTCGCAAAGATTTTGAAAAATACCAACAGGAGGACCGCCACAGCCGCTATCTCCAGGAACATGAGAAAAGTCGCTCTATATTCCCGGCTTCTCATGTGGGAGATCGTGACGGCACAGAGGAAGGTTATCAGGATACAGATTTGTTTGTGGATGAATCTGTTGATACTGCGGAACAAGCTATTCAGAATTTACTTCTTGAGGATTTACACCAAGCTCTATTGAAACTGAGTCCAGCAGAACGAGATTTTATATTGTCCTATTATGAAATGAAAATACCAAATGCAACTTGTTTAGCCCAACGATATGGTATTACTCGGCAAGCCGCAGATAAGCGATTGAAAAAAATTGAAGAAAAAATAAAAAAGCTGGTTGCGATTTTCTGAAAAAGTGGCAGTAGCAAGTGAGAGGGAAATCCTTTCACTTGCACCTTGACAACCTCATATACGAATCATTAAGTTTGATCCTCTTTGGGCGTAATAGCCGCTACATCAGCGGTATATTTTCTGAGAGCTGCCACTCGCATAACAGGCCAACCCATTTTTGCTGTATAGATGAGTTTTCGGTTTATCAGAAATATATCAGGCTGGAATACATCGGATGGCATCCGGTCATGGCATAACAAGGAGGAAAGCTCTCTTACAGCCATAGTCCGAGCGTGATAATAACCGTCGCAGGCCATGGGTAAGACCAAACGAAGTGGAGGTGAAACTCCTGAGAAGCAGGCCAGCCACCTGCGGCTTAATGATTACCCAAATCCCTGGGGTGTCGTGGACAAGTAAGGGATAAAACAGGCGCTAAATTGAAGGAGACTCTGTAATTTGCAGAGCCTCCTTCTTACATAATCAAATCTCAAAACATAGGAGGATGAACATGAAAGAAGATTGGATTTATAAGCGTGGGGATTTATATTATGCCAATTTGAACCCTTATTTTGGATCAGAGCAAGGCGGCACCCGTCCTGTCCTGGTTCTTCAAAACAATGTGGGGAATTTTTTCTGCCCCACTTTGATCGTAGCTCCACTCACCAGTAAATGGATTAAGAAAAAGGAGCTGCCCACACACTATGCACTGGAGAGCGTTCCAGAGCTTGGACTGAAATCTGTTGTTCTGCTGGAGCAAATTAAAACGATTGATAAAAGGCGTGTTTTATCGTACATTGGGCGCGTATCTCGCGAAGAAATGAGAGCGATTGATGATGCTCTGCAAGTTAGTTTAGATATTCATATTCCGGAGGAAATGGAGGCTCCGTAAGGCCACTTACCGGATAAAGGAGGCGTTTTTATGTTTGAAGCAAGAATTGCGGAATTGAACCGCTTTAATGAACAAAATCCTGTCAGCTATGACAAAAGAACCTATACGGTCGATGAGATTCAGGACATTCTGGGTATCAGTCGTCCCACAGCATATAATCTGGTAAAACAGGGTGTATTCCACAGCGTCAGAGTCGGCGGTCATATCCGCATTTCCAAAAAGAGCTTTGATGACTGGCTGGATCACGCAGATGAATGATTTGTCAAGGATGCCGATCTCCAAATCGACATCCTTAACTTTTTTTCTGCTTTCTCTTACAATGAGGCCATAGCAAGAAAAACTTTATAGAGGAGGCAAAAGCCATGCAAAAACAAAGAGTAAAGACCAGTATGTCTGTACCAGAGATGGGCAAAATGCTTGGGCTTGGTAAAGTAGAATCCTACTGGTTGGTTAAAAAGAACTATTTCAAAACAATTCAAGTGGCCGGACGAATGAGAGTTATGCTGGATAGCTTTGAAGATTGGTATGCCGGCCAGTTCCACTATAAAAAAGTGGATGGTACACCGCCCGGAGAGAAATGGAGGCATACTACGATGTCAGTTCCGGAAATGGCGGATCTTTTGGGGCTGAAATCTGGCACAGCTTATGACCTTGTTAAAAGGGGCTATTTTGAGACGACCTTGATTGATCGAAGAATTCGTATCATTACCAGCAGTTTTGAAGCCTGGTATCAAAAGCAAACTCATTATGTGAAAATCTCAGAAAGGAGCAATGAAAATGGCATCTATCGTGAAGCGTAAAAGCAAATATTCTGTGGTGTATGATTACACAGATGAAACGGAAAACGCAGACAGCGTTGGGAAACCTTCAGCACAAATGCAGAAGCAAAAAACGAAAAAAGCAAATTGAGTATGAGCAGGACTCTGGAACCTTCTTTATTCCTACGGCAAAGACCCTGAACGATCTGCTCGATGAATATATGTCCATCTATGGTGTAAATACCTGGGCAATGTCAACATATGAAAGCCGCCGTGGTCTGGCGAGAAACTACATAACTCCTATTATCGGAGATATGTTACTATCCGACATCACTCCAAGGATGATGGATAAGTATTACCGTGATCTGCTCTCTGTGAAAACGGTAAGCGTCAACAACCGCAAACCCACAAGCGAATATCTGACCCCGCATACAGTAAGAGAAATTCACAAGCTACTTCGCAGTGCCTTTAATCAGGCGGTGCGTTGGGAACTAATCAGCCGTAACCCTGTCCTGAATGCGACACTTCCCAAAGAAGAACATAAAGAACGGGATATATGGACTGCCGAAACGCTGAGCAAGGCTATGGAAGTCTGTGATGATCCTATCCTCTCCCTTGCCTTAAATCTGGCGTTCTCCTGCTCTTTACGCATTGGTGAAATGCTGGGCCTTACCTGGGACTGCATTGATATTGCACCACAGAGCATAGAAAATGGTTCAGCTTATATATTCGTCAACAAAGAGCTGCAACGGGTTACACGAGGTGCATTGGACGATTTGAGCGACAAAGGTGTTATTAAGAAGTTTCCACCTTGCATAGCCAGTACCCATACTGCTCTGGTCCTGAAAGAGCCTAAAACCAAAACCAGTATTCGCCGCGTGTACCTGCCGAAAACAGTTGCCTATATGCTGGTAGAGAGAAAAAAAGAAATCGACGAGCTGATGGAGCTGTTTGGAGACGAATACATCGACAATAACCTGGTCTTTTGCTCCAGCAATGGCCGTCCGATGGAAAGCCAGGTGATTAACCGTGCTTTCAATAAACTTATAAAAGAAAACGGACTGCCTCATGTTGTATTCCATTCTCTCCGTCACTCCAGTATCACCTACAAGCTGAAACTCAATGGTGGCGATATGAAATCCGTCCAGGGCGACTCTGGTCATGCTCAGGTAAAAATGGTTGCAGATGTCTACTCTCACATCATCGACGAGGATCGCTGCATAAACGCTCAGCGATTGGAGGAAGCATTTTACTCATCCAAGACTCCTGATCCTGTTGAAGATACAGAGCCTAAAACTGCGGATACTGCCGTCACTGAAAGTGATGAAAGTGATGCAGCGAAGATACTGGAACTGCTTAAAAATCCCGAAACTGCCGCACTGCTCAAGCAGCTGGCAAAAGCTTTATAAAGTCCCTCCCTCAGAAGAACGCCTCTCACTTTGTGAGAGGTTTTCTTCGTTTGAACCACTTTGCACAGTGACCAAACACTTTTTTTGTTAGCAAGGTTCTGAAAGCATTTTTGAGCGATGTTAGCAAATTCGCGATTTTGTTTGCAACTTCCTCTAATTTCTGCTAACAAATGTTTGCAAGTTCCTTTGGTAAAAATCGAACCTCTGACTTACCGCCTTTCTTAGCAAAAGGCCAAATCTCGTTAGCAAATGTTAGCAAACCAAGGTTTTTTGCAAAAAAGCCACAAAAGCCGCAGAAATAAGAAAAGCCGAAAACCCTGATAAATCAAAGGTTTTCGGCGTGTTTGCTGGCGTCCCTGGCGGGATTCGAACCCACGGCCTTTCGCTTAGGAGGCGAACGCTCTATCCTGCTGAGCTACAGAGACTTATATTAAATTGAGACTGGCAACGATCTACTTTTCCCCGTAAGGCAGCTGGTTAGAGCACTAACCTTAGGAGGCGTGTGCTCTATCCAGCTGAGCTATATGGACGTGTCTGATATATGATTATAGCCCGATCAAAGTCGAACTGCAATCCCTTATTAGTTTTTTTGAGGTGGCCGTTGTAACGCAACCTTAGGAGGTCGTAACGACTCTATCCTACTCGAGCTACAGAGATTTATATGTTTCACGTGAAACATATATCGTA
>ENA-OQKW01000436-OQKW01000436.1-human-gut-metagenome-genome-assembly--contig:-NODE-436-length-10301-cov-4.453706_pt1 | contig 10301 bp, 9 predicted proteins | sample MGYA00242657_ERZ504815 | MGnify/ENA primary metagenome ERZ504815 (study PRJEB26092, sample SAMD00036404) | human gut metagenome | host: Homo sapiens | study: EMG produced TPA metagenomics assembly of... | reverse complement strand
TAATGGTTTATTTTGTAGTATTTTTAGAGTATTGGATGCCGATGTCGCCCATGGCATATTTTTGTTAATGTAAATTAATAGTAATACACTTAAAAACTAAACTTTAAAATATATAACCATTTAGCCTTAACAAAACGAAGGTCTGAAAAGCCATGTTCCCCCTGAATGGGAAAATCTGTATATAACTCAGTTTTAAGCTTCCCGGTTCGTGACGAATCGGGAAGTTTCTATTATTTCCTTGATGAATCTGGTTTTTCTACAAGACTTTTACTGAAAATAAGTTAATATTAATGGATGATATGCAGTATTCGATCTCTTTCTTACTTTTAAAAGTAGAAAATAGATTAATACATTATAGTTATGAAAAAGTTGAACCTTTTATTATTAGCATTCCTGGCAGTTATGGGAGTCACTTTCCAATCATGTGATGATGATGATGGTTACTCTCTTGGTGATGTGGCAGTGGATTGGGCTACTGTAAATGTGAAAGATGCCCATGTTTATGACTTTACAGGTGACAGATGGGGACAAATCTGGCCTGCAACGACTGATTATTTTTGGTATTCCCCGATAGATGGACAACGGGTTATTCTTTATTTCAATCCTTTGTATGATAATTATCCGGAAGGATATGATTGCTCAGTCAAAGTGTTGAGTATAAAGGAAATTCTAACTAAACCTATAGAGGAGCTGACAGCAGAGAATGAAGAAGAGTTTGGAAATGATCCTGTAGATATATTTGAAGATAATATGTGGATTAGTGCGGTTATTTGAATATTATTTTTAATCAGAACATGCCTTCTAAAGTGAAACATTTGGTTAGTTTGGTAAAAAACACTACAATTACGCCCGATCAGGATGGCTATATTCATTTAGAATATCGTTACAATACGTATGCTGATACTACTGGTTATTGGAGAAACGGTGCGGTATCCTTTAATTTGAATTCTTTGGAAATAACATCGGAAACAAAGGGTATAAAGGTAAAAATAAACTCGGCTAAAAATGGTGAAAAGGAAGTCTCTTTTGATTTAAAAGAAACACCGTCACCAGTAGGCTTGAGCCAAATGGATTTTTCTCAAATGGAAATCAAATAATTAGGGTTTGATTAGAGAGAGTTGTGTGTGGCCCCTTGCGTCTTGTTGTGGTAGATGCAGGGGGCTGATTGTATAGTTGATAACGATTTTTAGTTTGATATTTGTTGTTTATTAGTCGGGTGATGGAAAAAATTGTATGGTTTCTTCGTTTTTTTTCTTATTTCAGTGTTTTTTCAGAATTATCTTGTTTCTTTGTCTTTAAGAACCAAAAGTAGGACTTATGAAAATACTATTAGTAGAAGACGATGCTAATTTGCGTGAAGTGACTCAGCGCTCATTGGAAAAGGAGCGTTATGTGGTGGAAATTGCTGCCGATTACCGTACCGCATTACAAAAGATAGAGGATTATGATTATGACTGCATTTTGCTGGATATTATGTTGCCGGATGGCAGTGGCCTGGATTTGTTGGAAAAGTTGAAAGAAATGCATAAACGGGAAAATGTGATCATCCTTTCAGCCAAAGACTCTATAGAAGACAAAGTACTAGGATTGGAGCTCGGAGCTGATGATTATCTGCCTAAACCTTTTCATTTGGTGGAACTGAATGCACGTATCAAAAGTGTGATACGCCGTCATCAGCAAGGTGGGGAAAATAGTATCAAATACGGAAATATAGAAATTTTTCCCGATAAATATGGGGTGACCGTAGCTGGAAAGAAGCTTGAACTGAACCGTAAGGAATATGATATTCTGGTTTATTTTATGAACCGTCCCGGCAGATTGGTTAATAAAAGCACACTTGCCGAATCCGTATGGGGCGACCATATAGATCAAGTCGATAATTTTGATTTTATCTATGCCCAAATCAAGAATTTACGAAAGAGATTGAAAGAGGCTGGAGCTACTCCTGAACTGAAGGCTGTTTATGGTTTTGGATATAAAATGGTAGTGGAATAAATGAAACTGATTTATTATATCATTATCCGTATATCGTTGGTGTTGTCGGTTTTATTGACTGGCTGGGCCATCCTTTTCTATTTTGCTGTAATGGATGAGGTGAATGATGAAGTGGATGACTCATTGGAGGATTATTCGGAAATTATCATCATACGTGCATTGGCGGGAGAGGAGCTTCCTTCTAAAAATACAGCTTCCAACAATCAGTATTTCCTGCGTGAAGTGACGAAGGAATATGCAGGATCTTGTGATGATATCATTTATAAAGATTCTATGGTTTATATTCCTGAAAAAGATGAAACTGAACCTGCACGAATCCTTACGACCATTTTTAAGGATGATGGCGAAAAGTTTTTTGAATTGACGGTAGCGACTCCTTCTATAGAAAAAGAAGATTTGAAAGATGCTATGGCAGGTTGGATTATTTTTCTTTATATCGCTTTATTATTGACTATAATTGTTATTAATGTGTGGGTGTTTTATCGGAATATGCGTCCTCTTTATGTATTGCTTCATTGGTTGGATAAATATCGTATCGGTAAGGTAAACGAGCCTTTACAAAATAATACCCGGGTTTCAGAATTCAGAAAATTAAATGAAGCGGCTGTTCGTTATGCAGAGCGCAGTGAGCAGATGTTCGAACAGCAAAAACAATTTATTGGTAATGCATCTCATGAGATGCAGACACCACTGGCTATTTGTCGTAATCGGTTGGAGATGCTGATGGAGGATGAAAATCTTTCAGAAAGCCAATTGGAAGAGTTGATGAAAACCCACCAGACTTTGGAACATATAACGAAGCTGAACAAGTCTTTGTTATTGCTTTCGAAGATAGAGAACGGTCAATTTACGGATACTGTCCAAGTAGAAGTGAATAAATTATTGAGGCAATATCTGGAGGACTATAAAGAAGTGTATCAATATCGTGAGATCATAACAAGTATAGAGGAAGAAGGTGTTTTCTATCTTACGATAAATGAAACATTGGCAGTGGTGTTGCTTACCAATTTGTTGAAGAATGCTTTTGTGCACAATATGGACGGTGGGCACATCCGGATTGTCATTACTCCCCACAGTGTGATGTTCTGCAATACAGGGGCGGCACAACCGCTGGATGCCCGGCGTATTTTTGAGCGTTTTTATCAAGGAAAGAAAAAAGAAGGCTCTACCGGTCTAGGTTTGGCAATAGCAGATACGATATGTAAAATGCAGGCTCTCAGGCTTTGCTATGAATATAAGAGCGGGGAGCATTGTTTTACACTTTATGCATCCACTCATAATCAATAAAAAAAATCGTGTTTTTTTTAGAATTTCAAATTCTTTTCAGAATCTCCCTTCATATTTGCATCAGAAAACAGAATGTAGAACCAAATAAAAAAAATGACGATTATAGAAAAAGGTATTATTATTGTTAGTGTGCTTATTTACGTTGCAAACAGTGGTATGGGCGGATGATGACAAACCTATTCAAGTAAACCAATTGCCTCAGACTGCACAGTACTTTTATACAAAACTCTACTTTCCCCGATAATAAGGTGGCGATGGACTAAAATGGAAACAGACTGGTTTGATAAAAGCTATGATGTGTATTTTTACTAATGGAGACAAACTGGAATTCGATAAAAAAGGTATTTGGACAGAAGTGAATTGCAAATACAGCGCTGTACCTGTCGCTGTGGTTCCTGACGCAATAAAGAAGTACGTTGCTACGAATTACCCCGATGCCAAGATGCTCAAGATCGAGAGGGACAAGCATGACTATGAAGTGAAACTTTCTAATGGTTGGGAGATAAAGTTTGATATGCAGTTCAATGTGATTGATATTGACAATTAATTGTTAGTTATAGATTGAAGTATGGTTTATGTATGATAAACTGAAGCTTTGCAGGCCGTTTCTTGTTCCATGAAGAAACGGCCTGTCTTTTCATTAATTTTAATAGCATAGTAATTTTGCCGACACGATCTTGTAACAGATAACATGGATATTTGCATAGTTTTAATAATAAAGATATGCATCTGAGAACGTATTATCCTACAGTGGTTTTATCGGATATCCATCTGGGAACCTCTCATTCTAAAACAATAGAGGTCAGTAACTTTTTGAAATCTGTCAATTGTGACCGTCTGATATTGAACGGAGACATTATAGATGGTTGGCATTTGCGCAAGGCAGGTACTAAGAAGTGGCAAGCAAAACATACTGATTTCTTTAAGGTTATCATGAAGATGATGGAGAACTTCGGTACTGAAGTTATTTATGTGCGCGGCAACCACGATGATTTTTTGGACAGCTTGGTCCCTATGACATTCTATAACGTAAAAATCGTCAAAGAATACATCCTTGAAACACATGGAAAGCGTTATTATGTGACACATGGCGATCTATTCGACCGGGTTACCACACAGATGAAATGGTTAGCCCGGTTGGGCGATGCAGGTTATACATTCCTCTTATGGGCGAACCGCTTTTATAACCAATATCGTACCCAGCGGGGGAAACCGTATTATTCTCTGTCACAGGCCGTCAAACAAAAAGTAAAGTCGGCTGTTTCCTATATATCGGACTTTGAGAAAGTATTGGTGGAGTTTGCACGTGTACGTAAATGTGACGGAGTGATTTGTGGTCATATCCATCATCCGGCTAATACCTATTATGATGGTATTCATTATCTGAATTCGGGCGATTGGGTAGAAAGCCTTTCGGCACTGACAGAGGATGCGGACGGGAATTGGAATATCATGGAATACCATCATGTACTAGCTGATGAGAATGAAGATAATAAAGAGTTTACCCTAATACATACAGCCTCATGAAATTTTTATTTATAGTACAGGGTGAGGGGAGAGGACATCTTACTCAAGCCATTACGTTGGAGGAAATATTGCGCCGGAACGGTCACGAAGTAGTGGAAGTACTGGTAGGTAAAAGTAGTTCGCGCCGCTTGCCGGGATTTTTCAATCGTAACATCCATGCTCCTGTAAAACGTTTTGTCAGTCCTAATTTTCTGCCTACACCAGCCAACAAACGGGTGAGTTTGATGCGGAGCGTGGCATATAATCTAGTGAAACTTCCTGTGTATATCAATAGCATTAACTACATTCGTCAGCGTATCGAGGCCAGTGGTGCGGACAGGGTTATCAATTTCTATGAATTGCTGACCGGACTGACTTATTTCCTGTTCCGTCCCTCTGTTCCGCAGATCTGTATAGGGCATCAATATCTGTTCTTGCATAAAAGTTTTGAATTTCCAAAGGCTGATAAAGTAAGCTTGGCTCTTTTGAAGTTTTTTACCGTATTGACCAGCTTGGGGGCGAAGGAACGTTTGGCTCTTTCTTTTCGTCACATGAAGGATGATCCTCAGAATCATATCCGTGTGATTCCTCCCTTGTTGCGTAGGGAAGTGACTTTACATGAACCTTATTCCGGTGACTATATACATGGCTATATGGTTAATGCGGGTTTCAGTGAAAATGTAATGAAATGGCACAGGCAACATCCCGGGATACCGCTTCGTTTCTTTTGGGACAAGTGGGAGGAGGAACCGGTGAAGAGAGTGGACAATACATTGAGCTTTTATCAACTGGATGATGTGGAATTTTTGAGGCAGATGGCGGGATGCAAGGCTTATGCCAGTACTGCCGGATTTGAATCGGTGTGCGAGGCCATGTATTTAGGCAAGCCTATTCTGATGGTTCCTGCCCATATAGAACAGGACTGTAATGCATATGATGCCGAAAAAAGCGGTGCGGGTATCATTTCCTCCGATTTTAATTTGCAACAGTTGCTGGAATTTGCGAAAGATTACCACCCCAATCGTGATTTTGTGTATTGGGTACGTGGAGCTGAATATACTTTGTTGAATTTGTTAGAGAGTGATTCTTCCAATTATCAACAAGTTTTATTTAATGAGATGTATTTGGTTGAAGAGTTTATTTGATTTTCTTATAAAAACTCTCTTTAAGTCATGGCTGTATGCGTCGGCTGTGACTTTTTTATTGTTATTGATTTGTAGTTATATTGACATGTTATTGTAATGTGTATGACGTATTTTTGCTAAAAATATTAAAACCGTATGGAGAAGAAGAAAAAGGAAGATAAATATTATCTGCCGAGAGATATCAGTTGGATGTATTTTAATCGTCGCATTTTGCAGGAAGCCATGAAAGAACGTGTTCCTATACTGGAACGGTTGAGCTTTTTAGGAATTTACTCTAATAATTTGGATGAATTTTTCAGAGTACGTGTAGCTACTCAAAGCCGGGTGGCCGAGTGCGAAGATAAAGCGGCGCATTCTGAACGGGAAGAAGCATTGAAACTGATTAGACAGATAAATAAACTGAACAACAGGTACTCTAAAGAATATGAAGGTGCGATCAAGCAGGTAACGGCAGAATTGGAGAAAGAAAATATTTGTTTAGTCAATCATGTACAACTGGATGAGGAACAACAGTTATTTGTCGATTCTTTTTATCAACAACGGCTGAATGGGTTTATTAGTCCTGTCTGGCTGAAATCAGTAAAACAACTGGGTAACGAAGCGGATGAAAATATCTTTTTGGCTGTAAAGATGAGGAAAGAAGGACATAAAGTTGGAGAATATGCAATTATAGAGCTGCCTGTAGCACAGGCAGGGCGTTTTATCCGTCTGCCGGATAAGGATGGTAAAAATTACCTGATGTATTTGGATGATGTGGTACGCTATTGTTTACCATTGATATTTCATGGTATGAACTATAAACATTTTGAAGCGTATGCTTTCAAGTTTACCAAAGATGCGGAGATGGAGATAGACAATGATCTGCGTAACGGAATGATGCAGAAAATTTCTAAAGGAGTAAAGAGTCGCAAACGAGGTGAGCCTTTACGGGTTATTTATGATGCCAGTATGCCTAAAGATCTTTTAAAACGTGTCATGAACAAGTTGAATCTGGATAAGTTGGATACAGTATTGGGCGGTGGAAAATATCATAACCATAAGGACCTGATGCGTTTTCCAGACTGTGGCCGGAAAGATTTGAAATACCCTGAATGGACTCCTGTTTTGAAAAATGAGCTTTCGGGTAACGTTGGTATGTTGGAGCTGATTCGTAGGAAAGATCGTTTTATTCATGTGCCTTATCATAGTTTCGATTCTTATATCCGTATATTGCAGGAAGCGGCGATTAATAAAGAAGTAAAAAGTATCAAGACAACCCTCTATCGTTTGGCTAAAGATTCGAAAGTGGTAAAAGCATTGATTAATGCGGCACGCAATGGAAAGAAAGTAACAGTAGTTATTGAATTGCTGGCACGTTTTGACGAGGCTTCCAATATAGATTGGTCAAAGAAAATGCAGGATGCCGGTATCCGTGTGATATTTGGGGTGGAGGGACTGAAGGTACACTCTAAGATTACCTATATATCCATGAAAACAGGTGCGGATATAGCTTGTATCAGTACAGGAAACTTTCATGAAGGTAACGCCCGTATGTACACTGATTATATGTTGATGACGGCTGCTAAGAATGTGACGCGTGACGTGAGTTTGGTCTTTGATTTTATAGAACGCCCTTATTCTCCCGTTCGCTTCAAAGAACTGTTGGTATCTCCTAATGAGATGAAGCAAAAATTTAGCCGTCTTATTAATGAAGAAATTAAGAACAAGCAGGCCGGAAAACCTGCTTACATTTTGATAAAGATTAATCATATTACTGATCCGGTAATGGTGAAGAAACTGTATGAAGCATCTTCGCATGGTGTTCGGATAGACTTGCTGGTTCGTGGTAATTGTTCACTGATTACGGGAGTGCCGGGAGTGAGTGATACAATTCGTATCAATGGCATCATAGACCGTTATCTGGAACATTCGCGTATTTTATTTTTGCCAATGGTGGTGATGAGAAAATGTTCATTGGTTCGGCTGACTGGATGCCGCGCAATTTGGATAACAGGGTGGAAGTGATTGCTCCCGTTTACGATCCGGAAATAAAGGCAGACTTGAAGCGGGTAGTGGAATATGGTTTGAAAGATACTCTGCAAGGACGGGTGGTGGACGGAACAGGAGAGAATCGTCCTTGGATATCGGAAGATAAGACAGCTTTCCGTTCGCAGGAGGAATTATACAAATATTATTTAAATGAAAACAGAATAAAGGATTAAGATGGGAAAAGTGAATTATGCTGCTATTGATATTGGTTCTAACGCTGTGCGTCTTTTGATAAAAAGCATTGACAGGGAGGCTGTGCAGGAGAAAAAATTAAAAAAGTGATGATGCTTCGCGTACCCCTACGACTAGGGTTCGATGTTTTCTCCATAGGTGAATTGTCCGAGAAGAAAGCGGATAAGCTGAGACGTTTGATGAAGGCTTTCCGTCAGTTGATGAAAATTTATGATGTGGATGATTACAGGGCATGTGCTACTTCGGCTATGCGGGACGCGCGTAACGGGAGGACGATAATCAAGAAAATCGAAAAGGATACAGGTATCCGCATTGAGATAATTGATGGTCAGGAAGAGGCTCGAATGATTTATAATAATCATATAGAGTGTATGGAAGACCGTCTGGGTAATTATATGTATGTGGATGTGGGTGGTGGCAGTACAGAGATTAATCTGTTGACTAACGGTGAGTTGGTATGGTCGGTGTCTTACAACATCGGTACGGTGCGTATGCTAAGTAATGCTGTTAAAGAAGGAACTTGGCAGCAAATGGAAGAAGAGCTTATGAAAGTGACGGAAGGTGTTGCCGCGATCAATATCATCGGATCGGGTGGGAATATTAATAAGTTGTTCCGCCTGGCAGATAAGAAGGATAAGAAGTTGCAACGTTTGCCGGTCAGTTCGTTGCAAACAGTCTATGATGTGTTGAAACCGCTGACTCCGGAGGAAAGGGTAGAGGCATTCAGTCTAAAGCAAGACCGTGCCGATGTAATTGTGCCTGCTGCGGAAATTTTTCTGAAAATTGCAGAAGTAGTGCATGCAGAATATATTTATCCTTAATTCCGCAACACTTTGATTTAAATTAATTTATAAGTTCCTGAGCAACAAAAAGTTGCCCAGGATTTTGCCGTGTCAGATTTTTCACTTATCTTAGTGTTGCAATTAGAAAACAAGCGAAAATCGTAACAAGGCATGGCAAAGGTACAAATAAAATCTGAGAAACTCACACCTTTTGGAGGAATTTTTTCAATCATGGAGAAATTTGACTCCATGCTTTCACCCGTTATCGACTCAACACTGGGTCAGAGATGCCGCAGTATCATCGGATATCAGTTCAGCGAGATAGTCCGTTCGCTGATGAGCGTTTATTTCTGTGGCGGCTCATGCGTGGAAGACGTAACGTCACAACTGATGCGCCATCTCTCGTATCATCCTACCCTTCGTACATGCAGCTCTGATACCATCCTCAGAGCCATCAAGGAACTGACACAGGAAAACATCTCCTATACTTCCGACCAAGGCAAGACCTATGATTTCAATACTGCAGACAAACTCAACACATTGCTTATAAACGCTTTGGTTTCTACAGGCGAGTTGAAGGAAATTGAGGAATACGATGTTGACTTTGACCATCAGTTTCTTGAAACGGAGAAGTATGATGCAAAACCGACCTACAAAAAGTTCCTCGGCTACAGGCCTGGCGTATATGTTATCGGTGACAAGATAGTCTATATCGAGAACAGCGATGGCAACACGAATGTGCGTTTTCATCAGGCAGACACCCATAAGAGATTCTTCGCTCTTCTGGAATCCCAGAACATCCGTGTAAATCGCTTCAGGGCAGACTGCGGTTCCTGCTCGAAGGAAATCGTCAGTGAGATAGAGAAGCATTGCAAACATTTCTACATCCGTGCCAACCGATGCAGTTCGCTCTACAATGACATCTTTGCTCTGAGAGGATGGAAGACGGAGGAGATTAACGGCATCCAGTTCGAACTCAATTCCATTCTCGTTGAGAAATGGGAAGGCAAGTGCTATCGTCTTGTCATCCAGAGACAAAGACGCAACAGTGGCGACCTTGACCTATGGGAAGGCGAATACACTTACCGTTGTATTCTGACCAACGATTACAAGTCATCGACAAGGGACATTGTTGAATTCTACAATCTGCGTGGCGGCAAGGAACGTATCTTTGACGACATGAACAACGGATTCGGTTGGAGCAGGCTCCCCAAGTCATTCATGGCGGAGAATACTGTCTTTCTTCTGCTTACTGCATTGATACACAATTTCTACAAGACCATCATGAGCAGGCTTGACACCAAGGCTTTTGGGCTCAAGAAAACGAGTCGCATAAAGGCTTTTGTCTTCAGATTCATCTCCGTAC
>ENA-OQKW01000433-OQKW01000433.1-human-gut-metagenome-genome-assembly--contig:-NODE-433-length-10314-cov-1.906449_pt1 | contig 10314 bp, 12 predicted proteins | sample MGYA00242657_ERZ504815 | MGnify/ENA primary metagenome ERZ504815 (study PRJEB26092, sample SAMD00036404) | human gut metagenome | host: Homo sapiens | study: EMG produced TPA metagenomics assembly of... | reverse complement strand
ACAAGATTCGCAGAGTAAACCCGGATGCTTACATTATGAATGGTTATGGACCTACGGAACTACCATCAGCTGTACCATGAAGGTAATTACGGACAGCAGAAACATTACCATTGGTACGCCTAACGGTAATGTAGAAGGTATATATTGTAGATAAAGAGAATAAGATCCTTCCGGACGGAGAGACCGGAGAGCTTGTGATCGCAGGACTGGGCGTTGGCAGAGGTTATATGAATCTGCCGGATAAACAGAGGCTGTATTCATTGATCTTAACGGAGAGAGAGCTTATAAGACCGGTGACCTTGACAAGGATCAGCCCTGAGGGTGAGATGAATTTTTCGGAAGAATTGACAATCAGATCAAGCTTCGCGGTCTGAGGATTGAGCTTGGTGAGATCGAGGAGGTGATCAATTCCTATGAGGGAATCATTACCAGCATTACTCTGCCTGTAGATAACAAATTCCTCTGCTGCTATTTTATGGCTGACCGCCAGATCAATACAGAGGAGCTTTCTGTCTATGCATCAGAGTCCCTGGCTCATTATATGGTTCCTGAGGTTTTTGTCCAACTGGAAAAGATGCCTGTGACACAGAATGGTAAAATTGATAAGAAAGCACTGCCAAAGCCGGTTGCACAGCCAAAGAATCTGAAAGAACCCCAGACTCCTATGCAGAAGAAGATTTTTGAAATCGTTGCAGACGTTGTGGAGAATGATTTTTTTGGAACTGACACAAGTTTTTACAGGGCGGGGCTGTCTTCTATCAGTGCCATGAAGCTTTGTATTCTGATCTCAGAGGAATTCGGAGTGACTGTGAAAACCAGTGATATCCACGAAAACAATACGGTGGAGAAACTGGAAAAATATGTGATGCTTGCACCGAAGATCAGAACCTATGAAAAGAGAGAAGTTTACCCTCTTACCGGCTCCCAGAAGGGTATTTTTGCAGAGTGCATGAAGAATCCTGAGAGTACGGTATACAATAATTCCGTTCCTGTTTGAACTGGAAAGCTCTGTTGACGTTTCAGAAGCTGTCAGATGCCATTTCTCAGATGATCGCTGCACATCCGTATCTGCTGACAAAGGTTTATTTAAGTGACAGCGGAGAGATGGTGCAGAAGCCTTGTGAGGAAGCCTTTGTACCAGAGGTGGTCCGGACCACAAATGAGCAGTTTGAAAAGATGAAAGATGAGCTGGTGCGTCCCTTTAAGCTGGAAAAGGGACGGCTGTTCCGGGCGGGATTTATGTGACAGAAGACAGGAAATATCTTTTTACAGATTTCCACCATATCCTGGCAGATGGTAATTCCTATGATATATTTTTGAGGATATCGATCGGGCCTATCTGGGTGAGAAATTGGAGAAAGAATCCTACACAGGCTTTGATGCTGCCCTTGATGAAGAACAGCAGATGAAAGAGGGAAAATATAAGAAGGCCGAGAAATATTATGACAGTATTTTCGAGGGAATTGAGACAGAATCCCTGCCTCTTCCTGACTGCTCAGGAAAGACTCCTGAGAGAGGATATCTGTCGATGCCTGTGGACACCGGAGAGTCTCTGGTACTTTCTGCCTGCGAGAAGCTGGGGGTTACTCCAAACATTCTGTTTACAGGTGTATTCGGCATTCTCATGAGCAGATATTCCAATTCCGAGGAGAGTCTTTTTGCAACTATTTATAATGGAAGAATGATTCCAGACTGGAGAATACAGTCTGCATGCTTGTAAAGACTCTGCCGGTTTACTGTTCCTGTGATCCGAAAGTCACCATACAGGCCTATATGACAGAGCTCTCTGAGCAGATTCTGTCTTCCATGGCAAATGATATTTTCCGTTCTCTGATATCTGTGCAAAGTACGGGATTAATTCTGATCTGGTATTTGCATATCAGGCAGAGCTTGGGGATGATTTCCCGATCGGTGATACTGTTGCCAGGGGCCATGACCTTTCTCCGGATATGTCAAAGATGCCTCTGCTGATCCAGGTAAGAGAATACGATCATAAATATGTGCTTACTGCAGAATACCGCAGTGACATGTACAGTGAAGCCTTTGTACGTGGAATGCTGGAATCCTATGAGGCAGCTATGGATTCCCTGCTGAAAGCAAAATATATTTCGGAAGTTTCTGTTCTTTCCCAAAATGGAGCGGACAAAATTTCGGAATTTAATAATACTGCCTGCGAATATGACAGAAGTAAGACCATCGCTGATATGTTTGAGGAGCTGGTACAGACCATTCCTGACCATACGGCTGTGGTATTTAAGGATAAAAAATATACTTACAGAGAACTGGATGAGATCAGCGACAGACTTGGAAAATATATCGCATCCCAGGGAATCGGCAGTGAGGATGTTGTTTCCATTCTGATCCCCGCTGTGAATATATGGCGATCGCGCCGATGGGCGTGATAAAGGCAGGTGCAGCTTACCAGCCTCTGGATCCAACCTATCCCAGGGACCGCCTGATGTACATGATGGAGGATTCCTCTGCAAAGCTTCTCATTGTTGACAGAGAGCTTCTTCCTCTGGTAGACGGATATAAAGGACCGGTGCTGTTTACAGATCAGATCTGGCAGCTGGAGGATAGGGATGTTGTGCTTAAGAAGCCGCAGCTGCATGATCTGTTTATCCTTTTGTATACTTCCGGTTCCACAGGTGTGCCAAAGGGCTGTATGCTGGAATATGGAAATATTACTGCTTTCTGTCACTGGTTCAAGAGATATTATGGCATAGATTCGGAGTGCAGGATAGCTGCATATGCTTCCTTTGGTTTTGATGCCTGCATGATGGATATTTACGGTGCCATCACAAACGGTGCACAGCTTCACATTATTCCGGAGGAAATCCGTCTGGATTTCATTGGACTGCAGCGCTATTTTGAGGAAAATGGTATCACGCATTCCTTTATGACTACTCAGGTGGGAAGGCAGTTTGCGCTGGAGATGGATTGTAAGAGCCTGAGATATCTTTCTGTAGGAGGAGAGAAGCTGGTTCCATGTGAGCCGCCAAAAGATTATAAGTTTATCAATGCTTATGGACCTACAGAGGCGACTATTTTTACGACTGTATTTGAAGTGGACAAATATTATCCAAATGTCCCGATCGGAAAAGCACTTGACAATGTGAAGCTTTATATTACGGACAAGCTGGGGCATATGCTTCCTCCCGGTGCATGCGGAGAGCTGATGATCACCGGCTGGCAGGTTTCCAGAGGATATCTTAACAAGCCGGAAAAAACTAGCCGAGGTCTATACAAAGAATCTTTATGATGATACACCGGGATACGAAGTGATGTATCATTCAGGTGATGTGGCAAGATTTCTTCCGGATGGAAATATCCAGATCATTGGCAGAAAGGATTCCCAGGTTAAGATCAGAGGTTTCAGGATTGAGCTTTCTGAGGTTGAGGAAGTGATCCGCAGATATGAGGGCATCAGGGATGCCACTGTAGTTGCCTTTGATGATCCAAATGGTGGAAAATATATTGCTGCCTATGTGGTATCGGACAGCACTGTTGATATCAATGCCCTGAATGATTTTATTAAAGAGACAAAGCCTGCCTATATGGTACCTGCAGTTACCATGCAGATTGACAAAATTCCTCTGAACCAGAACCAGAAGGTAAATAAAAAGGCTCTTCCTCTGCCTGAGAAAAAAGACAGCGGAGATCATTAAGCCTGAGAATGAGGTTCAGCAGATATTATTTGACTGTATCGCAGAGGTTCTGGGGTATACGGATTTTGGGATTACCACAGATATTTATGAGGCAGGTCTGACATCCATCACTGCCATTAAGCTGAATATCCTGATCTCCAAAGCCTTTGACATTGTGATCAAAACTTCAGATATTAAGAATCATCCTACTATCCGAATGATGGAGGAATTTAGTAAAAACTGCGGGAAAAGAAAGCAAAAGGGAAGTACAGGAAAGTTATCCTCTTACCAACACTCAGGAGGGGATTTTCATTGAGTGTACTGCAAATATGGGTTCTACCATTTACAATATCCCGTATCTGTTAAAGCTTGATAACAAGGTGGATCTGGACAGACTGGCAGAAGCCATTGACAGTACTGTTGAGGCACATCCTTATCTGAAAACCCGTCTGTTTATGGATGACAACGGAAATGTACTTCAGAAACGAAACGATGGGCTCAGTTATAAAACACCGATTTTAAACGGAATGAACAGAGACACTCTGGTACGTCCATATATGTTGTTTAATGAACAGCTTTTCCGGTTTGAAATCTACAGAACCTGTGATGGCAATTATCTGTTCCTGGACCTTCACCACATTGTTGCCGATGGTACATCTCTGGCTATTATAATTAATGATATTAACAGAGCTTACAGCGGTGAGAAGCTGGAACCGGAAGGTTATACTTCCTATGATCTGGCACTGGATAACAGAGATGCCCTGGCAGGTGATATCTATAAAAATGCAGAGAATTATTATAAGTCAGTATTTGAACATGCAGGTGGAAGCATCAGCTTCTATCCGGACAAAAACGGTGCGGCTCCAACAGCAGAACTTTACCACAGAGAGACCAGATCCATTTCCGTGCAGGATGTGAAGGAATTCTGTAAAAAGCATGGAATTACGGAGAATGTATTCTTCATTTCCGCTTTTGGTATCACACTTGGAAAATATAATTTCAAAAAGGATGCTGTATTTACCACTATTTACCATGGAAGAAACGATTCCAGACTTTCCGATACCGTGGGTATGCTGGTAAAGACACTTCCTGTTTACTGTGATTTCTCAGGAACAGCCAAAGATTGCTTAAGCGGTGTACAGAAACAGCTGATCGATTCCATGAACAACGATATTTATCCTTTCTCACAGATCAGCCATGAGTTTGATATTAAGGCAGATGCCATGGTTATTTACCAGGGCGACAATTTTGCTTTTGACACCATTGGCGGGGAATATGCACAGGAGGAGCCTGTCAGCCTGAACATGGCAAAGGCACCGGTTTCTGTCAGCATTTCCATTGAAAGAACAGATTTGTCTTTGAGATTGAGTACAGAGGGGATATGTACCATGAGGAAACTATCCGGTATCTGGCTGACAATCTGGAAACCACTGCAGAGGGAATCTTAAGGGAATGCGATCCGGCTGATATCCGGCTGATGTTTGAGGAAGAAACTCAGATGGAGGATATTCCGGAACATGCAGGAAAGACCTTCATAGATCTGTTTAAGGAGATGGCTGCCAGATATCCGGACAGACCGGCAGTGCGGGATGACTCCGGAGATTTTACCTACAGAGAGTTGGACAGAATGTCTGATTATATTGCTCAGAAGCTTACGGAAAACGGATTTGGCCCGGAACAGGCAGCAGGTATCCTGTGCGGCAGGACAAAAGAATATACAGTAGCCTATGTGGGTGTTATGAAGGCCGGCGGAGCCTATGTTCCTCTGGATCCGGAGTATCCACAGAGCAGAATTGAATATATGCTGAAGGATTCAGGAGCAAGAAATCTCCTTGTGATCGATCAGTATCAGAATCTTGTGGAATTTTATGACGGAAATGTGATCAGTCTGGACAGTGTGCCAGATGAGGCTGAGGATTTTGAAACTTTCTGCAGAGCTTATTTCTCCGAAACCGGAGAACCTTGCCTATATGATCTATACCTCAGGCTCCACAGGAAAGCCAAAGGGTGTTATGATCGAGCACAGAAATCTGTTGAACCTGATCGAATATATCACACTGAGCAGAAATACTTCACCGGATGACATTGTGGCAGAGTTTGCGAGCTTCTGTTTCGATGCGTCAGTGATCGATCTGTTTGCACCTCTTACCGCAGGAGCAGTCCTGTATATTTTACCGGAGAGTATCCGTAAGGACGCCATTGCCATAAGCAGATATATAAAGGAAAAAGAGATCACCACCGTAACCTTCCCTACCCAGATGGGAGAACTGGTTACAGAACTTCTGGAGGATGCACCTGCTCTTAAATTTGTTACACTTGGCGGCGAGAAATTCAAGCATTACCGTAACCGTACCTATCAGATGATCAATGGCTACGGTCCTACAGAGAATACGGTTTCTTCCACAGAGTTTTTGGTAGACAGACAGTATGACAACATCCCGATCGGAAAATCACAGCGGAATGTGCGCAGCTACATTGTGGATGAGAATCTGAACCGGCTTCCGGTGGGTGCGTCCGGCGAACTTTGTCACGCAGGAAGGCAGATTGCCAGAGGATATCATAATCTTCCGGAAAAAACAGCATCTGTGTTTGTAGAAAATCCATTTGCTGTATGTGAGCAGGAAAGCCGTCTTTACAGGACCGGTGATATGGTCCGCATGAAAGGTGACGGAAATATTGAGTACATAGGCCGGATCGATTCACAGGTGAAGATCAGAGGATATCGTGTGGAGCTTGGTGAGATCGAAGGTGCCCTTCTGAAACATGAGCTGGTGAAAAATGCAGCCGTTACAGTAATTGAAAAGGGTGGAAATAAATATATCACAGCTTATTATACAGGAGAAGCCATCCCGGAGGATGAACTGAAGACCTTCCTGGAGCCGCTGATCCCGGATTATATGATGCCGTCTTTCTTTGTCAGCATTGAGGAAATGCCTGTGACACCGGGCGGTAAGATTGATAAAAAAGCACTGCCAATGCCGGAGGTAACCACGAACACTGCCAGCTATGTAGAGCCGGTTACTGCAGCTCAGAGAGCACTCTGTGAGATTTTTGAGAAAGCACTGGGAATTGAAAGAGTAGGGATTGAGGACAACTTCTTTGAGCTGGGCGGATCTTCCCTTACTGCATCCAAGGTTGCTGTTATGTGTCTGTCAAAGAATATTTCACTGGTATATGCGGATATTTTCAAATATCCTACTGTACGGGAACTTGCAGCTTTGGTTGATGATGACGGAGTTACAGAGGCTGCACAGAGCAAGAATGAATTTTCGGATTATAACTATAACAGGATCCAGAATGTGATCAGCGCAAATACAGAAGAAAATGCAGACCGGATCACAAAGGAAAAGCTGGGAGATATTATGGTCACAGGTGCCACAGGTTTCCTGGGGATCCATGTCCTTAAAGCATTCATTGACAATTATGACGGTAAGGTTTACTGTCTTGTACGTAAGGGCAAATATGAATCGTCTGAAAAGCGAATGATGAACATGCTGATGTACTATTTTGATGATCCATACAAAGAGCTGTTTGAAAGCCGTATTATCTGTGTGGATGGGGATATTACCTCAAAGGAACAGGTAACAGGATTTTCAGAATACAAATTCAGCACCATCATTAACTGTGCTGCCTGCGTAAAGCATTTTGCGGCTGATGATGTACTGGAAAGAATTAATGTGCAGGGTGTGGAAAATCTGATCGATTTCTGTAAGAATAACGGCCGCAGACTGATCCAGATTTCTACGGTTTCCGTTGCGGGAGAGGGTTCTGACGGTGTTCCGCCAATGTCCAGAGTTTTCTGTGAAAATGATCTGTACATCGGACAGAATATTACCAACGAATATATCCGTACCAAATTCCTGGCAGAGAGGGCGGTTCTGGAAGCAGTTTCCGAGGGACTGGACGGCAAGGTAGTCCGGGTAGGTAATCTGATGAGCCGAAACTCTGACGGCGAGTTCCAGATTAATTTCATTACCAATGGATTCCTTCGCAGCCTGAGAGGTTATGCGGCTGTAGGTAAATTCCCTATGGGCGGTATGCATGAGGTGGCAGAATTCTCACCGATTGATTCTACTGCGCTGGCAGTTCTGAGACTGGCTCAGACCGACCGGAGATTTACTGTATTCCATGCATGCAACAGCCATCATATTTATATGGCAGACCTGATCTACGCAATGCGCAGCTATGGATTCAGGATTGATATTGTAAGAGATGAGGAGTTTGAGGCAGCAGTGAAGGAATTTGCAAAGACCGGTCAGGATTCTGATGCGGTTTCCGGACTGATCGCCTATACCTCACATAATGAAAATGAAATCTATACCATTGATTACAGCAATCGTTTTACAGCACAGGTTCTGTACAGGCTGGATTATAAATGGCCGGTTACAGATGACAGATATCTGGAAAATGCAATTGCAGCACTTGACAGACTTACATTTTTTGATTGATTCAGGAGGGAAAATTACAATGGAAATTATCACAAAAACAGAAGGTAACAAAGCAACTATGGAAATCAGCGGATGGCTTGATACACAGACAGCTCCCCAGTTAGGGGAGGCTCTGTCCGGACTTGAAGACAGCATCACAAGCCTGGTATTTGATTTTACAAATCTGGAGTATATTTCATCTGCAGGCTTACGTCAGGTGATCGTAGCCTACAAAAAAATGGCTCAAAAGGATGGATTTAAGATCATCAATGTTTCTGATGAGGTTTACGATGTATTCAGCCTTACAGGGTTTGACAGCAAGATCGATATTCAGAAGAAGTAACTGTTGATCAGATGCAGAAATTATACAGGATCAATATTAATCATTTTGAGGATCCGCTTAAGAATGAAAGGCTTCTGGATCTGGTTGGGATCAGAAGAAGAGAAAAGGTCATCAGGTATCGTATGCCTGATGACCGCAAAAGAAGTCTGGGTGCAGGGATCATCATCAGAAAAATTCTCGATGAAAACGGGCTTACGGAAAGCTGCCTGAGATATTCTGACAATGAAAAGCCGGTTGTGGATGGCCTTTTTTTTAATGTATCTCATGCGGGGACGTATGTTGTGGGTGTGCTGTCAGACTGCGAAGTCGGGTGCGATATTGAGAAAAATGCCAATGCGCCTCTTGAGGTGGCAGAACATTATTTCTACCATTCAGAGCTTGCTTACATCAAGGCTGCGAAGAACAAAGATAAGGCGTTTTTACGCTCTGGACATTAAAAGAAAGTTATATGAAAATGACAGGCAGAGGAATGAGCCTTCCTTTGGATTCTTTTGAAGTGGTTCCCACAGCAGAGGGGTTTGTCCTCGGAAAATCCTCAGAAAGGCCATGCTTTTTTGAGACAATGGAATTTGACGGTTATATTTTCTCAGTCAGCAGTGAGAGGGCTTTTTCTCTTCACAATCCATTGGAAATTGCTTTTGACGATATTTATATATGATCACAGAGGATTTTTCAGACACGTTCTAGAGTTCCAATCAGACAGGAAAGCGTATATGTCAGATATTGCTTCTGCTGTACGGGAGAACTGAGGAAGGCATCGGAGCAGGTAAACCAGGTGTAACAGGTATTTCTGGTTGCTGCTTTCCGGTGTTTTCTGTCAATTCCGGATCCGAGAGATTTCGGGATAACCGTATCCTCCTCCGGGAGATAATAGTAATCCTTATAATTTGCATAGTATTGTTTCAGTTTCCCGTCAGTTGTTTTGATAATTAAATTGATTTCTTCGTCTTTTCCTGTCAGATAGAAGTCGGTGTTTCCATTGGAAAATTCCTGTGGCAGTGTGCAGGGGAGCTTCAGCTTCAGGATCAGGTTGTCTCCGTCAAATTCGCTGTATGTAACTTCATAATCTCCATACATAGATGCAAAGATATCCCAGCATATCAAAGATTCTTCCCAGTCCCAGCACATCCTCCAGGTTGTGTCCCAGAATTTCATCAGCTGTAAAGGCATCTCTTTTTTTCAGAAAATCTTTGTAAAGTTTAATGCATTCCTTACCATTATCATAAATCCTGTCTTTGATCCCCAGAAATTCTTCCATGCAGGGCTGTTTCATGGCGGGCAGTTTTAAAAGTGACTTTAACGGTTTTAATATCAGGTAGAGATCCAGAGACTGTTTTCCTGTAAATGGAGAGGGGATTCCATATTTTTCATATCGTGCTTCCAGATAGGGCTGGTCAAATCGTTCTCCGTTGTAAGAAATCATCAAATTATATTGCTGAAGAAATTGTGAAAAAATTCTCAGAATTGTCTCTTCTTCACTGGCATTTTCGGCCATCCATTGATAAAAATACCAAGTTTCATCTTCAATTCCAACAGCTCCGATCAGGTATAAATACGTGGAATTTCTTGATAATCCGGTGGTTTCAATGTCGTAAAAAACAGGTGTAAAATTGTATTTTTGGAAGAATTTTCCGGTGAAAAATTTAACAGTCTCAAAGTCTGGAAACCCTTGTAAAATGGGCATTTTTTTAACAATCATGTTAATAATTTTTCCTTTCTGAAATTGTATTTAATTATACACAAGAAAATGAAATTTGGGTAGTGCTTTTTTTGAAAAAATGGTTTATATTATAAACAGGTTGATAAAAATGTACAAAAAAGTATATGGATTTTATCAAAAATAGAGCACTTTGGTGGTGCTTAATATAAAAGGAGGGAACGAAATGGGAATTTTAAC
>ENA-OQKW01000432-OQKW01000432.1-human-gut-metagenome-genome-assembly--contig:-NODE-432-length-10347-cov-5.059687_pt1 | contig 10347 bp, 9 predicted proteins | sample MGYA00242657_ERZ504815 | MGnify/ENA primary metagenome ERZ504815 (study PRJEB26092, sample SAMD00036404) | human gut metagenome | host: Homo sapiens | study: EMG produced TPA metagenomics assembly of... | reverse complement strand
AAGGAGTATCGTTTGCTTCGCAAACTTAATTTATGCTAATCGCATAAATTCGCGCGGTATGTCTCGGGTTTTCTGTGACCTTCGCTCACAAAAAACACCTCGCGGGATATTACCAGTGAACAGTAACGATTCTTGGACAATCTTGTCAGCACATTATGTTTCACGTGAAACAAACATATTGTCTTCCTGTAGTAATTCCACAATTTAACCGAATCAAGTAAGTCCCCTGCGGAGGTTGCGAAAAGCAATAAGCAGTGGGTGGGGACTTGCTTGTATCAGGAGGAGTGTAAGCTCCTTCTGATAAACTGCGAAGCAGTTATTCGGTTATGAGCAAGTAGCGAAGCGGATGATTTTATCAGCTTGACCCGAGTCAAACAAATCTACTGCAGCACAATTATTCGATGTAGAGCTGCGTAGCAAAATGGATGATTTTATCCGTTTGACCAAAAGTTTTTATAATATCAGGAAATGGGTACTATGTTTCACGTGAAACATAGTACCCATTTCTCACTGACAGATTATATTTCCTGCTGGTAATATTCCAGAAAATCTCTGATTTTGCCGGCTGCTTCTTTTAATACTTCTATTCTTGGTAAATAAACCACTCTGAAGTGATCCGGCTGATGCCAGTTAAATCCACCGCCATGTACAAGCAGAATCTTCTTCTCTTTTAATAAATCTAATGCAAATTTCTCATCATTTACGATATTAAATTTCTTTGTATCAATCTTAGGGAACATATAAAATGCAGCTTTCGGTTTCACAGCGGTAATTCCCGGAATATCTGTCAGCGCATTATAAATAAATTCTCTCTGCTCATAAATACGTCCACCAGGAACAATATAACTCTCCACACTCTGATGTCCGCCCAATGCAGTCTGAACAATTGACTGCGCCGGTACATTAGAACAAAGTCTCATATTAGAAAGCATCTTGATTCCTTCTATATAATCTTTTGCAACTGCCTTATTGCCACTGAGAATCATCCATCCGATTCTAAAGCCCGCGATCATATGTGATTTGGATAAACCGCTGAATGTTACACAGAATAAATCCGGAGCCATTGAAGCAATGGAAATATGTTCTGCTCCGTCCATTACAAGACGGTCATAGATTTCATCAGAGAAAATGATCAGATGATGTTCTCTGGCAATATCTACTATCTGTTGTAATATCTCTCTCGGATACAACGCACCAGTCGGGTTATTCGGATTTATAATAACGATTGCTTTTGTTCTGCTGGTAATTTTCTTTCTGATATCATCCATATCCGGATACCATTCTGCCTGTTCATCACAAATATAATGTACTGCTTTTCCACCAGCTAAAGTTGCACATGCTGTCCACAACGGATAATCTGGAGATGGAATCAAAATCTCATCTCCATTATCTAACAGAGCTGACATACTGAGATTAATCAGTTCACTGACGCCATTTCCCGTATAAATATCTTCAATAGATACATTAGGGAGCTTTTTCAATTGTGCATACTGCATAATTGCTTTTCTGGCAGAAAATAAACCTTTTGCAGGGGAATATCCCTCACACTCTGTCAACTGCTGTCTCATATCATAAATCACTTCATCCGGTGTTCTGAATCCAAACGGTGCCGGATTTCCGATATTAAGTTTCAAAACCTGAGTTCCTGCATTTTCCATACGTGCAGCTTCTTCTACAACCGGCCCTCTTACATCATATAACACATTATTCAGCTTAGACGATTTTTTAAATTCACGAACCTGTGCTTCCTCAACTGCCTCTCTGTCATTTTCTTTCATATTATTATAATTGTAATCAAATTTCATATTTTCCATTTGAATTCCTGCCTCATTTGTCTCTTTCTTTAAAGTGTCTACAGATACATCGGTTCCTTTCAGCCATTCAGTTTCTACTCCTAATGTTGTCGCCAGAAAATTAAGAATTTCTGATCTGGGAGTTGTTTTTCCACTCAGATACTGGCTCACATGACTCTTTCCAAGTTTCACGCCCTGCTCTGCCGCCTTTTTTACAAGGTCGATCTGCTTCATATTCTTCTGTTCCATTGCTTTTTTTAATCGTTCAGCAAATATATTATTCATAAATACTATCTCCGTTCTCTGTAAAAAACAAATTACATTGTTATAATCAATGGTTATTGTTATATTTCTTAATTCTTTCGCATATATGTTATAGAAAGAACAGATATATTATATTGTTTATACGGAATCAAAATACATTTCAGACATACAAACATTAATTAAGTTCAAATGTATTTCTTTCAGCATCCATACGCGAATATATGTTCTGTTCATTTTTAAATCCCGCATTTTATCAGCTTTTTCAAGTTTTTTTCTTTGCTATTATACTATAATTGAACTAATAATTCAACGGTAAATTTTATTATTTTCAATTTCATCAGCAATGTTCAACTCTTAGTTTATTTTGCAGTTCATTATTAATTGAACCATATTGAACATGTTAATTGTTTTTATTACGCTGGTTCAATTAGTTTAATTTATATTTTGAACTATGCATTGAACCAGAATTTAACTTTTCTTATTTCAGTTCAATATATGTTCAATTTTAAGTTCAAAAAGCACATGTTTTCGTCGGAGATCAGACTCACACTGGACAATTCTGTCTGAGAAACTTTTTCTATGCAATCAAATTTACAGGCTTTTCCACGCCTTTTCTTTCCTTATTATCCCATTATCCCGTCAGATAATTTATTATGTGATATGAAACATATCATAGTGTCGTTCTCTGACAAAAAATAAGTCCACTGCTTACTCCTTTTATAAATAATGTCAGTGGACTTAATTCCGTTAATTTTTATTCTTTTGTTATTCTGTAGTTTCGTTGCTACATCTGTACATTTTATATCGCATTGATTTTATTGTACGTTTTATTTCTCTGGATTTACAATTTTACCAGCAATTGCACACGCTGCTGCTGTTTTTGGTGATGCAAGGTAAATCTCTACCTTAGATGTTCCCATTCGACCAAGGAAATTTCTGTTATTTGTAGCTACTACACGTTCACCGTCGGTAAGGATACCTCCTGCACGTCCACAGCACAATCCACATCCGGGATGTGTGATCATTGCACCTGCTTCTGCCAGAGTATCCATAATTCCCTCTGCAATTGCCTGACGGTATATTTTACGACTTGCAGGAGTTACAATCAATTTAACGTAATCTGCTACCTTTTCGCCCTTTAACACCTCCGCTGCAGCTCTGAGATCCTCCAGACGGCCATTTGTGCAGGAACCGATAAATACCTGATCTATTTCTGTTCCTTCAAGTTCACTTACATTTTTAATCTTATCTACCTGAGACGGACATGCCATAACCGGGACAAAATCCTCTGCGCGATAAGTGATTGTTTTCATATAGGTTGCATCTTCATCTCCTGTAAGGCTCTTCTGGAACTCATTTAACTCTATGTCACAATATTCTGCAGTTTTTTCATCCGGTGTAAACAGCGCACATTTTGCCCCTGCCTCAATCGCCATATTTGCCATAGTCATGCGGCTTGCTACTGTCATATTCTTTACTGTACTGCCGGTAAATTCAAGTGCTCTGTATGTTGCTCCATCAGCTCCCAGATCACCGATCAGACGCAGGATGATATCTTTGGACATAACATTTTCCGGAAGTTCTCCCTCGATCACAATCTTAATTGTCTCAGGAACTTTGATCCACATAGTTCCTGTTCCCAGAATACTTGCCATCTCTGTATATCCGATACCGGAAGAGAAAGCGCCTACACATCCGTAGGTAGTGGTATGGCTGTCTGTACCAAATACAATATTTCCTGGTTTTACATAACCTGCCTCTGTCATTAACTGGTGGCAGATTCCATCACTTCTGTGAACATTTTTCATGCCATATTTCCTGGCAAAAGCATCTCCCGCATGGAAATGTCTGGTATCATCTAACTGACTTGCAGGAACCAGATGGTCATATATGAGCACTGCTTTATCTGGATCCCAGAGCTTCGTAAAGCCCATTTCTTCAAACTTTTCTGCTACAAATGGAATAAATATATCATGAATCATAACCCTGTCTACATTGACCGTTACAATGTCTCCAGGCTTTACTGTTTTTCCAACATTGTTTCTTATAATTTTCTCAATAACTGTCTCGCCCATTTTCCTCTCCTTTCTAAATCAATCCAGCCCATTCAGTTTGCGCATGGCTTTTACAAGTCCGCCAGCCTGAATAATGCTCATCAGATTTTCCGGAAGAGAAGCAATCGGGTACTGTTTTCCATTGTAATCTACATGTTCATTCATTACCACAGTGACTTCATCACCTTCTTTGATATCATCATGAAGATCTGGCTGCTCGATCAGTAACAGACCATTATTAATAGAATTTCTGAAGAAAATTCTCGCAAAAGATTTGGCAATTACACACTGAATTCCCAGTGCTTTGATAATTTCCGGTGCCTGTTCTCTGGAAGAACCACATCCAAAGTTCTTTCCTGCAACAATAATGTCGCCTTTCTGAATCTGTCCTGCCAGTTCCGGACGCAGAGGACTGAATCCGTACTGTTTCATATCGTCGATTGTTTTCAGTGCGAGATATTCTGTTGGAATAATAATATCTGTATCAATGTCATCATCCAGAACCCACACTTTTCCTGTGAATTTTTCCATAATCTTACCTCTTATCTTCTATCTTCACTTGTAACTGTTCAGTACTTTCACAGTCACAAGTTAAAATTCATTCAAACGAATTGTGAATATCCGCTTTGCTACGCGACTCTATACCATACCGAATAACTACTCCGCAGTTTATCAGGATGAGCTTGCTCTCCTCCTGATACAAACAAATCTCCACCTGCTGTCTATTGCTTTTCGCAACCTTCGCAGGAAATTTACTTGATTCGGTTAAATGTTTCACGTGAAACATTTATAATTAACATCACACCTCACTTGCCAGCGCAATCTTTCCTGTAATGGCAGATGCTGTAACAGTAGCTGCTGATCCCAGATATACTTTGGAGCTTGGGTGTCCTGCACGACCTTTGAAATTACGAGTTCCTGTACTGATCAGAACTTCGTTCTCACCGATCACACCCTGACAGCTTCCCCAGCATACACTGCAGTTCGGATTCATAACAATGGCTCCAGCCTCCATAAACGTGTCAATAAGCCCCTCTTTTAATGCCTGGCGGTAAATAGTCTGGCTTGCAGGCACAACGAGAAATCTGACGCCCTCAGCAACCTTCTTGCCCTTGATGATTTCTGCACCGACACGCAGATCTTCAATACGTCCGTTGTTACAGGATCCCAGAAATGCTTCATTGATTTCAATTCCGCAGGCTTCTTCTGCAGGCACAACATTGTCTACAAAATCAGGTTTCGCAACTACAGGACGGACTTTTGATAAATCAAATGTATATTCTCTCGCATAAACTGCATCCGGATCACTGTGATATACAGCCTTTGGCTCACGTCCATGTTCTTTCAGATATTCAATAGCTTTCTCATCTGCTTCAAAGATACCTGTCTTTGCACCGGCTTCTACTGCCATGTTGCAAAGCGCCATACGATCACTGATACTGAGTGTTTTCGCACCCTCGCCTGTAAATTCCATTGCCTGATAGTTACATCCATTTGCTCCGATTTCCCCAATGATTGTAAGAATCAGATCTCTTGCGTAAACTCCTTCCGGAAGTTTACCTGTCAGATTAAATTTTACGCTCTCAGGAACCAGTACCCATGAAGTACCTGTTACCATACCATAAAGGAAATCTGTACATCCTACGCCTGTTCCAAATGCACCTAATGCACCGTATGAACAGGTATGGCTGTCTGCACCAAAGATCAGTTCACCCGGACGGACATAATTCTCGATCATAACCTGATGGCAGACACCTTTTCCTTCCCAGAAATCAATGTTATGTTCTTTTGCAAAATCTCGCATCTTCTTCTGAGATGCTGCTGTTTTCGGGCTGTCAGATGGTACATTATGATCCACGATAAACACCAGCTTGCTTGTATCTGCAATGTGCGGATTTTTCAATTTATTGTTATACATATCAACCGTAAGATGTGTGGTTCCATCATTACTCATGAGACGATCGAGTTTAACTGTATGGATATCTCCCGGTTTTACGCTGTCAACACCTGCTGCCGCAGCAATAATCTTTTCTGCAATTGTCATTCCCATTTTACTTCTCCTCCTTGTTCAGAGATGCGATCAGACCACCCTGATTCAAAATATTCTGCATATATTCCGGAAGCTTTGTACAGGAATATGTTTTTCCGTTAGCTTCAACTGTTCCCTCTGACATATGAAGAACCATCTTATCTCCGGTATTTACTTCGTCCGGAAGATCTTTGCAGACAATTACCGGCAAACCAATATTAATAGAGTTTCTGTAAAAGATTCGAGCAAAAGATTTTGCTACAACTGCCTGTACTCCCAACGCTTTCAGAACACCAGGCGCCTGCTCTCTGGAAGAACCACATCCAAAGTTTTCTCCACCTACCACGAAATCTCCCGGTTTTACTTTCTTTGAAAAATCCGGATCCAGAGATTCAAATGCATGACCTTTCATCTCATCCAGATTAGGAAGTAACAGATACTGTGATGCTATGATCTGGTCTGTATCCAGGTCATTATGAAATTTAAAAATTGTTCCTGTTTCCATAAAAACTGTTTCCTTTCTATATCATTTTATCTTTTTACAATTTATCACTTGTCTCTCTTTAACGATTTAGTCAGATAAATTCTTTTCCTATTTTAGCACAAAAGACAGGAGATTGAAAACGCCTGTTTTCAATATTCCTGTCTTTTTTTACAATCGTTATTACATTAACTCTTTTAAAACAGAATGTCCAATTGTTCCCTCAGGCATTGGCACTCCAAAATTCTCCGCCACAGAAGCACCGATCACAGCAAAAGTATCTTCGTCTTTTATCGCACCGCCATTTTTCATTCTCTTTGAGTAAGCAATGAATGGTACATATTCTCTTGTATGGTCAGTTCCTGTATAAGTCGGATCATTTCCATGATCTGCAGTGAGAATAAGCAGATCATTCTCTCTCATTTCTTCTAACAACACACCCAGATTTTTGTCAAATTTCTCAATCTCTTTTCCGTAACCTTCCACATTTCTTCTGTGTCCCCATAATGCATCAAAATCTACAAGATTAACAAAACATAACCCTCTGAAATCTCTCTTGCAGATTTCAATTGTCTGCTCCATTCCATGTACAGAGCTGTCTGAATGATAAGTTTCTGTAATGCCTTCTCCGCAAAAAATATCATGAATCTTTCCAACACCGATCACATCAAATCCATGATCTTTCAACACGTTTAACGTGGTAAGTCCGGTGGGTTTCAATGCATAATCATGACGGTTACTGGTACGTTTAAATTCACCTTTTTTCTTACCAATGTACGGTCTTGCAATAACTCTGCCAACTCTCCATTCATCCTTCATGGTAATTTCTCTTGCAATTTCACAGCAGCGGTACAGATTCTGAAGATCAAAAGTTTCTTCATTTCCGCAAATCTGAAGAACAGAATCTGCTGAAGTATAAACAATCATTGCACCCGTCTGAATCTCCTCTTCGCCAAGTTCCTCAATAATCTCCGTTCCGCTTGCGCTCTTGTTTCCTATCACTCTTTTTCCGCATCTTTTCTCCAGTTCTGCGATCAATTCCGGCGGGAATCCTGTTTCTGTAAAGGTTTTAAATGGTTTTTCTGTTTTGATTCCCATCATCTCCCAGTGTCCGGTCATGGTATCTTTTCCATTGCTAGCTTCACCCAGATGCGTATATCGCCCCTTGGGATTCTCAACACCCGCCATTTTTCCTGCCGGATGAAGATTCAGCATTCCCAGTTTTCTAAGATTTGGAATCTCCAGAGAACCCATTTTCTCAAGAATATGTCCAAAAGTATCCACCCCGATGTCACCAAATTTTGCTGAATCCGGCATTGCCCCGATCCCCAGAGAATCAAGTACAATTACAAAAATTCTGTCGTAATTTTTCATTTATGTTTACTCCTTCTCTTACATTTTATTAATCACTGACCTTTTCCTGTTCCCTTTTATTCGTCATTCACTTTTTTTACTTTTCGCAATTAAAAATTACTTGCAATGATGGGCGTTTACCTTATATTTCTCGGGAATTTATCAGATTTCGTAGTCCAAATCCCAGCGGTAGCAAATCCTTCAGTGTGTAGATATCATAATGCTCTTTATCTATTGCCAGAATAATCCGAAATGTCTCCGGATCACAGAACTCCATCATTACCTGACGGCAGACACCACAGGGAGCTGTATACTCTGTCAAAATCCCATCTTTTCCACCCACAATACAAATTGTGTCAAACTCCCTGACGCCTTCGCTCACTGCTTTGAAAATTGCAGTTCGTTCTGCACAGTTCGTAGGTGTATATGCTGCATTTTCAATGTTACACCCTGTATAAATCTGTCCGTTTTTTGTAAGTAATGATGCACCAACCTTAAAATTTGAATAGGGTGTATAAGAAAATTTGAGCTGTTCCATTGCAGTCTCAATCAGTTTGCTGATCATTGATTTTTCCAGATTCTGCATTCTCTGTCACCTCCGTCCTTACAGAACTTGTCCCTGATCTTCTTTAATCATTCTGCGGATTGCCTCTACAGCTACCCGGATTGCCATGTCTGTGTCATGTACAACCGGATTCTCAAGACCCAGCTTCTCTCTCTCCTGATTTGCCAATACCAACAGACAGGAACCCATCCTCGCTCTGAGTTTACCGGCTACGATGAAAAGTGCCGCGGATTCCATTTCAGAAGCAAGACATCCCATTCGTTTCCAGGCTTCCCATTTATTGATCAACTCATAACCTGCCGGCATTGCTTCCGGCTCATGCTGTCCATAGAAAGAATCTTTAGACTGTACCACACCTGTATGATATATAAATCCTTTCTCCTTCGCAGCTTCAACAAGAGCATTGGTCACATCCAGATTTGCCACTGCCGGATATTCAATTGGCGCATATTCTCTGCTTGTTCCTTCCATACGTACTGCTGCTGTCGCAATTACAATGTCTCCACTTTTTATTTCCGTCTGCATTCCACCACAGGTTCCGATTCTGACAAAAGTATCCGCTCCGCAGCGATACAGCTCTTCCATTGCAATGGACGCTGATGGGCCACCAATACCGGTTGACGTTACACTGACCTTCACTCCATCCAGTGTTCCTGTATAAGTGATATATTCCCTGTTGTCTGCGATCAGCACAGGATTATCAAAATACTGTGCAATCTTTACACATCTTTTCGGATCTCCCGGAAGGATCACATAACGGCCCACTTCACCTTTTGCCACTTGAATATGATACTGTCTGTTTACATCTTCTGAGTAATTTTTCATAATCATCCCATCCTTTTCGTTTTCACGTGAAACATCGGTTGCCACTGCTTAACAATCCTCTTAATTAATGCATTTAAGACAGTTCAACAGGATTTCATGTTCTGATGAGCTGAATCAATATACATTATTTACAAGAATTACTATAGTATCTTCCTTTTATTATGATTATAAATCATATACCTGTATGAGAAAAGTTCTTTTTTTAGACCTGAATCCAATTTCCGTCCATCTGCAAATATCTTCCTTGTTAATTTACGGTTATAAAAAAACTGAGGTCGTCGCTCCACGATAAGGAACTCTGACCTCAATGGATTTGTGGCTGTTTTATAAGTTAACTCTCGAGAGGTAATTAATTCTCATATTATTAACTACATATCTTGAATAAACCGCATAAATAAGCCATTCTTTTGAATCGAGAGTTAATTTTACAGAAAGTTAAGAAGAGTATTTCCATCCGCATCCTGCTCTATCTTTGGATACAGCGCAACTTCAACTGTATTGGCACCAAGCCCTGCAAGAGCTACCAGTGCACGATAAGCATATTCTGTATTGAAATCTCCGATCGGTTCACCAAAATAGTCCCACTGACCAAGCTTTTTTGTAGAATTTCTGGTCCTCTTTGATAAGCTTTAGCTGAATTTCTGTCAGCATTGTCTTCCAGTTTTCTGCAACATCACCGGTAAGAACAGAAGTGTCAAATTCCATACCAGGACCTATATTCACAGCTGCTATTTTTTCTAAGCATTTCCTTATCCGCAGCTGCCGGAGAATTCTTTACCATCAACTCATTAGCCTTATTAAAAAATAGTGATCGGATCCACATTAGGAGTCACCACAGTCCTGAATTGTGCTTCCGCCCCAAACGACTTTATTGGGTGGAACCTCACATGACTGAAGTCACATGCTTCCAGACGCTTTAGGCGTCCGACTGAATATCGGTGGATACGCCTGTAACTTAGGTACGCAGTTATGCGCATTTCCCA
>ENA-OQKW01000431-OQKW01000431.1-human-gut-metagenome-genome-assembly--contig:-NODE-431-length-10357-cov-4.269404_pt1 | contig 10357 bp, 8 predicted proteins | sample MGYA00242657_ERZ504815 | MGnify/ENA primary metagenome ERZ504815 (study PRJEB26092, sample SAMD00036404) | human gut metagenome | host: Homo sapiens | study: EMG produced TPA metagenomics assembly of... | reverse complement strand
GTTAAATTACGTATTTTTGTATTATTGCCCATATCGACCATGGAAAATCAACCTTGCGGACCGTATTATTCAGAAAACAGGCCTTTTGACCGAGCCGTGAGATGCAGGATCAGGTGCTGGACAATATGGATCTGGAGCGTGAGCGCGGCATCACGATCAAGGCACAGGCAGTCCGTACCGTATACAAAGCGGCCGACGGCGAGGAGTACATTTTTAAACATGATTGACACCCCGGGCCATGTTGACTTCAACTATGAGGTTTCCCGAAGCCTTGCCGCATGCGACGGCGCGCTGCTCGTTGTCGATGCATCGCAGGGTATCGAGGCGCAGACCCTTGCCAACGTCTACCTCGCCCTTGACCATGACCTGGATGTGTTCCCGGTCATCAACAAAGTAGACCTTCCAAGCGCCGAGCCGGACCGTGTAATTGCAGAGATCGAGGATGTCATCGGACTGGAAGCGCAGGATGCTCCGCGGATTTCCGCAAAAACCGGCCTGAACGTGGACGAGGTGCTCGAGCAGATCGTACAGAAAATTCCGGCACCGGAAGGTGATCCGACGGAACCGTTAAAAGCACTGATTTTCGACTCCGTCTACGATGCATACCGCGGCGTCATCATTTCCTGCCGTGTGATGGAAGGAAGCGTGAAAAAAGGAACGAGAATCCGCATGATGGCGACAGGCGCTGTCGAGGAAGTTGTCGAGGTCGGCTACTTCGGCGCAGGCCGTCTGATCCCGTGCGACGAGCTCTCCGCCGGAATGGTAGGCTATATCACCGCCAGCATCAAAAACGTGCGCGACACCCGCGTGGGTGATACCGTGACCGATGCCGACCGTCCGTGTGCAGAAGCACTGCCGGGCTACAAAAAAGTCAACCCGATGGTATACTGCGGCATGTACCCGGCCGACGGCGCACAGTACGGCGATCTGCGCGACGCGCTGGAAAAACTGCAGTTAAACGATGCATCCCTCTTCTACGAGCCGGAGACATCGGCAGCACTCGGCTTTGGCTTCCGCTGCGGTTTCCTTGGACTGCTTCACCTGGAAATTATTCAGGAGCGCCTGGAGCGTGAGTACAATCTGGATCTCGTGACGACCGCACCGAGCGTTATCTATAAGGTTCACAAAACCGACGGAACCGTCATTGACCTGACCAACCCGTCGAATCTGCCGGATCCGTCCGAGATTGATTATATGGAAGAGCCGCTGGTAAAAGCAGAGATTATGGTGACGACCGACTACATCGGACCGATCATGGAGCTCTGCCAGCAGAGACGAGGCCAGTATCAGGGAATGGAATACATGGAGACGACGCGTGCGATGCTTCATTACCATCTCCCGCTGAATGAGATTATCTACGATTTCTTGATGCCTTAAAATCCCGCTCCAAAGGTTACGCGTCATTCGACTACGAGCTGCTCGGCTATGAGAGAAGCGAGCTTAGTAAAACTCGATATCCTCGTCAATAAAGAAGAAGTGGATGCGCTGTCCTTCATCGTATTCGAGGGATCTGCCTACGAGCGCGGAAGAAAGATGTGCGAGAAGCTCAAAGAAGAGATTCCGCGGCAGCTCTTCGAAATCCCGATCCAGGCGGCTGTCGGATCGAAGATTATCGCCAGAGAAACCGTCCGCGCGATGCGCAAAGACGTCCTCGCCAAGTGCTACGGCGGCGATATTTCCCGAAAGAAGAAGCTGCTGGAGAAGCAGAAGGAAGGTAAGAAGCGGATGCGCCAGGTAGGAAACGTGGAGATTCCGCAGAAAGCCTTTATGAGCGTGCTGAAACTGGATGAAAATTAAGAGATAAAAATGAGACCGGCCTGTCGGCGCCGCCTGCTGTTGCGGGAGCGCAGGGGCCGGTCTTTCGATCGTACGGAGGAAAAGCAGAATGAATAAAAAAAGAAAACCACTGGAACTCTATGTGCATATCCCGTTCTGCATCCGGAAATGTGCCTACTGTGATTTTGTCTCGGGACCGGGCACGAAAGCAATGCAGAAGGAGTATGAAGAGGCTCTGCTGGCAGAAATCGATGCAGCGGAAGAGACGGCAGAAAGGGAAGTGATTTCCGTCTTTTTCGGCGGCGGAACACCATCCGCAGTGGATGCCGGAATGCTCGCCCGTGTGATGGAAAAACTGCGGAGCAAGTACGTTTTTTCAGAGGATGCTGAGATTACGCTGGAGGCCAATCCGGGAACGCTGGATGCGGAAAAACTGAAATGTTACAGGAAGAGCGGCTTCAACCGGATCAGTATCGGCTGTCAGTCGGTTCACGATGAGGAGCTGAAACGGCTGGGAAGAATCCACACGTTTGCGGAATTTCAGGAGAGTTTTGCACTGGCACGGGATGCCGGGTTTGCGAATATCAACGTGGATCTGATGTCAGGTCTGCCGGAGCAGAGTGAAGAGAAATGGGAAGAGAGTCTTCGGACGATCGCGGAGCTTTCTCCGGAGCACATTTCCGCCTACAGCCTGATCGTGGAGCCGGGAACCCCGTTTGCGGAGCAGAAACTGGATCTGCCGGATGAGGACACAGAACGCGAAATGTATGCCAGAACGGCGGAAATCCTCGCAGAATACGGCTTTTTCCAGTATGAGATTTCCAATTATGCAAAGCCGGGCTTCGCATGCCGCCACAATATCGGCTACTGGAAAAGGACGGATTATCTGGGGTTCGGGCCTTCCGCGGCATCGTTATTCGGAAACCGCCGGTGGACGAACACGGCAGATCGATCTTTGTATCTGAAAGCGTGCGGAGCACTGGAAAAGATCCGTGAGGATGAGGAAATTCTTTCCCGGCAGGATGCCATGGAAGAATTTATGTTTCTCGGCCTTCGAATGACACAAGGGATCTCGACGGCGGAGTTTGAGGAGAAGTTTGGAAAGGAGATCCATGCCGTATACGGCGGGGTTCTGAAGAAATACGAAGCGATGCATCTTTTACAGGAACACAGCGGGCGCCTGGTTCTGACACGCGATGGGATTTCCGTCAGCAATGTGATTCTGGCAGATTTTCTGCTGTAAAAAGATGATAAAGAAATAGAACAAATGTTTGCATAACGCACGGCGGTGTGCTATAATGGGAGAAAACGAGACAAGATTCCTGTCCCTGTCCGGACAGGGATTCCAATTAATAAGAGGAACAGTTATGGCAGAGAAAAAAGAGTTTATCAGAATACGGGGAGCCAGGGAGAACAACCTGAAAGCACTGAATGTCGATATCCCCAGAAACCAGTTTGTTGTATTTACGGGCCTCAGCGGTTCAGGAAAGAGTTCGCTTGCGTTTGACACGATCTATGCGGAGGGCCAGCGGCGGTACATGGAGAGCCTTTCCTCCTACGCGCGCCAGTTCTTAGGACAGATGGAAAAACCGAATGTGGACAGCATCGAAGGTCTGCCGCCTGCTATTTCGATCGATCAGAAATCGACGAACCGGAACCCGCGTTCCACCGTCGGAACCGTGACGGAGATTTACGATTACTTCCGTCTTCTGTACGCGAGAATCGGTATTCCGCACTGCCCGAAGTGCGGAAAAGTCATCAGCCGCCAGTCGGTGGACCAGATGGTCGATCAGATCATGGCACTCCCGGAGCGGACGAAAATCCAGCTTCTCGCGCCGGTTGTGCGCGGCCGCAAGGGAAGACACGAAAAGGTGCTCGAACAGGCAAAACGCAGCGGCTATGTCCGCGTGATGATCGACGGCAGCCAGTATGAGCTGTCCGAGGAGATTACGCTGGATAAGAACCTGAAACACAACATTTCCATTATTGTGGACCGTCTTGTAGTCAAACCGGACATTGAGAAACGTCTGACGGATTCCGTCGAGAATGTACTGGATCTGGCGGACGGCCTTCTGGTAGTCGACACGATGGACGGAAATCAGCTCAACTTCAGCCAGAGCTTTTCCTGCCCGGACTGCGGCATCAGCATGGAGGAGATTGAGCCGAGAAGCTTTTCCTTCAACAACCCGTTCGGCGCCTGCCCGAGCTGTGCCGGCCTTGGCTACAAGATGGAATTCGACGAGGATCTGATGATTCCGGATAAGACCGTATCCATCGCAGACGGAGCCATCACCGTGCTCGGCTGGCAGTCCTGCACGGACAAATCGAGCTATACGAGAGCCGTTCTCGATGCGCTGGCAGAGGAGTACGATTTTTCACTTTCCACTCCGTTCTGTGAATATCCGAAAAAAATCCACGATATCCTGATTTACGGAACGAACGGAAAATCCGTCAAGGTGCATTACCGCGGTCAGCGCGGCGTCGGTGTGTACGATGTGGCTTTTGAGGGGCTGATCAAAAATGTAGAGCGCCGCTACCGTGAGACCGGATCGGATTCTACAAAACAGGAATACGAAACCTTCATGCGTGTGACCCCGTGCCAGGCGTGCCATGGCCAGCGTCTGAAACCGACGTCGCTTGGTGTGACGGTCGGAGATAAAAATATTTTTGAAGTAACATCCCTTTCCATCGACAATCTGCAGAAGTTTATGCAGAACCTCGAACTCTCCGAACAGCAGCTGCTGATCGGAAAGCAGATTTTAAAAGAGATCCGTGCGCGTGTGAGCTTCCTTGCGGATGTCGGATTAAACTATCTGACCCTGGCGCGCGGAACGGCATCGCTGTCCGGCGGTGAGGCGCAGAGAATCCGTCTGGCAACGCAGATCGGCTCCGGCCTTGTCGGTGTCGCCTATATTCTCGACGAGCCGAGCATCGGTCTTCACCAGAGAGACAACGACAAACTTCTCGCGACGCTGAAACATCTGCGTGACCTCGGAAACAGCCTGATCGTCGTGGAGCACGACGAGGATACGATGCGCGCCGCTGACTGCGTTGTCGATATCGGCCCTGGAGCCGGTGAGCACGGCGGAGAGCTGGTGGCGATCGGAACGGCGGAAGATCTGATGAAAAATCCGAATTCCATCACCGGAAAATACTTAAGCGGAGAACTGAAAATTCCGGTTCCGTCCGAGCGCAGAAAGCCGACGGGTTGGCTGAAGGTAGTCGGAGCAAAAGAGCACAATCTGAAAAATATCAACGTGAATTTCCCGCTCGGTGTCATGACCTGCGTGACCGGAGTCTCCGGATCGGGAAAGAGTTCTCTTGTCAATGAAATTCTGTACAAACGGCTGGCAAGAGATCTGAACCGTGCGCGGACGATTCCGGGTGCACACAAAGACATCATCGGTATGGAACAGCTCGATAAGGTCATCGACATCGACCAGTCCCCGATCGGAAGAACACCGCGTTCCAATCCGGCAACGTACACAGGTCTGTTCGATCAGATCCGCGACCTGTTTGCGGCAACGCAGGATGCCAAGGCGCGCGGCTACAAGAAGGGAAGATTCAGCTTTAATGTGAAGGGCGGCCGATGCGAGGCCTGCGGCGGCGACGGTATCCTGAAGATCGAAATGCACTTCCTGCCGGATGTCTATGTGCCATGTGAGGTCTGCCATGGAAAACGGTACAACCGTGAGACACTGGAAGTCAAATACAAAGGAAAGAGCATCTACGATGTGCTGAATATGACGGTCGAGGAGGCACTGGAATTCTTCCGGCCGGTACCGTCGATTTTCCGGAAATTACAGACCCTGTACGATGTCGGCCTTTCCTACATCCGCCTCGGCCAGCCGTCCACCACGCTGTCCGGCGGAGAAGCGCAGCGTATCAAGCTCGCAGCAGAGCTGAGCCGCCGCGGCACGGGAAAAACAATCTACATTCTCGACGAGCCGACGACGGGACTTCATTTTGCGGATGTCCACAAACTGGTGGAGATTCTGCACCGCCTGTCCGAGGGCGGAAATACCGTCGTTGTTATCGAACACAATCTGGATGTCATCAAGACGGCGGACTATATTATTGATATCGGACCGGAGGGCGGAGACGGCGGCGGAACCGTGATTGCGTGCGGAACGCCGGAGGAAGTGGCCAAGAGCCCGGTATCCTACACCGGAAAATATGTCGAAAAATATCTCTAAAAAATCCTTTCCATTTTAAAAGGGATTGTATATAATAAGAAGCGGGTTGGGTTCAGAACACATTTGATCCTTTTGTGTTTCGGGTGTTTTGAACCCGAACTTATTCTATACAAATTTCAAACAGATTAAAATAAAGAAAAATAAAAGAGAACAGGAAAGGGGATTACTATGGCTGCAACGACCGATATCGGAATTGATCTGGGGACGTCCAGCATCCTGGTCTATGCCAAGGGAAAAGGCATTGTATTAAAGGAGCCGTCCGTAGTTGCGTATGATAAAGATGCAGATAAAGTACGGGCAATTGGAGAAGAAGCGCGTCAGATGATTGGACGGACACCGGGCAATATTATGGCGGTCCGGCCCATGCGGCAGGGCGTGATCACGGACTTTCTGATCACCGAGCGCATGCTGCGCTACTTTATCCAGAAGGCAATGGGAAGAAGAGCATTCCGGAAACCGAGAATCAGCATCTGTGTGCCGTCCGGTGTGACGGAAGTAGAGCGGAAGGCTGTGGAGGAGGCAACGTACCAGGCGGGAGCCCGGGAAGTGCTGATCGTGCCGGAGCCGGTGGCAGCGGCAATCGGATCCGGAATTGACATTACGAAACCATGCGGAAATATGATCGTGGACATCGGCGGAGGCACGACGGATATCGCTGTGATCTCGCTTGCGGGAACCGTTGTTTCTAATTCGGTCAAGATTTCCAGTGAGACATTTGACCAGGATATCATCCGCTATGTACGGAAAACATACAACGTATTTATCGGAGAACAGACCGCAGAGGCAGTGAAAATCCGGATTGGTTCCGCTTATCCGCGGGCCGAGGAGAAAACGATGGAGATCAAGGGAAGAAACGTCATCACCGGACTTCCGGCGACGATTACGGTTTCCTCCGACGAAATCCGAGGTGCCCTTGTCCAGACGACAAACCAGATTGCGGACGCGATCTGTGCCGTGCTGGAAAAAACGCCGCCGGAACTGGCATCCGATGTTTCCGACCGCGGCATTATCCTGACCGGAGGCGGCAGTCTCCTTGCCGGAATGGACGAGCTGATCCAGGAGCGGACCGGCATCAATACCGTGACAGCAGAAAATCCGGCGAGCGTCGTTGCGCTTGGAACCGGCCAGTACCGCGAAGTGATGAATGAATTTGAAAGCCAGTTTTGATAAAAGATGAGTGAAAAAGAAAAAGTAGAAGGCTACGTAGAACACATTATTTTCCGAAATGAGGAGAACGGCTATACCGTCCTGAATCTGAGCATGAAGGGGCGCGAGCTGACATGCGTCGGCACGCTTCCGATGATCGGAGAGGGCGAGCTGATCGAGGCTTCCGGAGATTATATTGAACATGCTGCCTATGGAAAGCAGTTCCGCATTGAATCCTATGAGACGAAAGTTCCACAGGATTCTGTTGCATTGGAGCGGTATCTCGGTTCCGGTGCGATCAAAGGAGTCGGTGCGGCGCTGGCGGCAAGAATTGTGCGCCGCTTCGGTGACGATACGCTTCGGATCATCGAGGAAGAGCCGGAGCGCCTCGCGGAGGTAAAGGGAATCAGCGAGCGGAAAGCGCGTGAAATTGCACAGCAGGTGGCAGAAAAAGCCGAAATGCAGAATGCGATGATTTTCCTCTCGGGATATGGCATTGCACTGAATCTCGGTGCAAAGATTTATCAGCAGTACGGGGACAATGTGTACCGGATTTTAAAGGAAAACCCGTATAAAATGGCGGAAGATATCGCAGGCGTGGGATTTCGGACGGCGGATGAGATTGCCGGAAAAATCGGGATTGCCGTGGACAGCGAATTCCGCATCAAGAGCGGTCTTTCGTATGTGCTGAATCAGGCGACGGCAGAAGGCCATGTCTATCTGCCGGAACCGGTGCTGCTTCGGAGAGGGCAGGAACTTCTCGGCGTAGAACCGGAGCGGATGCAGAAATCTCTGCAGGATATGGCAATCGACAAAAAAGCGGTCATCCGCGAGCTCCCGGCCGAACGGGAAGGGGATGAGCCGCTGCGGATTGTGTACGCCAGCCAGTATTATTATCTGGAACTGAGTACGGCGCGCATGCTGCATGAGCTGAATATTACATGCGAGGAAGACCGTGAGGCAATCGAAAAGCGGATCGGAAAGATCGAGAAAAAATATCAGATCGAGCTGGATGAGATGCAGAAGACGGCAGTCGTTGAGGCGGCATACAGCGGTCTTATGATCCTGACCGGAGGTCCCGGAACCGGAAAAACGACGACCATCAATGCGATGATCCATTATTTTGAGGCAGAAGGCCTCGACATTTTCCTGGCAGCGCCGACCGGAAGAGCGGCGAAACGAATGACAGAGGCAACTGGCTGTGAGGCATGCACGATCCATCGTCTTCTGGAACTGACGGGAAATGTGGATGATTCCTCGGCAAATGTGCATTTTGAGCGGAACGCAGATAATCCGCTCAACGCGGATGTCATCATCATTGATGAGATGTCGATGGTTGATATCCACCTGATGCATGCCCTTCTTTCCGCGATTGTGCCGGGAACAAGGCTGATCCTGGTGGGAGACCAGAACCAGCTTCCAAGTGTCGGCCCGGGCAGTGTCCTCCGGGATCTGATCCGTTCGGAATGCTTTCCGATTGTCTGCCTGACACACATTTTCCGGCAGGCATCCCAGAGCGATATTGTTGTCAATGCACATAAGATCCATAATGGGGAAGAGGTTATACTGGACAATAAGAGCAAAGATTTCTTCTTTTTGAAACGGTACGATGTCAACGTGATCTGGAAAGTGCTGGTGACGCTGGTGTCCCAGAAACTGCCGCGTTATGTGGATGCCCGCCCGCAGGATATCCAGATTCTGACTCCGATGCGGAAAGGTGCACTCGGCGTGGAAAATCTGAATCAGATTCTGCAGAAATACCTGAACCCGCCCGCACCGGACAAAGCCGAGCGGGAAAATGGAGGTAATATCCTCCGCGAGGGCGACAAGGTCATGCAGATCCGCAACAATTACCAGATGGAGTGGGAAATCCGCGGCATCAACGGAATCGTGGCGGAGCGCGGTATGGGTGTATTCAACGGAGACCTCGGCATGATCCGGAGTATCAACCCGTATACCGAGGTGATCACCGTGGAGTTTGAGGAAGGAAAATTCGCAGACTATACGTTCAAACAGGCGGACGAGCTGGAGCTCGCCTACGCCACAACGATACATAAAGCGCAGGGAAGCGAGTACCCGGCGGTTGTGATTCCGCTGCTCGGCGGCCCGCGCATGCTGATGACGCGGAATCTTTTGTATACGGCCGTGACGAGAGCCAGAAAGTGCGTCACCATCGTTGGAAGTGATGTGACATTCCAGGCAATGATCGGAAATCATATCGAGGCGAACCGGTATACAACGCTCGCCAGAAGAATCTGGGAAATGCGGGAAGAAAACGCGTAAACACGTTTTTCCGGGGCATGGATGCGGCTGCATCCGGCAGAGTGGATAAGGGAAAGCGCAGGTTACATGAAAGAAAAAAATAAAACAGGAAACTGGCTTTTAAACGCAGTTTATCCGAGACGATGTCCCATCTGTGACGGACTGCTGTCACGTGAGGAGCCGTATCTATGCCGGAATTGTGTGGAAAAGATCCATCCGATTCTGGGCGCGCGGTGCAAAAAATGCGGGAAACCCGTGGGAAGTGAGGAAGAGTTCTGCCGGGACTGCAGCAGAACGAGGCACAGCTTCGACCGCGGTTTTGCGCCGTACGGTTACCACGGGGAACTTGAGGCTTCCCTGATGCGGTTCAAATATCATGAACGGCAGGAATACGCCGGATTTTATGCTCACGCGGCGTTTTTCTATGTGGGAAAGCAGATCCAGAGAAGAAATCCGGAGGTGCTCGTTCCGGTGCCGCTTCATCCGGCGAGACAGCGGCAGCGCGGCTACAATCAGGCGGAGGTATTTGCAGAAAAGCTGGCAGAAGAAATGGAACTTCCCATGAATGCCCGCCTGATCCGCCGTGTGAAAAAAACAAAACGCCAGAAAGCGCTTAGTCCCGCCGAGCGGCGGAAAAACCTGGAGGGAGCTTTTGCATTGGCAAAGCCGGGACAGATGAAATACTGCCGGATTCTTCTGGTAGATGACATTTTCACAACGGGAAGCACGGTTGATGCCATTGCGTCACTGTTGAAAGTGAATGGAGCAGAACAGGTGGATTTTGTTTGTGCGGCAATTGTAAAATAGTGTGTGAATATTTTGAGAATAGCTTTCCAATATCGGAAACATATGGTAAAATAAACATAATTTAGAACGGGAAGAGGAGACCAAGAGGCATGTTGGACGAAAAAAGGAATTCGTCAGATGACAAAACTAGGCGTTTTTTCGTTAAAAAAAAGAAAAGAAAAAAGTAAAAG
>ENA-OQKW01000429-OQKW01000429.1-human-gut-metagenome-genome-assembly--contig:-NODE-429-length-10391-cov-3.126851_pt1 | contig 10391 bp, 10 predicted proteins | sample MGYA00242657_ERZ504815 | MGnify/ENA primary metagenome ERZ504815 (study PRJEB26092, sample SAMD00036404) | human gut metagenome | host: Homo sapiens | study: EMG produced TPA metagenomics assembly of... | reverse complement strand
TCTTCATTACCTTATTTTTTTTAGGATGTTGTTGCGGACACATTGCACTGCAACCGTATAGTATTCCGGTTCCATATTTTCCAGATATGCTTTCAGCTCTCCTGTCAGTTCCGGTTCTTCCAGGCAGATGTCGTAGGCAAGTTTCATGCAGACGGCTTGTCCGGATGCGCTTTCGGCAGAAGATAGCATACCTTGAAGGCAGAAATCGAAGAAAGCTGCGTTGACAGGCTTCGGGACAGGAAGATGATGAAGGATATTCAGTAGCAGGCGTCTTGTTCCATCGTGGGGGCATTGCATGGCCCGTAACATCAGTTCCTCCCTTTTATCCATCAATAGGGAAGGAAGGAGGAAACTCAGTTTTTCACAAGCCCAAGTGGCACGCCAGGCTATCCTTGTTTCTTCATGCTGCGTTAGAGTATAAAGAGCATCAAAGCGGTCGGGGGAGCTGGCCACTTGATCTACTATGTTGTCTATGTGTTTTCTTCCTAAAGTTCCTTCAAGTGCTTTCTTGAAATCTTCCATAGTTTTTACAAAGTCAGTTGTTTAATTACCCACGTTCTTCAAGTCGCGGCTCAGTTTCATAGCGCAGAAGTTGGGTCCGCACATGGTACAGTACTCACCGTCCGTATGGCGGCCTTCATTGAAGTATTCCAAAGCGCGGTCGGGATCCAGACTCAGATGGAACTGGTCGCGCCAACGGAATTCATAACGTGCCTTGCTTAAAGCATTGTCGCGGATCTGTGCGCCCGGATGCCCTTTCGCTAGATCGGCCGCATGGGCAGCAATCTTGTAAGTGATGACACCTATGCGTACATCTTCTTTGTTGGGCAATCCCAGATGTTCTTTCGGGGTGACATAACATAGCATGGCAGTGCCTAACCAGCCGATTTGTGCGGCACCGATGGCCGAAGTGATATGGTCATATCCCGGAGCGATGTCCGTTACCAGCGGACCGAGAGTGTAGAACGGTGCGTTGTGACAGTGAGAGATTTGGCGTTCCATGTTTTCTTTGATTTTATGCAAAGGTACATGCCCCGGTCCTTCAATGAATGCCTGTACGTTTTTGTTCCATGCTCGGAGTACAAGTTCACCCATGGTATCCAGTTCGGCAAACTGTGCCTCGTCATTAGCGTCAGCGATACAGCCCGGACGAAGTCCGTCACCCAAGGATACGGCTACATCGTATTGTGCCAGAATATCACAGATGTCATCAAAATGCTCATATAAGAAACTTTCCTTGTCATGTACCAGACACCATTTGCTCATGATGCTGCCTCCGCGGCTTACGATGCCACACAGACGTTTGTCGGCCAAATGTACATTCTGGCGGCGTATTCCGGCATGGATGGTAAAGTAGTCCACTCCTTGTTCGCATTGTTCGATTAATGTATCTTTATAAATCTCCCAATTCAGATCCTCTACTTTACCGTTTACTTTCTCTAATGCCTGATAAATAGGTACGGTACCTACGGGGACAGGACAGTTGCGGACAATCCATTCGCGTGTTTCGTGAATGTTATCGCCGGTCGAGAGATCCATCAGGGTATCACCTCCCCATTTGCAGCTCCACACGGCTTTTTCCACCTCTTCGTCAATGGAGGAAGTGGTGGCGGAGTTTCCTATGTTCGTGTTGATCTTCACTAAAAAGTTCCTGCCGATAATCATAGGCTCGCTTTCGGGGTGGTTGATATTGGCGGGAAGTACGGCACGCCCTGCGGCTATTTCATCACGCACGAATTCAGGGGTGATAAAGGTGTCGATGCCCAGTTCCCGGCAATTCATGTTTTCACGGATGGCTACATATTCCATTTCCGGTGTAACTATGCCGGCTTTGGCGTATGCCATTTGTGTGATGGCCTTTCCGGCTTTGGCACGATAGGGCAGGGCGATGTGTTCAAAGCGCAGGTGGTCCAGACTTTTATCGTCACGGCGCATCTTTCCGTATTCTGAGGTAATGGAGGGCAGTTTTTCCACGTCTCCCCGTCCAATAATCCAGCTTTCGCGCATACGGGGAAGTCCTTTTTTCAGATCGATTTCCATATTGGGATCACTGAACGGACCACTGGTGTCATAAATATAAACAGGAGCATTGGGCGTTGTTACCTTTTCACCGTTCACTATGTTCACAGTAGGAGTCAGGTTTACTTTCTGCATTCCTACTTTGATGTATGGGAATAGGGTTCCTTGCATATATGCCTTTTCTGCATGAGCGTATGCTTTTTTATCTTGCTTTTTGTCTATCATATTTCTGTTTAATCTAAGAATGAAGTTAAAGGGGATGAGGCGGATGCGATCAAGTTCTGTCCTACCGCTCCTAAGCCTGCTTCATAAGCGCGGCGTCCGGCAATGACAGCTTCCTTGAAGGCCATTGCCATTTCTACCGGCTGGCCGGCTACTGCGATGGCTGTATTGACCAGACAGGCGTCCGCACCCATTTCCATCGCTTCGGTGGCATGGCTGGGGGCACCTATTCCGGCGTCTACTACCACAGGAACGGAAGCTTGTTCGATAATGATGCGCAGGAAGTCACGTGTCTGCAAGCCTTTGTTTGTCCCGATGGGGGCGGCAAGCGGCATGACGGTTGCTGCTCCTGCCTCTTCCAGCCGTTTGCACAATGTAGGATCTGCCTGGCAATAGGGCAATACGACGAAACCTAGTTTGACCAGTTCCTCGGTTGCTTTCAATGTTTCGGTAGAATCTGGCAACAAGTAGCGCGGATCGGGATGAATTTCCAGTTTCAGCCAGTTGGTGCCAAAGGCCTCGCGGGCCATTTGTGCAGCAAAGACGGCTTCTTCGGCTGTGCGCACACCGGAGGTATTGGGCAATAGCTGTATGTGGGGGTGAATGATATGTTTCAGCATATCATCTTCCTTATCGTCCAGTTCAATGCGTTTCATGGCTACGGTTACCATTTCACATCCTGATGCCAGAATGGCTTCTTCCATTACGGTGTTTGAATTGAATTACCGGTTCCCAGGAATAAACGGGAATTAAATTCTTTCCAGCTATAATCAGTTTTTTCATTGTATTTTGTGATTTTATTATAAATTCATGATTCGTTTAGTTTCCGCTACCGGGTCTTTCGCCCGGAGTATGGTTCCGCTCAAGGCAATACCGGTGATTCCCGTTTCCATGATGGAAGGGATATCTTCCAAAGTAATTCCCCCGATAGCAACGATGGGCAAATGGATATTTGCCTCTTTCATTTGCAGAATAATGGAACGGTAACCTTCCAGTCCCAGCACTGGAGAGAGATCCTTTTTTGTAGTAGTAAAACGGAACGGGCCACAGCCGATATAGTCAGCTCCGGCTTTGTAATGCATCTTTACATCGTCAAATGTATTGGCGGTGCCTCCGATAATGAATTCTTTTCCTAATATTCCCCGTGCTTCGGCTACGGGCATGTCCTTTTTTCCTAAATGCACTCCGTCAGCATGAATTTTCTTAACTAACTCCACGTGGTCGTCTATGATAAATGTCGCTCCATAGTCTTTGCATAAGCCTTGCAGGCGTATGGCTTCCCGTTCCACTTCGTCAACGGGAGTGTCTTTCATGCGTAGCTGGATCCAGCGGCAACCGCCTTCCAAGGCCATGCGTGCGGAATCATAATAGGAATATGTGTCGGTGAAGTGAGTGATGAATTGAAGTTCCACGGTCTTATCCTCCACATGCAGCTTTAATGACTACCAGACTGTCATTGGGGTGTAACACACATTTCTCCCACTCTATACGGGGAACCATCCGGTTGTTTACCGCTATGGCGATACCTTTCTCAGGAAGTGCCAGAAAGGTGGAAAGTTCGGCTACGGTGCATCCGTCCTTTACTTCGGTTTCTTTGCTGTTTACTGTCAGTTTCATACTATATCAGTTTATGAATTTACTTGTAAATACAAAGAGTTGCTTTTTGACCGGATGGTATGAGGTAAGAAGTAACAATCCCTTCGGCGGTACTAACCGCATCAGGTTCACAGGGTATAATCTCAGCCCGTCCGCTGTTTACGTGGGGCACCCCTTTGTTTTACGATGGCAAAGATATGGGAAAGAAATGAATAATGCTACAACAGACTGCTTTATTTTTTGTGGAAGAATGTTTTTTTATGATTATCTTGCATTATGCTTGTTTATTCTTGTAAAAGGATGAATGCATATCTGCTGTATCTTTGCATCTTAAAGCAGATTGCCCCGCTCCCTGAATGAATAGGGTGCGAGGCAGCTTTATTATGATGTATAGTTAAGGGTTCTTTTATAGACGTTTTTCTACTACATCCCAGTCAATGATTTTCCCATAACTTGTTCACATGATCTGCACGGCGGTTCTGGTAATCCAAATAGTAAGCATGTTCCCATACATCGAAACCCAGCAATGGTTTCAGGCCTGCACGCCACGGGTTGCTTCCATTTGGCTCTTTGGTGATATGTAGTTTTCCTTGCTTGTCTATAGAAAGCCAAGCCCAGCCCGAACCAAACAGTTCTGTGGAAGCGGCGTTGAATTCTTTCTGTAAGTTTTCAAAGCTTCCGAAGTCCCGGTTGATGGCTTCTGCCTAATTTGCCGGACGGTTCATGCTTGTTGGGTTTGGGGGTGAACTGAAGGAAATATAATGTATGGTTCAATACTTGTCCGGCGTTGTTGAATATCGCTCCGTCGGGAGCTGATGCAACAATTTCCTCTACGGTCTTTCCTTCAAATTCTGTACTCGGAGCCAAAGAGTTCAAATTGTTTACGTATGTTTGTAAGTGCTTGCCATAATGGTAGTCTATAGTAGCCTGACTGATTACAGGTTCGAGTCCGTTGTTTGCATACGGGAGTTTGGGCATTTCGTAAGTCATAACTAATGAAATTAAAGTGGTTAATAATATATTCATTTTTAGTCGAGGTTTTAATTAAACTTCTATCATAATAACATTATTGAGCATAGAATTGTTCTGATAAACTCAAACTTTCTCTATCTTTGCGGGCGAAAGGTGAAATTTATGACGAATTATTTAGAAGAATTGAATGAAAGTCAGCGCAATGCGGTGCTTTACAACGAAGGTCCCTCTTTGGTGATAGCCGGAGCAGGTTCGGGGAAGACACGCGTACTGACTTATAAAATAGCTTATTTACTGGAGCGGGGATATACTCCTTGGTCTATTCTGGCATTGACTTTTACCAATAAGGCTGCTCGTGAAATGAAAGAGCGTATAGCCCGTCAGGTGGGCGATCAGGCACGCTATTTATGGATGGGGACGTTTCATTCCATTTTTTCGCGTATCCTGCGGTGTGAGTCGCAATCCATCGGCTTTACCTCTAATTTTACCATCTATGATTCTTCGGATTCGAAGAGCTTGATCAAGTCTATTGTAAAAGAAATGCAACTGGACGATAAGACCTATAAGCCGGGGTTGATACAGGCGCGTATCAGCAATGCGAAAAATCACTTGGTTTTTCCCGATGCATACGCTTCGAATGCAGAACTTTATCAGTATGATGTGAATGCCAAAGTACCTGCCACTCGTGATATTTACCGACGGTACTGGGAACGTTGCCGCCAGAGCGATGCGATGGATTTTGATGATTTGCTGGTCTATACTTATCTGTTATTCCGGGATTATCCCGAGATTTGCCGCAAGTATGCGGAGCAGTTCCGTTATGTGCTGGTGGATGAGTACCAGGATACCAACTTCGCACAACACAGCATTGTGCTTCAGCTTACCCGGGAGCATCAGCGTGTATGCGTGGTGGGGGATGATGCGCAGAGTATCTATTCCTTCCGAGGGGCGAATATTGACAATATATTGAAATTTACCCAACTGTATAAGGGAGCCAAGCTTTTTAAATTGGAGCAGAACTATCGTTCTACCCAGACCATTGTATGTGCGGCAAACAGCCTGATAGAGAAAAATAGCGAGCAGATAAGGAAAGAAGTATTTTCGGAAAAAGCGAAAGGGGAACCTATCGGAGTTTTCAATGCCTACAGTGATGTGGAGGAAGGGGAGATTGTGGCCAACCAGATGGTGAAACTACGCTCGCGGGAACATTATTCTTATAATGATTTTGCTATTTTATATCGTACAAACGCCCAGAGCCGTATTTTCGAGGAGGCTTTGCGGAAACGTAGTCTGCCTTATAAAATTTACGGAGGGCTTTCTTTTTATCAACGCAAGGAGATTAAAGACGTTATATCTTACTTCCGTCTGGCGGTAAATCCGAATGATGAGGAGGCTTTTAAGCGGGTGTTGAATTATCCGGCGCGAGGAATCGGGGATACTACGTTGAACAAGGTCATTGATGCGGCTGCACAGCATCATGTCAGTCTTTGGATGGTTTTGGAAGAGCCGTTGGCATACGGCTTGAATATTAACAAGGGTATGCATACTAAATTACAGGGGTTTCGTGAACTGGTAGAAAGTTTTATAGTGGAGGTCCCGAAGAAGAATGCATACGAATTGGGAGCAATGATTGTTCGTCAATCCGGCATTATGAATGAGATTTATCAGAGCAATGATCCTGAAAATCTGAGCCGTCAGGAGAATATTGAAGAACTGATAAACGGTATGCACGATTTTTGTGCAACCCGTGAAGAAGAAGGGAATGAAAACATCCTGTTGACGGATTTTCTGTCGGAGGTTTCTCTGTTGACAGACCAGGATAACGAGAAAGAGGGGGATGCCGAGAAGATTACCTTGATGACCATTCACTCTGCTAAAGGCTTGGAGTTTAAAAACGTCTTTGTAGTTGGGATGGAAGAGAACTTGTTTCCCAGTGCTTTGTCACTCAATTCGTATAAGGAGCTGGAAGAGGAGCGCCGCTTGTTTTATGTGGCGATTACACGTGCCGAAGAGCATTGCTATTTGTCTTTTGCCAAGAGTCGGTTTAAATATGGAAAGATGGAGTTCAGTAGCCCTAGCCGTTTCTTGAAAGATATTGATGTACATTTCCTGAAGTTGCCTCAGGAGGAACAGATGGCCCGGAGAATAGACGAGAGAGCCAGCCGTTTCTGTCGTGAGCAAAATGAACGTGCGGCTCGTTCCTTGTTTGACGAACCTGCTTCTCAGTCTTCTTACGGGCGTTCTTCATCGAACATCTCTGGTGGTCAGAAAACATTTTTAGTTGGAGAAAGACCGAAAGTTGAGATTATTCGTCCCAGTATACCACGTAATTTGACCAAGGTTGGTCCGGAAACGGTCTCAAAGCCGTCCGCAGCGAGAAACTTGTCGGTGAATGTACAGGCAGGGCAGGTGATAGAGCATGAGCGTTTTGGAATAGGCGATGTGATAAAGGTGGAAGGAATTGGTGAGAACAGCAAAGCGACTGTCCGTTTCCGGAATGCCGGAGAAAAACAATTATTACTGAAATTTGCCCGATTCAAAGTTGTGGAATAGAATAAATATTTTAATAGAATTCTGATACAAAAATGATAGATATCCATAAAGTACCTTCTCCATGCTATGTAATGGATGAAGCATTGCTCAGAAAGAATCTGAGTTTGATAAAGAGTGTGGCAGACCGAGCCGGAGTTGAGATCATCTTGGCTTTCAAGTCTTTTGCCATGTGGAAATCATTCCCCATTTTCAGGGAATACATTCGTTATACTACAGCCAGTTCCGTATATGAAGCCCGTTTGGCGTATGAAGAATTTGGCAGTAAGGCCCATACTTATTCTCCGGCGTATACGGATACTGATTTTCCGGTTATCATGCGATGCAGCAGTCATATAACCTTTAATTCTTTCAGTCAGTTCCGGCGTTTTTATCCTATGGTTGAGGCCTTTGGAGAAAAGATAACCTGTGGTATCCGCATCAATCCTGAATATTCGGAAGTAGAGGTGGAACTTTATAATCCTTGTGCTCCCGGTACGCGTTTTGGGGTGACGGCCGATTTGCTTCCTGAAACTTTACCGGAGGGCATCGAGGGCTTCCATTGTCATTGTCATTGTGAATCCAGTTCTTATGAATTAGAGCATACTTTGCAGCACATAGAAGAGAAGTTTGCTTCTTGGTTCCCACAAATAAAATGGTTGAATTTGGGAGGGGGACACTTGATAACACGTAAAGATTATGATACGGAGCATCTTATTTCTTTATTAAAAAACTTGAAAGCCCGTTATCCTCATTTGGAGATTATTTTAGAACCGGGTTCGGCTTTTACTTGGCAGACCGGACCTTTGGTAGCTTCTGTTGTCGATATAGTGGAAAACCGGGGGATAAAAACCGCGATTTTGGACGTTAGCTTTACTTGTCACATGCCCGATTGTCTTGAAATGCCTTATCAGCCGGCAGTGCGTGGTGCCAAAACTTTACCAGTCGATGCGATAAAAACAGCTTTAACGGAAGAGAATGTTTACCGTTTGGGTGGAAACAGTTGCTTAAGTGGCGACTATATGGGTAGCTGGTGTTTTGACCATCCGTTACAGATAGGAGAACGCATTGTTTTGGAAGATATGATTCATTACACTATGGTAAAAACAAATATGTTCAATGGAATCCATCATCCTGCTATTGCTATGTGGACGAAAGATGGGAAGGCTGAAATATTCAGGCAATTTTCTTACGAAGATTATCGGGACAGAATGAGTTGATAATCAAAAACATGTCTTCAGAGTGGAGGAGATGTATAGTTTTCTTCGAGAAAAAAACGGGCGGAATGTTTGCAGGTTTGGAGAAAATATCTACCTTTGCATCCGCAATCGCGGAAATAGCTCAGTTGGTAGAGCATAACCTTGCCAAGGTTAGGGTCGCGAGTTCGAGTCTCGTTTTCCGCTCAAGAGAAAAGATCAGTGTAGAAGTACATTGGTCTTTTTTATTATCATGGTGTAAATGTTAGAAAACGGAGAAGGTCAAATCAAAATATTGATATACCCTCCTCCCGCTGTTTTAGTCAAATTATCCGCAATGGAAATATTTATTGACCAATGCCAACATCCCTTCCGGATTATCTTTTAAGTCGTTACGTAAGGTCAGATCGTTATAACTGGTTAATTTGCTGATGATTCCATCAATCATAGTGGGGCTGAACACATTATGTTTTTGGAATATTTCGCGCTGTTGTTGCAAACAGGTTGCGGAAGCTGCACAGCTATCGGGAAGCTGGGCTAATGCCTTCAGTTTGTCTGCATTTTCTTTCTGATGGATATTGACGTTTACGTAAGTTTTTTCTGCAATGTCCAGTGCATTTTCTATTTCAAATCCATGGCGACAGGCTACAGCTAATCCTGCTATCAGTTGGTAGAGATCGGCCGAACCGTCCGGTGACCGCATTTCCACTGTCTGTTTTTGTGTGGTATCATAATGGCTTTCTGTTTCCAGTGGATTGGCAGTCATGCACATGTCTGTTTTAGCTGCCCATCCTAGAGGTACGCGTACCAATACTGAACGGTTGCGGTCACCCCAGCAAATATTAGTTGGCGCTTCCTGATGGGGAACCAGGCGGAAATAAGAAGTAGGATTGGTATTACCGAATGCGGTGATGGATGGAGCAAGTTCCATCATGCCAGCAATAGCTTTGCGTGCTGTTTCTGATAAAACACCTTCTTTCAACATCTGGTTTTGTCCATCTTTCATGATACGCATGTGGATATGCAATCCGGAACCAGCTTTTCCTGTAGTTATTTTAGGTGCGAAAGTAATGTTATAACCATGTTTATAGGCCAGATTACGTATAATCCATTTGGCGATCATCAATTGGTCTGCCGCATCTTCGGCATTGACAGGCAGGAATTCTATTTCATTCTGTTCATATATCATGCCATTCAATGTAAAATTACCTACTTCGGAATGTCCATATTTTATTTGTCCGCCTGCTTGTGCAATGTAGGCCATGCACTGGGTACGGAAATCATTGAACTTGGCATATGGTGCTGATTCATGATAGCCTTTCTGATCTGTAGCCTCGAACATATTTGTATCCGGAGCAATTACATAGTACTCTAATTCCCCCATAGCCTGAAATTCCATGCCGGTTACTTCATTGAATGCCTTGCATGCTTTGTGTAAGGTATGTTCGGGGGAACTTTCCAATGGCTCTCCATCCTTGTTAAAGAAAGAGCAAAGCATGGAAAGTGTAGGTATCTCGGCAAACGGGTCCAAAAAAGCCGTCCGGAATCGGGGAATTACATACAGATCACTGCTGCCCGCCTCAATGAATGGAAACAGGCTGGAACCGTCCACACGTTCTCCACAAGTCAAGATAGCATCTAGATATGCTTGGTTGTTGATAACGAAATTCAATGTCTTCAGTCGTCCGTCTCCGGCGGGATACATAAAGTTGACCATACGGATGCCATTCTGTTGAATGTATCGTTTTATGTCTTCTTTGGTAAACTCTGCACAAGGTTTTTCTAGAAATGCCACCAATTGGTTGGGGTTCATTATTAATTCTTTATTCATAGCAAAATTGGTTGTTTTTTGTTTTG
>ENA-OQKW01000428-OQKW01000428.1-human-gut-metagenome-genome-assembly--contig:-NODE-428-length-10398-cov-7.068348_pt1 | contig 10398 bp, 16 predicted proteins | sample MGYA00242657_ERZ504815 | MGnify/ENA primary metagenome ERZ504815 (study PRJEB26092, sample SAMD00036404) | human gut metagenome | host: Homo sapiens | study: EMG produced TPA metagenomics assembly of... | reverse complement strand
ATCTGAAAATCGGATAGGACACCGGCTTTCTTCCTGTTGAGAAACAAAAAGCATTATGGCATAATATATTTCAAATCATAATATCTTCATCGTTAAAGAACGAATGACGATCACAATACAGCAGAAAGGACTTTTATTATGCACATCCGAAAAGCAGCACAACAAGATTTACATTCTATTATGAAGTTATATGAAAACGCCCGCATATTCATGCGCGAACACGGAAACCCCGATCAATGGGGAACAGCGTATCCTCCTCAAAATATGATTGAAGCAGATATCTGCTCCGGAGATTTATACGTCTGTACCGAAGACGATGCGATCGAGGCGGTTTTCTTCTATAAAGAAGGCATAGATCCAACCTATCTGAAAATTTATGACGGACAATGGAAAAACGATGCTCCCTACGGCGTTGTCCACCGGATCACTTCATCCGGCAAAGTAAAGGGCGCAGCCTCTTTTTGTCTTGACTGGGCATTCTCACAATGTGGAAATTTAAAGATCGACACCCATGAAAACAATGTTGTCATGCAGAATCTGCTGAAGAAAAACGGATTCACTTACTGCGGACGCATCTATGTAGATGATGGCGGAGAACGGCTTGCATTCCAAAAAATAAAAAGAGCCGCAAAAGATTTGATACTATCATTTTCTAGCATCTGTCTTTTGCGGCTTTTTCTATTTTGTTCTTTTTAACTTATGTCTTATCCACTTATTGCCCGGCAAAATCTACGCTTCGCCAAACCGTACTTTTATATACGCTTTGATCTCTTCTACGCATTTCTCAAATCCGAGTTTTCCACTGTTCAGACACAGATCGTAATTTCTTGCATCGACCCATTCATGACCTGTATGGTATCTGTAAAAATCACCTCTGTACTGATCTGTTTTCTCAATATATTTCTGCATCTCTTTTTCCGTCATGCTGTGACGTTCCATTGAACGATCCAGACAGAACTTTCTGTCTGCATGCACGAATACGCTGACTACATTCGGATAATCTTTTAAAACATAATCTGCGCATCTTCCGACAATAACGCACGACTCTTTTGCCGCAAGCTCTTTGATCACCTTTGCCTGATAATTGAACAGGTTATCGTCCGAAGTAAACTCTCTGTCTTCCGGCGGGATCAATCCGCCCTCATACGGACGGCTCAAAAGCTTAAACCATCCTGCCCTGCGCACCTTTTCGTCCGACATACCAAACAGTTTTTCATTGATTCCGCTGTCCTCGGAAGCCATACGAAGGATCTCTCTGCTGTAGCAGTTGATGCCAAGTTCTTTTGCAAGCATCGCCCCGATCGTTTTCCCTCCGCTTCCGTACTGTCTTGAAATTGTGATGACGATATTTCTCATTAAAACACGCCTCCTTTACTCTCCGAGATAAGCCTTTTTAATCGAATCATCTTCCAGAAGTTCTTTTGCATCTCCCGAAAGGACGATCTTTCCTGTCTCCAACACATATGCTCTGTCGGCGATCGAAAGAGCTTTCTTCGCATTCTGTTCTACAAGAAGTACTGTCGTTCCTAGCGGCAGAAACCTGCTGAATAATCTTAAAAATCTCATCTACAAAAATCGGTTGACAGCCCCATAGAAGGCTCATCCATTCAGATTAATCCTTGGTTTAGACATTTAACGTCACGTCCCATCGCCAACATTCTGCTGTTACTCCACCGACTTTAATGTACCTGCAGACTTGATTTCTTCTCTCTTTTAATCGCGGAAAACTTTCATATACCATCTCTAAAGACTGTGCGATCTCATTCTTATCTTTTCTTGTATATGCACCAAGCTTCAAGTTCTCATACACAGAAAGATTCGCAAATACACGTCTTCCTTCCGGTACATGTGCCATTCCCATTGTTACGATCTTATGTCCCGGTACCTTTGTAATATCCTGTCCTTCAAACAGAATATGTCCCTTCTTTGCCTGAAGCATACCGGTGATTGTCTGAAGAGTTGTTGTCTTACCAGCACCATTCTCCCCAACGAACCCCATAACAGACCCCATAGGTACTTCAAAAGACACATTATCCAAAAGAAATCTGACGTTTCATAGGTCTTGCTATACATTATCAAGTTTCAAAGCATAATTCATTTTATTCGTCCTCCATATAAAACATTGTGAGCAATTCCGTTAGTTTAGATAAAGGAATGTTGCTTACACGTCCAATATTAGCGGCAGCTTGCAAATGTTCTTCGGCAATACGTTGCTGTTCTTCTTGATAAAATTCCTTGTTTCGTGCTGATACAAAACTACCTCTGCCAACAGTTGTTTCAATAAAACCGTCCCTTTGCAAATCTTCATACGCCTTTTGGACGGTTATAACGCTAACGTGAATAGATTTAGCCAATGAACGCATTGAGGGGATGGCGTCTCCTGCTTGCAATTCTCCACTCATTATCATAGCTTTAATCTGTGTTGTTATTTGCTCGTATATTGGCTTATTTGCATTATTGCTGATTATGATTTCCATGCTTCACCGCCTTCACTTTAAAATGTACTGTATGTACAAGTACATTATATTCACATTCGGATTGGGTGTCAACAGAAAATTTATGAATGAATTTTAAACTTGCTGAACGGAACAGCTTGCAACGCAAGGTGCTTCCGGGCGGCAAGTCCACAAAGGGGTAGCTGGCGGCAGCCAGCGCAGGGGAAGTGTAGCTTCCCCTGTGATGATTGGCAGGAACCGGAACGCTGCGGGCAATCATCCGCCTTCCGCAGGAAGCCCCCGGCAGGGCGCAACACACTACCTTCAGGTGGTGTATAGTTGCGCCCTCTTTCAGAGGGGCAGTCCACGGGTTGCGGCTCTGAAAGCGATTATGACCGTTCCCGGTCTGGCTCTTTTCTCTTGGGATGTGGCTTTTTCGTCCTCGCCTGTGCCTTGGCTTCGGCAAGCCTGCGCCGGATGGAATTGTCCCGATTCTGGATAAACCGCTGCTTCGTATCAGCGATAAAGCGGCGGCACTCCGGCTCCGGGATGGCGTCCAGCTTTCGGATGGTATTCTCCACAATATCCCTTGTCTGCCGGTCACGGATAACCGGCACGATTTCTTTCAGCCCCGCAAGGGTGTCCTCTTTTGTACCGGCGGCGTACTGATAGACCATAGCCAACTCGTCTTTAGAAAAATTCATCTTCATTCTGCGCCCTCCTTCTCTGTGCCGTTTCCGGCAAACACTTTTTCCATAAGCTGACGGGTGCTGTCTTTGTGGAACAGCAGCTTCAAGAATAGACTGACCTGTTCATCCGTGATGGCTTCCGGGTGGGGAAGGTAGCTTTCCAGCATGGCGGCTCTGGTGCAAAGCCGGTGCGTCCGTTCCTTCCGTGTCAGCGTCTTTATCTGGTGTTCCAATATCTTTTCTTCATGCTGCGCCCTCCGCAGCTTCTTTTCCGTTTTCTCTATCTCCTGATTGAGTGCTTCCAGCTTTTCATTCATAAGCGGCTGTCCTCCTTCTTGGGAATGAGTACATATATTTTGTTGGGTTCCCCGAAGCCCTGACGCACTCGCAGTATCAGTCCGGCGTCCTCCAATTCATTCAGGGAACGCTTCACGGTCATGGTACTGCGGGCAAGTGCCGCCGCCAGTTCCATGATGGGGAAATGGATAAATAAAATCCCATTGGCGTCCTCTATGCCGGATAGAAAAACAATATCCAACATTCGGGCGTACATGACCTTGGCGGTGCTGCTGATCGGGAGCCGCAGCATGGCTCTCGGCAGCGGCATACAGGGCGGCAGGGTGGTGTCTGCGGTCATAAATTCAACTTCCATTCAATCGGTGTCCTCCTTTACTTTTCGTTTTGAGCGTTTGGAAAGATAATGGGGGCAGTCCACAATGACCGCCCGGAAACTCTGTTTGCAAGTACGCTGGCATTTCCGGCAAAGGTCGTTGTACGTTACCCGCCCCCGTTCATTGAGGAAGAAGGACAGTTCCAGCTTCCTCTTTTTCGGCATTCTCGGCATGGTGCCTCCTTAAACAAAAATCCGCCCATTTCAGCCGTAACAGCCGCAATAGACGGATAGCAGATTTTAGTGTCGTGTTTCGGGGCGATTTTCAAGGGAAAAGCGGCCATAGAGCCGCCCGGAAATCCCCCGTAGTATTACAGATAGGGTAGACTATGCCCTATCAGATTGTTGTGTTTTGGTATCAATTCGGTGTTCATTTTCGCCGGTTCTCCCTGATGTCGTTCCTGCCCCTGGCTCTTACAACGGCGTTTCGCTCCCTTTGGTACGCTCGTTGCGGTCATGGTTCCTCCATTTCCCTGCCGCAAGTCGTTGCGCTACATCGCCGGGGAGCATATCCCATACAGGCCGGTCATTCGATTGGAATAATCCATCGATGAACTACCTGTATCATAGACCATTTTTGTTCCCTGTGCCGTATATCCACAAAGTAGGATTTCGGGGCGAAAAACGGAAATTTCCACGATTATGGAAAGTATGGTATAATCCGGTTAGCGGCAGGAAAACAGCCGCCGGAAAGGAGTGAGCGCCCTATGCTGAGGGCAACTACCATACAGGAACGCCTTTGGGAGTTACGCAAAGATAAAGGCTTAAATCTGGAAGAACTGGCGCAGCAAACCGGCATTTCAAAATCAGCCCTCGCCAGCTATGAAGCCAACGACAATAAGGAAATCAACCACGGCAATCTTATCACGCTGGCGGATTTCTATGAGGTATCTCTTGATTACCTGTTCTGCCGGACAGAAAACCGGGAGCAGATAAACACGCCCCTGATGGAACTGCACCTGAATGATGAAATGGTGGCGCTGCTAAAGAGTGGCCGTATCAACAACCGGCTCCTGTGTGAGATTGCTACCAACGATAAATTTGAGCAGCTTATGACCGACACGGAGATATACATAGACGGTCATGCAACCTCCACTTTCCGCACCCTGTATGAGACTTTGGAAGAACAGCGGCAGACCATCATCCGGAAATACAAGCAGGCGGAAAATGATTTCTATTCAAAGACCATCCTTGCCGCAGAGGTAAAGGAAGAAGATTTCTTCTGCCATGTGACGCACAAAACATGGGACGCCATTCTCCATGACATACGGAAAGCCCATGAACATGACATTGACAGCACGCCGGATTACTCTGCCGCAAAGAAAGTGGCGATGGATATTCGGAAAGCCATTCAATCCTCCGGGGATTATCTCGGAAAGGTGTGGGCGGTCATTTTCAATACGCTCGGCCTTGACTTTTACAAGCTGCCGCCGGATGAACAGAAGATATTGAAAAGGATACTGTCAAAAGCGCCGAACATCAAGAACAGCCCCTTCAACTTCCGGCGCAAGAGAAAATGAAAACTGCCGTTGTGGGAATGAGTGTTCCTGCAACGGCAGCTTTGTGTAATGAATTGAATTTTTACTTCAGTATTTCAATCTGGATTCATCATTTTACGATTGTTTTTTACATCTAAAAAATATAAAATCTGGTCGGTGAAGTGTTCCACCAAACTGGGCTGGATACTGCTTTCTCATTTCATCGGATACATGAGATTCCTCGCATTCTTCAATCAAAAATCCAGCATTTACTATAGTATTAACAATACTGGAAAATGTTCGATGATAAACTTCATAGTCCTCGACAACCCATTTGACTGTCCTTTTTCCCTCAACCATATAGTTGCTGATATTCGCATAAAGTCTTTCGCCCGATTCTGTCCGGGTATATCTATCATATTGACCATCCCATGCGGTTGCCATTGGATGAGACATACTAAATACAAAATGGGCACCATATTTTAATAGACCATATATATTTTTCATTAGTTTGTCTAAATCTTCGGCATAATCAAATGCTAAGGAACTTGTAATCAAATCGAACTGCTCATCAATTTGACATATATCTTCCAATGCCATTTGTCGGTAAGTAATATTTTTTGCATGGAAATGTTCCTTTGCATACTCAAGCATTTTCTCAGAAATATCAATACCCAATACAGATTCAGCCCCCATATCAGAATACTGCTTTGCGTGTTGTCCCATGCCACAACCTATGTCCAGTACCCTTTTTCCATCTACTTCTGGAATCATCGCAAGTAGAATCGGGGTTTCTATGCAATCATTGAAATTAATCTTGTTGTTGCGAAGATTCTTGAAATTTTCAAAAAAGCTATCATTATCATAAATATTTTGTTTTGCCATGTATTCTTCTCCCCTTGGTGCATTTTTGTAAATACTCCACGTTCAAATTTATCACTCTGCTTTATCAACAGAATGGTCTTCCTTCTCCAATTCTATTACATCCAAAATGCCACAATTCAGGGCTTCGCAAATACGAACCAGCGTTTCCATGCTGATATTTTTGCCCTTACCCATGTTGGCAATCATATTTGTGGAAAGACCGGCGGCAATCCGCAAGTCCTCTTTCCTCATATTGCGCTCAACCAGCGTGTGCCAGAGGGGTTTATAGCTTATGTGCATTTATCCTCCTGCCTTTCTCCCGGTTCCGGGGTTCCTGTTCCCATTATATCAAAGTTCTTGCTATTCCACAAATATTTCTTGATACAACCGCCGGTTCCGTCTGGATTGTGCTTTTCCTTTCTTCTCTTGATTACATCTAGTTAGCCATGAGCTGCTTAATGCCCTGGCTTTTTACTGATGTGCGATAAAGAAGTAATAGAAGTGTAAAAAATTTTGCCGTTCCTATCCGGCACTTAGGGCTGTGTCGGATAGGTCGGGCGTTAGGCTTCGGGCAAGTCAATCTTGCCGACAAAGCTGTAATAAATCTCAATGTCCTGCCTGCGGGTGCCGTTCTCGTCATAGCTGCACTCATGCACGACGATTTTCTCAATCATCTCCCGCAAGAGGGTGGGGGTAAGTTCCTCAAAGGCAAGGTGCTTTCGGACGATACCCATAAACTTTTCCGCGTTGACGGTGGCGGCCTGCGACTTATCCAGTTCTTCCTGCAAAGCGGCGGCGCGGTCTTTCAGTTCCCGCTGCTCCTGCTCATAGTCTGCCGACAGTTCCATGAAACGCTCGTCGCTGATTTTGCCGTTCACATTATCCTCGTACAGCCGCTTGATAATGCGGCTCACTTCGGCAATGCGTTCCTGCGCCTGTTCAAGCTGTTTGGTGGCTGCGGCGGTCTTTCTCTTGCCGCCGATCTCGTTCTGCTGGATAAGCAGCTTCACAAAGCGGCTCTCATGCTTGGCGGCGTATTCCGTCACTTGCCGGAGATTGGAGAGGACACCGGCGGTCAACAGGTCGGTGCGGATAAAGTGCGCCGTACAGTCGCGGGTGCGCTTCTTGTAGCTGCCGCAGATGTAACAGTCCTGCTTGCGGTTCTTGTTCTGATACCGCTGCTGATACATCACATGGCCGCAGTCGGCGCAGAACAGCATACCGGAGAACAGCCCCACTTCATCATAGCGGTTCGGGCGTTTGCGCTGCTTGCGTAACTCCTGCACGCGCTCCCATGTTTCCCGGTCTATGATAGGCTCATGGTGGTTCTTAAAAATGGCCTGCTTCTCCACGGGGTTCTCTACACTGTGCTTGACCTTGTAAGAGGGCTTCTCCGTCTTGAAGTTTACCAGACAGCCGGTGTACTCCCGGTTTTCGAGGATATGAACGACGGTGTTCGTCGCCCATTTGCACTCATAGCCGGGGTGGTAGCGGCGGGTGCTGCCCGTCCTGCGGTATTCCAGCGTCCCCGGCGTGGGGATTTGCTGCTCCGTAAGCATACGGGCAATCTTGGTCGGGCCGTTCCCGGCAAGGCAAAGCTGGTATATCTGCTGGACAACCGGCGCGGTTTCCACGTCAACGAGATAGTTCTCGTCCTCGTCCATGAGGTAGCCATAGACCGGCTTGCTGGTAACGGGCTTGCCGCTCATGCCTTTTGCTCTCTTAACTGCCTTGATTTTCTTGCTCGTATCTCTCACCAGCCATTCGTTGAACAGATTTCGCAGAGGGGTAAAATCGTTGTCCATGCCGCCGTTTGCGCTGTCCACATTGTCGTTGACAGCGATAAAACGCACTCCCTTTTGAGGGAACAGCATTTCCGTGTAAAACCCTACCTGCAAGTAGTTTCGCCCTAACCGGCTCATGTCCTTGACGATGACCGTACCCACTTTCCCGGCTTCAATGTCTGCAAGCATGGCTTGAAAACCGGGGCGCTGGAAGTTCGCGCCGGAAAAGCCGTCGTCGGTGTACCAGCGCAGGTTGGTAAAGCCATTCTGTTTTGCAAAGGCTTCGAGTATCCTTTTTTGGTTCGATATGGAATTACTCTCACCTTGCAATTCGTCCTCATGGGACAATCTCGGATAAAGGGCGGTAATGAGGTTTTGGGTGGCTTGTCTTAACATAAAATCCTCCGTTTCCGACAGCCAGCCCCACTATTCCGTAGCTTTATTGTACCACGGAATAGCGGGGGCTGTATAGCGGCAAAAGTGTAAAATCTGCTTCTTTATGATTTGTCAAATTTCCGGTTTTTGTGTAGCAGCGGCTTCCGCTTCCAGTACCCGCGCCATTTTGTCGGCGGCGGTGGTCGTGGTATCTTTCTTGAAATAGCCGAACACGACAAGGACGGAATTGCCCATGCGGATTTCCGTCACGCAGTCGGGGCGGCGGGCTGTGCGGGTGTCGTGCTGCTTGTTATCTGCCATAGGCAATACTCCTTTCAGTCGGTAATCAGTTTCTTCATGCTCTCCATTTTCCGCTGCGCGGCTTCCTGCCGGAAGTTGTCGCCGGTAAAGCGTACCGGGACGCACATGGAAATCAGGCGGTCATAAATCCGGGAATGTGCGGTGTCCTCTGGGTTCCGCAGGTCGTCCAGCGTGAGGTTGGTCGTGACGATCAGCGGCTTGCCGCTGCGGTAACGGCTGTCAATCACATTGAAAACCTGTTCCAGCCCGTATTCGGTGCCGCGCTCCATGCCGAAGTCGTCAAGGATAAGCAGCGGATAGCGGCAAAGGTGGGAAATGTACTCGTTGCGGTTCTCAAAGCTGGCGGCAAGGTCGTTGAGGATAAGGGCAAAGTTTGTCATGTGGACGGGGATTTCTTTCTCCATGAGGGCGTTTGCGATACAGCCCGCAAGGTAGCTTTTCCCGGTTCCCACGCCGCCCCAGAACAAGCAGCCGATATTGTCGGCTCGCATATCCTCCCAGTGTTCCACATACCGGCGGGCAATCCCGGCCTGCGGGTTCCTGCCGTTGTCGTTCTCAAAAGTCCAGTCCCGCATGGTGGGGTCGGTAAAGCCCCGGCGTTTCAGTTCCTCCACAGTGTCAAGGTGCCTGCGCCGCTTCTCGGCGGCCTCCCGTTCCTCGCGGGCGGCTCTCTGGCAGTCGCACTCTGCCGGGTGGCGGTCACGGCCAAAGATAGCGGCCTTATCCGGCGCAAAATAGGCTTCTTCGGCTTGCGGCACTTGCCGCAGTAGAGTAAACCGTCCTCGCCGGTGTAGTCCTCCGGCTCCGGGGTGGCAGCCGTCATATTCTCCAAAACAGCGTTGATTTCGCTTTTCATAAACTCTCGCCCTCCTTGCATGAGTAGTCAGGGATGCCCTTTTTCGGGGCGCCCTTTTTGTCGTTCCCCGCCCATATCCGCAGGGCGGCGGCATAATTCTGGTAGCTTTTCCCGCTGGCGGCAAGGTAGCGGCTCATTTCCTCGATGAACCGTTCCAGCCTGTCGGGTACTCTGCCTGCAACTCGTCGTATTCGGTCTGTGACAGAAAAATATTCTGGTATCGGCCATAGGGCGCGGGCGGCTCCCCACTCACTCCTTTGTTTGGTTCTCTGTAAGGTTGTTTATAGTAGTTTGGTTAGGGGACGGTTTTCCGACCATCATAAGGTCGGTTTTCTGACCATCAGTTGGTCGGTTTTCCGGCTCTATGAGGGTCGGTTTTCCGGCCATCAGTTGGTCGGAAAACTGTACCTGTGGCACACGCGGCACTTTCACATACAGTCGGTTCGGTGCGGAGAAGCCGCCCCGTTCCCGTTCCAGCAGCCCCGCCGTGTCCAGTTCATTCAGCGCCCCCTTTATGGTGGTGCTGCCTTTATCCAGTATTTCGGCTATCTCCGCGATGGGATAGATAATATAAATCCTGCCCTTGTCGTCCTGCCACTTGTTTTTCTGTGAAAGGGTGGAGCGGTCTAACAGCAGCGAATACAGCAGCTTGGCGGTCTGGGAAATCTCCATTTTCAGCAGAAAACGGGGATAAGGCAGAAAGAAAGGCAGCGGCGTGTCTGCCATGATATAATCAGCGATAATATCACCTCCCTGTGTTCGGGTTGATTTTGGCGGTTTTGTCACGCATTAGGACGGCGTTTCCGGGGGAAAAGGATAAATGTATCGCGCACCCTTTGTACACCCCACGAAAAAAAGACCTTGATTATTGCGGGTTTGTAAAGGCGTCTAAAGCGTGACATTTAATGCCTTTGTTTCCGCTTTCG
>ENA-OQKW01000427-OQKW01000427.1-human-gut-metagenome-genome-assembly--contig:-NODE-427-length-10413-cov-2.258312_pt1 | contig 10413 bp, 7 predicted proteins | sample MGYA00242657_ERZ504815 | MGnify/ENA primary metagenome ERZ504815 (study PRJEB26092, sample SAMD00036404) | human gut metagenome | host: Homo sapiens | study: EMG produced TPA metagenomics assembly of... | reverse complement strand
AAACAAGCAAAATTGCTGCCTTTCAAAAATGCTTTGTCACTTTAAAGCAAGAAATCTTTGACATTTGATTTCAGATGCTTTACAATGTCTTTTATACGATTTACCTACGAAAATTGTCAGAAAGGACTACTTGAATTATGTGTGATACATCCGAAAAAATCTGTATCGGCTTTATCGGCCTTGGCCTCATCGGCGGCTCCATTGCAAAAACCCTCAGAAAGGTTCATCCGGAGTATAAACTGATGGCCTACTGCCGCACCAAAGCGACGATCGAAGAGGCAATTCAGGAAGGCGTGATTGATATCGCGCTGGAAGAACGGGACGACCGCTTTGCCGACTGTGACTATATCTTCTTATGTGCTCCTGTCAGCACCAACATCTCCTATCTTCCGTTCGTGAAAGGCATCGCAAAACCGGGCTGTATCATCACAGACGTCGGAAGTGTAAAAGGAGAAATCCATCAGGCGGTTGAGACCCTTGGCATGACGCACCAGTTTATCGGCGGCCATCCGATGGCAGGCTCCGAAAAGACGGGATATTCCAGCGCCACCGATTACCTGCTGGAAAATGCTTACTATATGATTACACCCGGACCAGATGTTGAGATCGCGACAGTTTCCGCTTTCGTTGATCTTGTCCAGTCCTTAAAGGCGATCCCGATGGTTTTAACATACGAAGAGCACGACTACATCACCGCAGGTGTCAGTCATCTGCCGCATATCGTTGCCGCTACCCTGGTCAATGCACTCGCATCCCTAGACACACCGGAAGAGCAGATGAAAACCGTTGCTGCAGGCGGCTTCAAGGACATCACCCGCATCGCTTCCTCCTCCCCGGAGGTATGGCAGCAGATCTGTCTCTCAAACCAGAAGCAGCTCTCGAATGTGCTGGATTCCTATATCCGCCTTCTCGTCCAGGCAAAATACCTGGTTGACAACAAAAAAGGCCACGAGCTCTACAATATGTTTGAGAGTTCCCGCGAATACCGGAATTCCATGGAAGATTCTTCCTATGGACCGACAAAGAAAGAATACGTCGTTTACTGCGACCTGCTCGATGAAGCCGGCGGAATCGCAGCCGTTACAACAATTCTTGCCATCAACCAGATCAGTATTAAAAATATCGGTATTACGCATAACCGCGAGTTCGAAGAGGGTGCTCTCCGCATTGAATTTTATGAAGAGCAGGCAGGCATTCTTGCCCGGAAGGTCTTAAAAGACCATGGCTATACCATTCATATCCGCAATTAAAAGCGCGTATATCTTGACAGGAGGAAGTTACGTTATGCAGTTCCAGAAAGCAGTACGTCCTCTGCGCGGAGAAATCTCCGTGCCGGGTGATAAATCCATTTCCCACCGCGCCGTCATGTTCGGTGCCATTTCAGAGGGAACCACAGAAGTCACAAACTTTTTACAGGGTGCCGACTGTCTCTCCACCATCTCCTGCTTCCGCAGTATGGGCATTGAGATCGAGAACACGCCGGAGCGCATCCTCGTTCATGGAAAAGGTCTGCACGGGCTTTCGGCTCCGTCCGCCGTTCTCGACTGCGGAAACAGCGGAACAACGACACGCCTGATCTCCGGCATTCTTGCCGGCCAGAACTTTTCCAGTACACTGACCGGTGACGCCTCTATTCAAAAACGGCCGATGGGACGCATCATCAATCCGCTGACCCAGATGAGCGCTTCCATCCGCAGTATTCCGGAAAACGGCTGTGCGCCGCTTGCGATCAACGGCCATCCGCTCCACGCCATCTCCTATCTTTCGCCGGTCGCATCCGCACAGGTCAAATCGTGTGTCCTGCTTGCCGGACTGTATGCTGACGGAAAAACAAGCGTTACCGAACCGGCTCTTTCCAGAAACCATACGGAGCTGATGCTGAAATTCTTCGGCGCCGACGTTGCCTCCGAAGGGCTGACCGCATCGGTTCTGTCGGACCCGGATCTCCATGGAAATCTCGTCCGTGTGCCGGGAGATATTTCCTCCGCCGCCTACTTCATCGCCGCCGCGCTGATAGTTCCAGGCTCTGAGGTGCTCCTGAAAAATGTCGGCATCAACCCGACCCGCGACGGTATGCTCCGCGTCTGCCGCGCCATGGGTGCTGACATCACACTTCTGAATGAGCAGAACTCCGGCGGAGAACCGGTTGCAGACCTTCTCGTGCGCTATACGCCGTCTCTTTCCGGCACCGTCATCGAGGGCGAACTGATCCCGACCCTGATCGATGAAATCCCGATCATCGCGGTTCTTGCCGCCACAGCGAACGGTACAACCGTGATCCGGAATGCGGAGGAGCTGAAAGTCAAAGAATCGAACCGTCTTGATATCATGGTAAACGAACTCACCGCGATGGGTGTTTCCCTGGAAGGCACGGACGACGGCATGATCATTGAGGGCGGAAAACCGTTCCACGGCGCCCAAATCGACAGCCGCCTCGACCACCGCATTGCGATGTCGTTTGCAATCGCTTCGCTTGCCGCAGAGACACCGACGGAAATCCTGCGCGCCGGCTGTGTGGATATCTCGTATCCGACATTCTACCAGGATCTGGCACGGCTGCAGGCAATAAAAACGTTTAAACAAAAAATGGATTGTGAAGATCATTTCCTCACAATCCATTTTTTTTGCTTTTACCCTGTTCTTCCGGCCGTCCCAACCGTTTCTCCCTGCCGTACCCGCGTTTCGATTCCAAGCCGCGAATAATTCCAGATCCGTTTTTCCGGCACTGCGCTTCCCTTCTGTGCCAGAACGATCACTGTCGAACCACCGAAGGCAAAATAGCCTTTCTCTTCGCCGCGCTGTACACGTCTCGCCGCTCCGGCATTTTCATTGACAATCTTTCCGACCATCATCGCGCCGACCTCCATCTGCAGCAGTGTGCCGAAATTTGCGGACTGCAGCAGCGTGTAGGTTCTCGTATTTTCTTTATAGATCGGGCAAAAATCATTCGCCGCCGGATTGACCGTGTGGAGCACACCCTCAATCCGCCGTTCCGTCGAACAGACGCCGTCATCCACAAAGAGATACCGGTGATAATCGTCCACGGAAAGCCGAAACAGAAATAACGTTCCGCCCTCATACCGTTTTGCCAGCTTCCGGTCGCGCAGAAGCTGTTCCAGCGTATATTCTGTGTTCTTGATCTCAAACTTCCCGTTCTCATGAATCGGATAAACCGTAAGCCGCGCATCACACGGGCTGATAAAATCCTGCGGCGCATTGGAAAACGGACGTGCATCCATTTTCAGCTTCCGCACAAAGAAATCATTGAACGAGATAAACTGCTTTGCGGTACATTCCTTCAGTGAAATATGATTTTTCTTTACAAACGGTGCAACCAGCGGCACCGATAAGCGGCTTTCCAGAAAGCAGCCTGCCGCACGAGATACAAATGGCTGAACCAGCGGCTGCATCGCGGCTCTTCCGGCGGTATGGCTGTACATCATGTGCAGAAAACGGTCCTGCAGATCATTTTCCTCGCGGATCAGATCAAGCTTTGGATGATTTTTCCCCTGTTTTCGGTAAGGATAAGCGCAGAGTCTCAAATCGTTCTTCCTCCCTTCCAGATCAGAAGTCCGCGGAGCACAGCCACTCCAACGACCGCTACCAGCACAGCAAGCTCTTTATTCGTCGGCTTGCGGAAGCGGAAATCCGTGATAAACAGAACGCCGACCGCCAGCACCAGCAGATGCAGCCAGATCAGAAAGTATCCGCGGCAGAGCGGTGCAAAGACGAACAGCAGCGGCAGAGCTACTGACATCGAGGTAATCGGCAGTCCCTGGTAATATTTCCGGTTCTCCGAAGTTTCATTCTGACGCTTCTCTTCCATCACGTTAAAATATCCCAGACGGATCACGCCCGCAAGACCGTAGAAAATAAGAATCGGAATGCTGTAAAAATGTGTCATGCCAAGCTCATAGCAGAGCACGATCGGAAAGACACCGAAACAGACCACATCGCAGAGCGAATCGATTTGAATGCCGAACCGCTTTTCATCTTCTGTCCTGTTTTTCTTCGTCCGCGCAATTTTTCCATCGAACATATCGCACAGTCCGGAAAAAGCAAGACAAAAAATCGCCCAGTTAAAGTCGCCCCCGCGTTGCAAAGAAAAATGCCGCTGATGGACGATGCAAAGCTGATATATGTTAATATTACGGTATAATCATAGAACCCTATCATATGTAGTTCCCCCTCTTTTTCTCTTTTCGTATTCCCGATCGTAAGCTGTGCGACGATGGTAAAGACTGCACTCACCAGCAGTTCCCCGTAGTAGCCGAGCCCTCTGGAAAGCACCATTGCCGGAAGAAGCAGCGTGCTTCCAAAGACCGGCGGGAAAATTTTCAGGAACAGTGTCTCGCTGATTCCCATTCCTCCCGGAAGCGGCAGCATGTCAACCGATACGGAAATGACCGCCTGCAGCAGCACAATGGCAATAAAGGAAACGCCTGATAAATGGAAGGCGCGGTATACAAACCATGTTGCTGCAAACAAAGCAAACCTCTGTGCAAAGGTAATCGCAAGGACATTGACCAGCACCATTTTGTGGGTGCCAAGATACGCTGCCGTATTCTGGTAGACTTCCATGGAAGCTTCCAGTTTTTTCAGGCGGCTTTCTTTTCGTTTCATCAAATGCAGTTTTTCCACGATTTTCAGTCCCAAAACCAGAATTGTCCGCGCAAGCGCCGGATGAAAAACCAGAATGAGCATGGCTGTGACACAGAAGACATTCAGACCGATTCCCAGATAGAAAACCGGAAGGATTTCCGTCAGATACCGGTGCAGGAAGCCCTGTCCGAACAGAACAAGCCCAAGTCCCACCACGACCAGCACCGCTTTGTAAGTGATCGTGACGATCATCAGAATTACCGTTGATACCGGAAGAGATATTTTCTCCTTTTTCATATAGTAGAGCTGCATCGGCTGGCCGCCGCTTGCGGACGGTGTGATACAGCTGAAAAAGAATCCGACGGAAGAAAACAGAAAACATGTCCGCCTCTTCACCGGAATCTGGAAGGAATGCATCATGTACCAGATGATGATCGATTCTCCCCAGATAAAAAACACGACACAGAGCAGTCCCGGCAGCAGCCACCGCACATCTGCGCGCCGCATTGCTTCCATCATTGCGCCAAGGTCTTCGCCGTGGAAAACACCGTATATCGTCAACGCAAAAATCACAACGAGAAAAACGGAATTCACGATCATTTTTTCTTACTCTGCACGGCGTTTCCACCTCCTTCGTTCCAATATCATGCCATACCAGGCCCCAAGATGCGTGCGTCCCGCGATCTGCCACGTCACTTCTGCCAGAAGCGCTCCGCCAATCACATCTGCAATCACATGCTGCTTTGTCGTCAGTGTAGAGACAAACACGGCAAGTGCCGCCCAGAAAGAGAACCGCTGATACCAGCGCGGAATCTCCCGTCTTCCACGGACTGCGATATAGCAGAACCAGCTGTTCAGGCAGTGAATCGATGGGAACAAATTGTCCGCCGCATCCATCTGGTAGAGCAACGCAAGCATCTGATTCCAGAATCCCTGTTCCGGGATCGACGGCCTTACGTTCGTTGTCGGCAGCAGCAGATAAAATGCCATACAGACAAGCCGCGCCAGAACATCTGCTGCAAAGAACCGCCAGACAAATTCTTTCTCTCTGCTTGCGGCAATCAGATAATTTACAATCCAGACCAGATAACAGCCAAAATAAATCACGATCGTCCACGGGATCACCGGGATCTGCTGGTCCAGCACCGTTTCTATATTGTAATGTTTCCACGAACTGGTAAACGGCCGCGTTCCAAAATAAGCGATAAAATTCGCTGTCAGCGTCAGAATTAGCGGCAGGATACCATAGTATGGAAACTTTCTTCTCTCGTCTCTCTTCAAAATCCGTCCTCCCTTGTCTCAAACACGTATCAGTATACGCAAAAACATTCCCTGACACAACCCAGTTCCGCTCGTTTTCAGAAACCTTAATAAAATCTTCTGTTTTTCGGCAGGGAAAAAGAAAGATTTAGAAGATTCGCTGGACAAAAAGCGACCATATAGGGCTTCGCGGGTGTTCCTATATGGTCGTTTTCTTTCTAGCATCGTATTTTTGTCATAAACGAATTTTTTATTCAATCATCATGGCATCGCCGAAGGAGAAAAAGCGGTATTTTCTCTCACAGCCTCTTCATAAGCTGCCATAATATGCTCTTTTCCAGCCAGTGCCGATACCAGCATCACCAGTGTGGACTCCGGCAGATGGAAATTGGTGATCAGTCCGTCGATCATCTTGAAGCGGTAACCCGGATAGATAAAGATCTCGGTCCAGCCGCTTCCGGCTTTTAAAATGCCGTCCTCGCCGGTTGCCGACTCCAGAGTACGGCAGCTCGTTGTTCCGACTGCGATCACACGGCCGCCTGCTGCTTTCGTATCGTTGATCAGTTTTGCCTGATCTTCTTCTACCACATAGAACTCAGAGTGCATGTGATGCTGGGTGACATCCTCCACTTTCACCGGACGGAAGGTGCCAAGGCCGACATGCAGGGTTACATGGGCGATCTTTACACCGGCATCCTGTACCTGCTGCAGAAGCTCTTTTGTAAAGTGCAGTCCGGCGGTCGGAGCTGCTGCGGAGCCTTCGTGTTTTGCGTATACCGTCTGATAACGGTTCTTGTCCTGCAGTTTATGTGTGATATATGGCGGCAGCGGCATTTCACCAAGCTGATCCAGAATTTCTTCAAAAATGCCTTCATAGTGAAACTTGATCAGGCGGTTTCCTTCATCCACGATATCGACTACTTCGCCTGTCAGAATTCCGTCTCCAAAGGAGATTACGGTTCCGACCTTGCATTTTTTGCCCGGTTTTACCAGCGTTTCCCAGATGTCGTTTTCTTTTCTCTTTAAAAGAAGAATCTCAATTGCCGCATCCGTTCCGACTTTGGAACCATAAAGACGCGCCGGAATTACCTTCGTATCATTGATGACCAGACAGTCGCCTGGTTTCAGATACTGCAGAATATCACGGAAATGACCATGCTTATATTCACCTGTCGTTTTATCCAGATGCATCAGGCGGGAAGCGCTGCGGTCTTCCAGCGGATCCTGTGCAATCAGTTCTTTTGGCAGATCATAATAAAAATCTGATGTTTTCATTTGTTTCCTCCATTCTATGGCAGCCGGCACAAGTTCGCCGGATTTGCTCTGTTCGTTCAACTTTTTTTGCCCAACGGACCCATTATAGCATTTCCTATTCCTTCTGACAAGGAATTCTCTCGAATCCAGCTGATCTCTTGCTGCATTCTTGTTACAGCTCACTGGCAACCCGCAAGCTGTAACATTTTCTTTTCACTTTTACACTTCTGGTGCATTTTCAGATTGTGCCGTTTATTCTATCACAGCCCGGCTGCCTACTCCATCCCGGCTCCGGTTTTTCGTCACAACAATTTTTTTCTCAATCCTGTCTTTTAACTCCGGTACGTGAGAAATAATTCCGACCAGACAGTTTCCTTCTGCCAGACCTTCCAGTGCTTTTACGGCCTGGTTCAGAGACTCTGCATCGAGCGATCCAAAACCTTCATCCACAAACATAGAGTCTAACTGAATGCCGCCCGCATACGACTGGATTTCATCCGACAGCCCAAGCGCCAGGGAAAGGGAAGCCTGGAAAGATTCTCCGCCGGAAAGCGTGCGGACACTTCGCTCCGTCCCGTTATAGTGGTCAATCACATTCAGTTCCAGTCCGGCTTTGCTCTTTATATTTCCGCCGTCTTCCTGCCGTTTTAGCTCATACTGTCCCTGGCTCATCGTCAGGAAACGCACATTGGCTTTGCGCAGAATCCGGTCAAAATACGCCATCTGCGCATACGTTTCCAAATCAATCTTCCGCTTTCCGGTCACATTTCCCGTTGCGGTATCCGCAAGCGCGTTGACCCATTTATATTCTTCCTCTACCTCCTGCATCTGGCTTTGCTGCGTTTGCACAGCCTGGTATACGTTCTGATTCGTATTTGCCGCATGATACTGTTCGTTGTAACGCTGATCCAGTTCCTGCTTCCGCCCGGAAAGCATCTCAAGATTCTCCTGCAGCTCCGTTTCTGAAGGGAGCTGCTGCCCCTGTAAATCCGCTTCCTCATCCGCTGCTTCCAGCGTCTGGATGGCCGCAAAAGCCGCCTGTACTTCCGTCAGCTTTTTCTGCACAGCGTCCAGTTCTTCTTTTGCCGTTTTCTGCGCCGCTTTCCGCTGTTCTTTCTGCGTCTCCCATCCTTTGATATGCTCCAGCAGTTCTTTTTCTTCTTTTCCCGCCAGTTTGGTTTCTTTTTCCTGAATTCTTTCCTGCAGTGCCTTTTGCTCCGCCTTTCGTTTTGCTTCCAGCAATTCCTTCTCGCGGATTGTTTTTTCTCTCTGCTCTATTTTCTGCGTTTCTGCCTGGATTTCCAGCTGGATTCTCTGTAACTCTTCTTTCTGCGCAAGAAGGTTCCGTTTCTGCTTTTCTAACGTCTCCTGTTTTTCTTTCCAATAACGCTGTTCCTGCATCGAACGAACCCAAAGTTGTTTTTCTGTATCTGTCAGGATTTCCAGGAATTGTTTTTCTGTGAATGAAATCTCTGCAATATTCTCAAACTGATCCGCCGACTTTATTTCTTTTCTCTGCTGCTCCAGAGTTTCCAGCAGTTTCTCTTCCTTTTCATTCCATCTTTTCCGGTCACTTTGCAGGACTTCAAGGCAACTCCGCACACGCTGAAGCTGTTCCTGATCCTTTTTCTGACTGGATTCTGCCTCTTTTTGCAGTGCAATGCATTCTGTGCGGCGTTTCATCTTTGCCTGTGCCACAGCGAATTCTTCTCCACACTGTTTCTGCCTGTTTTCCCAGAAGAGCAGCACTTTTTCGATCTGACCAGCAAGGAAGTTTCTGTCGTCCGTCTCTGCGTAATCCTTATCCTCTGCAGAACCCTTTTTCTCCGCAGAAACTATTGTTTCTTCAAAACCTGGCTCCTTTTCTGCTTCTGAAATTTCTTTATTCAGCTGTTCTTCCAGCGCTTTCTGTGTTCCTTCCGCCCGGCCAAGATCTGCCTGCACCCCGGCGATTGCCTGTTTCAGCGTTTCCAGTTTTTCCTGCTGACTGGTCTGTGTTTTTTCCAGTTCCGCATATTCTGCCTGACGCACTTTCTGCTTACTTTCTTCTTCCCGGAGCTGCTCTGCTTTCTTTTCTACCTTCTGGCGGAACAGGGAGTCTGACATTTGAAGAAATCTTTGTGTTTCATTTGATTTCCTATCCGTTTCATTTCTTTTGGCATACGGGGCTGATTTCATAAAGTCAGTTTCCGTCAGACCACTTTCCTGCTTTTCTTTTTTCGCATACGGCATCTCTTTTACCAGACACACAGTCAGCTGCTCCCGCAGTTCTTTTACCCGTCTGCCGCAGTTTCCGGCCGCTTCGCTCTGTCCTGCCGCTGTTTCTTCCTGCTCCCGCAGTTCTTCCTTTTTCTGATCCAGCGTCGCTTTGTCCGGCGTATGCTCCGCCCGTTTTGCAGGCTGTGGGTGATGAATCGCGCCGCAGACCGGGCATGGCTTTCCTTCTGTCAGTTTTTCCGCCAGAATTCCCGCCTGCGCATCCAGAAATAACGATTCCATCGCCTGATAATTTTTCCGCAGATCGTCTCTCTTCCAGATTCCGTCGCGGTATGCACTTTGTTTCTCTTCCAGCTCTTGGCAGGCCTGTTCCCAGCCTCTCAGCAGATTTTCCAGTGTTTCCCGCTCCTGACGGTATTTTTCCTGCAGCAGCGCAGCACTGCCTCTTTTGGCCATCTGCTCTGCTGTCACTGTTCTGTCCGCCTGCAGTTTCTCTTCTTCTCTTTGTAACTGTTTCAGCCGTTTTGTCGAGCCGCTTGCACTTCATACCGTCTTTTTTTCCAGCTGCTTTTTCGCTTCTGCCAAAGTGAGGATTTTGCGCCTGATGCTTTCCTTTTCTTCCTGAAACTTTTCGCAGACTTTATCCTGCCCTGCCAGCTTTTCTGCCTCTTCGGCTGCCTTGCCTTCCGTATGCTCTGCTTCTTTTATTTTTTCGCAAAGAGCACTTTCCTCTTCTTTTTTTGCAGCTTCCTCAGCGGCTGTCTTTCCAATTTTCTCACAGTACGCGCTCAGCTGCTGCACCTGCTCTGCGGCATACGTTTCTTTTTGTTCCGTCCGTGCCAGTTCCGCTTCCGTACCGGATAGTTTTTCTTTTCGTGCTTTCTGCTGTTCCAGCACTTTTTTCGCATTTTCCTGCTCTTCCTGCAGTTTTGCTTTTGTTTCCGCTGTTTCCTGCAGTTCCTTTTGCAGCTGCGTCATCGTTTCCTGTTCCTGCTTCATTTTCCGCAGCAGTTCCAGACACGCTTTTTCTTCCCGGATCTGTTCTTCTAACTTCTCACAGATCCCGGCTTCTTTTTCCGC
>ENA-OQKW01000424-OQKW01000424.1-human-gut-metagenome-genome-assembly--contig:-NODE-424-length-10439-cov-3.336404_pt1 | contig 10439 bp, 12 predicted proteins | sample MGYA00242657_ERZ504815 | MGnify/ENA primary metagenome ERZ504815 (study PRJEB26092, sample SAMD00036404) | human gut metagenome | host: Homo sapiens | study: EMG produced TPA metagenomics assembly of... | reverse complement strand
ATCTGCCTAAATTGTCAATGATTAAGCTGTTGGATCCAATAGAGATGCCCAAAACAAACAGTAGCAGGAAGATAGTGAGCGAGGTGCTCTTTTCTATTTTTTGTAAAAACTGCAAGTTGCGCAATACATATCCTATACCGATACCAACAAACATAATAGATATAATAGTAAACATAGCAATCAATTTTTATAGTAAAACATATACAACCCGACGGTTTCACCGAATGAGAACCATCATGCAATATATCTTTCATCGGGACACGTGTGTGGGTAGGATGAAAGTTGGGTAATAAATTACGTGTGAGTGGAAATCTAAACAAATCCGCTGAACCAATGTACATGCACAATGAAGTGATTACACAGGGGGGTATTTCCCGATGTAAGGTGATGTATGCTGTATGTAGTCTGTAATTGGTTCATATCATTGATTCATTTGCGGTGACAAAGATAATCCTTTTATGTATATTTCAAAATAAATATTCATAAATCTTCTTCTGTTACCTTTGGACGGATATAGCGTGTGTTTTAACATAGGATCATTTATTGGGAATTTATCTCCGAATTCTGGCGATAAAAAATATTCATTAATTGCAGGGGATAAGAACTTTATCTTTTCTGGAGAATTATACTTTTTTCTTGAATTGAATGTGCTGTGTAAGTTGTTTGTGTACTAGTTGTTTATATTTGTTTGAGATAAAAATGAAGATAATGTCATAATTGGTGGCAATTATCTATACACCCTATTGATATTTTTTGTTTCTTTGTAATCTATTTATATACTAACACACCAAAGGAATGGATTACACCGAACAGTTTATCCGGCTGAATTGCAGCTTGATGTCGGATTACAAAATGATGAAGCTGAATGCCGATATGAAATGCATGGGGCTGGGGTTGTATCTTGAAACGATATTGTTTCTGCGAAAACAGCAGGAATACAAACATGATTTTAACGAACTGGATTTGCTGGCCGATCAGTGGGGAGCTACCGTGGAAAATCTGCAACATCTTATTAAGGACTTCGATTTGTTTCTCATTACAGAGGACGGGTATTTCCGATGTCTGTATCTGGACGAGGTGATGGGATATCAGAGCAAACTTTCCGAGCAACGTGCCGCTGCCGGCAGTAAGGGAGGGAGAAGCAGTAAGAAAAGTACGGTGAAAGCATCTGCAAAAGCAACTGCGTCTACAGCGTCTGCAATAGGGAGGGGCAGAATCAACGAAGGGAAAAACGGTGACACGTCCTGCATGGATCGTAACGAGGAAATCTATACGAAAAGCGATGATACACCCTGCATGGATAATAACAAGGAAATCTACACGAAAAGTAATGATGCACCCTGCGTGGATAATAACGGGGAAGCCTACCTGAAAAGCGGTGATGCGTTCTGCGTGGATAATAACGGGGAAGCCTACATGGAAAGTGGTGGTGTACCTTGCATGGATAATAACAAGGAAGTCTACCTGAAAAGCAGTGGTGCACCTAGGATGGATAGTAAGGAGAGAATTTATATGGAAAGCAGCAATGTAGATAGTAACAAGACTGTCTGCATGGAGAGCAGCAAGCCAATCCATTCGGATTATAATAAGGAAATCTACAAGGAAAACAGCACGGAAAGCAACGTGAAAAGTAGTGCGGAAAGTATGAAAAATACGACTGCAAAAAATACAAATGAAAATTCAGTCAAAAATGTGATTCAAAGTGTTGATAATGAGTGTTATGGAAAGAACTTGCAAGCAAGCTTTAAGCAAAGCTTTATAAGAGAAGAAAAGAATAGAGAAGAGAAGAAAAACAACAGTAACAAAGAAAAAGAAATAATTGCTGTTGCTGCTGTTGATAAACTTCCCCGATTTTCCGAATTGTCCGAAACGATGCCCCGATGGGAACAATGCATCAATGAAGCTTTCATTACTCAGAGTTGGCTGGAGGCTGTGGGGATGATGTCAGGTTTGAAAGAACTCTTTTTGAACAATCTTTCTTTTATTCGTGATCTGTTCAAGAAACATGTCGTGGCACAAGGAAACACAGGAGGAATCACTTCCGTGTCCGAAGCCGAAGCTTATTTCGCCAACTACATCCGCCGAGAAAGGCCCACCCGTCTTTTCTGGAAGAAAAGCTGAAAGAAAGGAGCCGGATGCAGAATGAATCGACATCGCTCTCGCCCTACGAAACGTACAATCCGCTGACCGGCGAACGTTCGTATTGCGGAGTTCCTCTTCCTGCCGATGCACCCCCGCGCCCCAACGGACGTGCCACCTGGGATAATCTGAAACAGAGCTGGATATGACGCGCGAAGAACATGCAGATTATGTGCGGTGGCTGAAAAGCCTGCCGCGCAGAAAGGACCATTTCCGTATGCCTTGTCCCGAATGTTCCGCAACGCGAAGCAATCCCAAAGATCCTTCGTTCAGTGTGCATATCACCCGTGAAGGGGGATGGGCGAAATGCTTTCATTGTGATTTCGCCATAGCGTGGAACGAGGACGAGATGTGGAAAAGAGAACAGAAACAACAAGACCGGGAACGGCAGAAACAGCAGAAGGATGCACCGCAGCACCGTAACACGTCGCAACGCAAGCCTCACATCCCCCTGCAACCGCCTGTACATTACGTATGCCCGGTAATCAATAAAAACAAACAAATTATGAATGGAAAAATGATGGAATACATGGTCGGCAGACGAGGTATTCCGATGGACGTCCTGACAAGGATGAAGATAGAGGAACGCTTGGAATTCCTGCCGCAGACCGGCAAGGAAGAAGCCTGCATCTGCTTCCCTTACCTGGAGGACGGAGTAATGAAAAACATGAAATTCCGGGATGCCGCAAAGCATTTCAAGATGGTGAAAGGAGCCGAGCTGATTCCTTGGAACATAGACGCCATAAAAGGGAAGGAAAAGTGCTACATCACCGAAGGCGAGATAGATGCCCTCAGCCTGATAGCCGCAGGACTGGAAGAGGTGGTGTCCGTACCCAACGGAGCCGGAGGCGCGAACCTTCAGTGGCTGGACCGCTTCGTGGAGTCGCACTTCGATGACAAGACGGAAATCATCCTGGCCATGGATACCGACAAGCGCGGAGTGGAGTTGCGCGACGAACTGGTGCGCCGCCTGGGCATGGACCGCTGCAAGGTGGTGGCCTGGGGGGAAGGCTGCAAGGATGCCAACGAGTATCTGTTGAAGTACGATCTTCCGAGGCTCCGCCAGCAGGTGGAGCAGGCGGCGGAAATCCCGTTGGAAGGAGTCTTCTGCCCCATGGACGAATGGGATACGCTGATGGATATTTATTACAACGGAATGCCGGAAGGAGCCGATACGGGACTGGAGAATCTGGACCGTCTGATCAAGTTCGAGCGTGGTTTTGTGCTCACGGTCACAGGCGTTCCCGGCAGCGGAAAAAGCGAGTTTGTGGACGAAATTGCCATGCGCCTGCTCCTGCGCCACGATTGGAAGGTGGGCTATTTCAGCCCGGAGAATACCCCGCTGGCCTATCACTACCGCAAGCTGATACGCCGCGTGGTGGGCAAGCGTTTCGAACACAAGGGGATGCCGTTGCCGGAAGCCGGACAGGCCATCCGTTACCTGGCACAGAGTGTCTTTTCCATTATGCCGAAAGAGGACTTCTCGGTAGAGAGCGTGCTTCGCATTGCCGCCCAACTGGTGAGCCGGAAAGGAGTGAAGGTGCTGGTGGTGGACCCCTTCAACCGCTTCGAGCATCAGATTCCCGACTGGGAGACGGAAACGCAGTACATCAGCCGCATCTTCGACGAGTTCTCCAATTTTGCCGTGAAGCACAAGGTGTTGCTCATCCTGGTGGCGCACCCCACCAAGTTGCGCCGCGAACCGGGAAGCAAACGTTGGCCTGTGCCCACGCTGTATGATATCAACGGCTCGGCAGCCTTTTTCAACAAGACGGATTATGGAATGGTGGTAGACCGTAACGATGAACTGGGGCAGGTGCTGGTGCGTGTGGCCAAGGTACGTTTCGACCATTTGGGCGGACCGGGAGATGCTTTTTTCGCCTTCAGCACTTACAACGGACGCTACACGCCTACCGAGGAGAGGACCTTGGATCATAATCCGCCCGAACCGAAGTGGGAGCATACCAATTTCCTGACAGAGAAGCTGAAGCCCGAACAGCAGGGCCTGGGGTTTAATGAGGGGGAATGAAGTAGTTGAATGTTGCTGTTCCTGAATAACTTGGGGATAGGAGAAGGGAGATGTCAAAACAAAAATGACTGCTCCGAAAAGTTACAGATAGTAATTATAACACGTAAAAGGATCGTATCAAGCTCTGTATTGAGTAATGATACGACCCTTTCTTTAGTCTTTTAGGATGCTCAAATTTCAGATTGTAAGTTCATGTTTTCAAAAACTGAGTTTTGACATTCGCCTTTTAGGTTTTGTAGTTACAGTCTGTAACTTCTCGGAGTAGTCATTTTATTTTGACATACCCCCTTTAAAAGTTGCTTACAAGCAGATCATGTTGCCGGCAGGCTTTACTGATTACTGGTCATTCCTCAGTGATCACTGGTCATTCCTCATTAGCCATTAAAATCCTCTCCACCGTTCCCGTTTTATCTCCTCGCACTGCCGTCGCTGCCATGCGGGCATTATTTTCTCCAGCTCTTTCAGTTTCCATCCCTTCATAAAGCGTATCTCGTCCTTTTCCTGCTCCGTGCACAGGCTGATGCGCAGCAGTTCGGGGTAGAGCACCTGTATATGGAAAATCTTGGCTCTCCACAGCAGCATGGACATCTGCCAGGGGGTGAGGGCTTGGATGCGGTTCAGGGTGAGCAGCATTTCCAGATAATGACGGTAGAAGGCTTTGTCCACGGTCATGAGTTGGTTTATCAGATAGTTCATTTTTATTATTGTTAAATGAAAAGATTAGTTGAATGAAGGGTCAGGAAATCAAAGCGGAGGAAAGGGACGCTATCTTTGGAGAAATCATCCTTGGATACGTTATCTTTGAAGAAGCCTCTTTGAAAACAAACGGTTCTCATTGGAAACCCTATCTTTGGAGAAAGCCCCCTTGGATGCGTTATCTTTGAAGAAGCCTCTTTGAAAACAAACGGCTCTCATTGGAAACCCTATCTTTGGAGAAATCATCCCTTAAAAGCGGTATTCCTTTACAGCATCAAAACAAGGGCACGGCTTCACGGGATTCAAGTCATGATGCCCCACTATCAACGCTTTGGGGAACAGGAGGCGCAGCTCGCGCAGCAGTGCCAGCATACTTCCCTTCTGCATCAGAGTACGCGTATCGGCAGGTGTGCAGTCCGCCGAGAGTCCTCCCTCATAGCAGATGCCGATAGAATGCCGGTTATGGTTCTTGCAATGCGCTCCCACCTTTTCCAGAGGTCGTCCGCGGTGAATCTCTCCGTCACGGGTGATATAGAAATGATATCCTATGTCTGTGAAGCCCCGGTGGCGGATGTGGTCCCGGCGGCAAGTCTCAAAATCCAGCCTCCGCCCCTCAGGGGTGGCGGAGCAGTGGATAATAATCAGGGTGATGGTTCTCATGATCATCAGATACAGGCGTTCAGGCCGAGTGCGCCGGCAACGGCGGTGGCTACGGTAATAATTACTTCAGAATCAGTGTCCAGGTGTCTTTTCTTTGTTCTTGAACTCATTGGAATTTTGTTTTAGAGGTTGATAATAAGTGAATTGTAATGGAAGCCAAGGGCTGAATGTACCCCAATGAAAACGGCTTGTCACAGGGGCACATTCAGCCCTTTAGCGTCGTGCCTTTAGCGTCGTGCCTTTTAGCGTCGTGCCTTTAGCGTTGTGCCTTGCTTCCGTCATACAGGAGTTCCGTCAGGCCTGTCCTCCGTTTTCCGGCTCCTTCGCCTCTCCGGTAAGATCCACACTGGTCTTTCCGGCTTTCAGCGCCTTCACCACCAGTCGGGCCGCTTTGCGCGTGGCCACCAGATTGAACACAGCTTCCTCCTGCAAGTTCTGGAAACGTGTTCCGGCACTCCAGTTCACATTCAGCTTTCTGACGTGGATGGCAGGATTGTAGTCGGCAGCGCTTTCCGCACCTATACTGTTGATGCTGATGGAGAAATCCCCCAAGTCGCCCAGCTGTATCTTCTGTCCTCCCAGAAGCTGTTCCCTCATGCAGTCCACCGCCATGGTGAGGATAGCCACGATGTCCGCACGCTTGTACACACAGCCGTGGCTGGCGATGTGCTCGGCAAAGCGGTTGATGTCCATCACTTCCGAATACTGTGCACTGGCGTAAGCCTTCTTGGCGGCATCCGCGTCCATCGGATTGCTACGCATAACGATACTGTAATTTACCATAATCTGTTAAAATTAAAAGTTGATAATTGAGAATTAAGAAACACTGTTGCCGGGGAATGAAGCCAGTCTGCCGTCAGTCACTGTCCATTAACCGTCAGCCACTGGTTTCCGACTGCTGAAAGAACCCTATCTTTCACGTGTAAGATCCTATATCTTACAGCTGTAAGATTATAGATCTTTCGCCTTCATCGTCCCGACATTACAAAGATACGATGTGCGGATTCCGGAAAGTTGATTCCGGTGGGTTGTAGTTGATAACAGTTGATTCTAGTTGATTATTGTTGGAAAAACATTCTTTCTTCTCGTCCGTTTTTCGTACTTTTATGGAAGTAAATAAAAAGTATGGAATGTATGGAGAATTTTGAGATACGCACGTATGGCCGCACCGAACTGGCCCTGTGTTATTTCCCGGATTTGAATCCGCAGGTGGCTTACCGTAAGTTGCAGTATTGGATTGACTATTATCCTCACCTCAGGGAGAAACTGGAGAAGATGGGCAGTGGCTTGAGCTGCCGTACCTATATGCCGGCTCAGGTACAGCTGATTGTGGGGGCGATAGGGGAGCCTTGAAAGGGGATTGTGATGGAGTGCGGCCAGATAAAAAGAATGGCTTCCCCGATTGCGTAATCGATATGGCAAGTGAACGCCCGGCTCCTGTTGACAGTCGCATTGAAAGATTGGCAAGGTTGATATGTGTGAATGAAAATGACACGAATGACGCCAATCAGAGATATAAACCCAATTTGCGCCATTCGTGTCATTCACATTCTGGATAAAGAACGGAATAGAACCTCTATTCCCGTATTTCCCCCTTATGCACCAGCATTTTCACCAGTGTCCGTTTGGAACTGTGCGTGTCCGAAACCCATAGCACAGAGTCGTTTTGCGCATAGATACGGGCAGGCTGGGAAAAAGCATATCCTTTTACAGTTTTTATTTTCTTGCTCCATTCGTTGGACTGGCGTTCGTATATGTTGATGGCGTCATTGTCGCCGGTAGCATACCAGCGGTCGCCGCACAACGCCAGTGTCTTGGGCTTGAAGCCGGGCGACAGGGAAAGGTCGTCCAGATCGATGGAAGCGTCGTTTGCCATATCATCGTTGACCAGTGCCGGATCGAGCACCCGTATTTTCTTCCCTTCATAATCCGTGAGCAGCAGATGCCCTTCCGCATCGGGCTGCATGGAATGGCTGGCAAAGCCGTTGTTGCCCGGACTGCCGTTGCCGGATGCCCGGCGGTAGCGGTTCACCTTCTGGTAATTTTCCGGGGTGGCATCCTCCTCTTTATAAATGCTGACCATTCCGTTCTTGTCGCGTGCGAAAATCAGCCCGTCCTTTACCGTCATGGCCTGTGCCTGGAATACGGGGCCGCTCCATTGCCCGTTGCCTATGCAGGTGAGGTAGGACAGTTCCGGCAACCGGAATACATGGATGCGCGACTGGCGTTCGGCCACATACAGCCGGTTGCCCGACGGGACGATGGCCTCTATCTGACTTCCGAAACTCTTCTCCCCGCCGTCGTGCTGCCAGCTCTGCAAGGTCCCCAGCCGTTCACCTTTCTTTATACTGAACAGCAACAGGCTGCTGCCTGCCTTTCCGATGTTTGCGATGAAAAGGGTATCCCCCAGATGAGCGACGGTATAAGGGGTGAAATCCTCGGCCGTTTCCATACCCAGGGTTTCCGCATCAATCAGCTGCGCCGCCTCATACGAGTAATACCAGTAACTGTTATAATCCCCGTTTCCTTCTCCTTCCCCGTTTCCTCCGCCGGGAGCGGAGGGGTAGCCGCAGATTTCATCCAGGGTGACTTTGCTGCATTGTGCCGTCAGGACTCCGGACAGCACAATCAGGATATAAGCGTATATTTTCATGTTGTTCTTACTATATTATATAGGTATATATTTATTTCAGCTCACTCATGGGGATGGCGTAAACGCATGTCCCGTTTTTCACGCGGTCGGTGATGAACAGCGTGTGGCGGCGGATGCAGAATTTCTCAGGTGCTTGCAGGGTGATGCCGCCGATGGTGGTATGGTCCTTCATGATCTCTCCCGTCCGGGGATTGACCTCACAGAACTTTTCTGTGCCGTTGGAACTTACAAACAGCCTTCCTTCGTAGAAATCCAAGTCGTAGGGTACATTTTTATAAGCCAGTTGCCCGGTGCGTTTGGGTGAAACTCCTTCCCGTATCCCGTCAGGGGCGAACAGGTCTATGCGTTTGGCGGGATGGGTGGAGTAGAGCAGGCCGGTCTGTTCGTCCACCGCCATGCCGTAAGTGCCGTTTGTCTCGCCCAGATGTTCGGAACGTACATAAATCCGCGGAGTCACTCCGGACTGTATAGCCTGCTCTTCTACAAAGTTGACGTAGCGTTTGTCGTGTATCATGACCAGCCCTTTGTAGAGCAGCACATCGAAGGCATGTACGGTCTGCGTGGGCCCTGTTCCCCAGCTTCCATTGCCTATGCAGGTAAGGAACTGATGGCTCTTCGCATCAAAAATCTCGGTACGGCTTCCTTCGTGGGTGACATAAATCTTGTCGTGGGCACGGGTGACACCGTTCGGGCGGCCGCCGAATTTCCCGGTAACTTCTCCGTGCTTCCATTCCTTGATGCTTCCCAAGTGCTTCTTGCCGCCGCTGGCAAGGCCGAACACCTCTACGCTGTACTGGTTGTCCGCATCGTTCACGGCATACAGGGTATCTCCGTACACATATACATCCTTGGGGCGGAAGGTGGTTCCCGTAGCGCCGGGCAAGTCGGTATAATCCAGCTTGAACGCCACCGGCTCCTCGTCGTTTCCTCCCCGGTCGGTTTCTCCGCGCAGGGGAGACAGGCCACCGTCCAGCGCATCGAGTTCCGGGTCTTCGATAATGTGTTTCGAAGCCACGTATATATCATCAAAATAACGGTTCCTGCTCCAGCGGGTGTGCAGGAAGCGGCGGGAATAGACGGGCAGCTCCTTGTCCAGCGACAGCGCCACATATACGTTGTTGCACAGGGTGATCCACCCCGGTCCCGTCTGTTCGTAGGTCATGTTTCCCGCATGGCCGTAGCCCACACAGTGGGCAAACTCGTGGAATATGGTTTCGGTGATGCTTTTGTCATCGGCATAGTGTTCCAGATAACACACTTCATGCATGCCGAAGGTGGTTCCTCCGCCCAGTCCCATCACGCCGGTGGTATAGCCGAAGGTCAGTCCGCGGTGGTTGAGCACGTTGGCCAGCAGGGCGGTCTTGTCTATTTCCGTCTTGTCATTGTTGCTGTGCAGCGGGCCGAACTCGTACAGGGCGGTCTTGAACCGTTCCGACGAGAACATATACGCCATGTTCAGCGCGATGGCCACCGCCTCACGCGTGTGCGAAGCCTTCATCTTGTACTTCCAGCTGTCCTGGGTGTCACTGTATCTGCCGAAGGAGATGTACCATTTGCACCGGATGGATTGCAGCCTTGCCCAGTACGGGTCGTCACACTCTACGGTGAAGGTCAGGTTTTCTTCCGTGAGGTAGGGGTTTGCCATGATCCGTATTTCTTTCCGCTGCGGGTATAGGCGGTCAGGTCCTTGGTGGCGAACGGTATGTGTACCCGGAGTTGCTGGAAAGGCATGATCTTTTCCAGCGACATGAACTTGAATTCTTCCTCGTAACCGTCTATCCTGGCCCAGAAAGTCACGTTTTTCAAGGCTCTGGGACTATAGAAACGGAGTTGGAAACAGTGCTCGTCGTCCATTCCGAACTGAAGAGGCCGGCTGACGTAGAAGCTGCGCTGGCCGGAGTCGAAATAAACATCCTGGGATTCATTGTCATTCAGCAGGTAATACGTGTTGTCCGGGTTATAATCCGTTTTCGGCCCAGCCGGACGGGCAATTCGTTGTTTGCCACGTTTCCTTCTCCGGAAACCGGAAGTTCGTCCTCTTTGCAGCTGCCCAGCAGTAAAAGCATACCTGCTAAAATCAACAGGCTGGTGGAAAAAAGTTTTTTCATCGTCTGTCTTTATTAGAATTACATTTAAATTTGAAATAATCACTCTTTTGGAAAAGGGTTGCAAAAATAATTGTTTTGGATCAGACGGACAAAGAACCTGTATTTCATTTTGTATGAGTCCCTGTTTTTTATGTTCTTTTATTTTTCTGCCTCA
>ENA-OQKW01000420-OQKW01000420.1-human-gut-metagenome-genome-assembly--contig:-NODE-420-length-10509-cov-3.511751_pt1 | contig 10509 bp, 15 predicted proteins | sample MGYA00242657_ERZ504815 | MGnify/ENA primary metagenome ERZ504815 (study PRJEB26092, sample SAMD00036404) | human gut metagenome | host: Homo sapiens | study: EMG produced TPA metagenomics assembly of... | reverse complement strand
TATCCCGCGAGGTGTTTTTTGTGAGCGAAGGTCACAGAAAACCCGAGACATACTGCGCGAATTTATGCGATTAGCATAAATTCTGTGCATCGCGAAGCGTGTTGCTGGGAACGGAGTGAACAGTAACTAAATAATTAGCAGGAGTATGATAATAAAATGAACATACAGGAAGCAAAAACAGAAATCTGTAATACACTTCGCGCATATCTGGCGAAGGATGAGAATGGATATTATACTTATCCTCTGATCCGTCAGAGACCGCTGTTGCTGATCGGTCCGCCGGGAATCGGCAAAACTGCCATTATGGAACAGGCGGCAGCAGAGTGTGGTGTGGGACTTGTAGCCTACACCATTACCCATCACACCCGTCAGAGTGCCATCGGTCTTCCAGAGATTGTTAAACGGAATTACGGTGGAAAAGGAATGATGGTGACAGATTACACAATGAGTGAGATCGTGGCATCTGTCTATGACTGTATGGAGAACACAGGCAGGAAAGAGGGAATCCTGTTTATTGATGAGATCAACTGTGTGTCTGAAACCCTGGCACCGGCAATGCTGGCACTTCTCCAGAATAAAACCTTTGGAAGTCATAAGATTCCGGAAGGCTGGATTCTGGTAGCAGCGGGAAATCCACCGGAGTATAATAAATCTGTCAGGGAATTTGATATTGTCACACTCGACCGTGTCCGTAAGCTTACAATTGAGCCTGACTGCGATATCTGGCTGAAATATGCAGGACAGCAGAAGGTGCACCAGGCGATCATTTCTTATCTGTCTGTGAAGAAAAACAATTTCTATGCGGTGGAGAATACAGTAGACGGTAAATTCTTTGTGACTGCCAGGGGCTGGGAGGATCTTTCAAGACTTCTGCAAAGCTATGAAAAGCTGGGGATCGGGATCAGTGAGGAACTGGTGGAGGAATTTCTCCAGAAAGAGGAAACAGCCAGAGATTTTGCAGGTTTTTATCAGTTATATACAAAGTATGGGGAAGATTATGAAATCCCGTCGATCCTGTCCGGAAATCTGAGCCGGGAGAATCTGGCGCTGAAGGAGAAGATGGCTGCAGATGGAGCTTTTGAGGAGCGTTTTGCAGTTGTAAATCTGATCCTGGGGGCATTGAGAGAAAAAGCGGAAGAATACGGACAGGCAGATCATCAGCTTGAGGTACTCTATGAGATGCTTCTGCATCTGAGAACTCAGGTGAGAAAGAATGCTGAGGAAGAGAAGCTGGGAATTTCATTGCTTGAAGAATTTGTGCAGGAACAGGAAAACAGTCTGCAGATCAAAGTAAAGATGGAACTGATCTCAGTAAGAGAACAGAAATATCAGGAGACGGCAATCCGCAGGCTGAGGGAATATATTCTGACAGCAAAGAAAGAACATGTGCGGTCAGCTGAAAATGGATTTAAGCGGATCAGTAAATGTTTTGAAAAAGAAGCAGTATGCAGAGAAGATATGATCCAGAAACTCCAGGGAGAACTGCAGAATGCCTTTTCATTTATTAAAGAGAGCTTTGGCGAAAATCAGGAAATGCTGCTTTTCGTGACAGGGATCACAGCGGATAAGTCAATGACTTCGTTTATTGCCGGAAATGGATGTCCGGCATATTTTGAACACAGCGAGATGCTTTTATATAATAAAGAAGAAAATGAACTGCGAAAAGCGTGTCTGGAGGCAGTGCATGATGGATTACAGGAAGAATGATGTGACCGGGTATAATAGTCTGTCACAGACAGCGGTTGGAAACGGATGTCTGTATATTATATAGAAGTCAATCAGACAGCAGCTGATACATAGCAGCAATGTGCTGCGGAAATGGAGGAAGAATGTCAGAAAAACAGCCTAAAAAAAGAAGACAGCAGGGAGTGTTGTGTTGACGGTTGTTCTGATCGCAGCAATCTGTGTATTCTGTTATGCAGGATATAATCTGTTTCATATTTATACAGAATATAAGAAAGGTACGGATGAGTACAATTCGATCACACAGATGGCGGTAACAGAACGAGATCCGGATGGAGAAGCGGCAGGACCGGAAGCCGGCAGTGAGCTGAAAGCACCTATGGATATTGACTTTGCATCTCTTAAAAGTGTAAATAATGATGTAGTGGGATGGATTTATGTGGAAGCAGTGCCTAGATATTAATTACCCCATCGTGCATGGCAAAGACAACGAAACTTATCTTCACAGAACCTATGAGAAGAATTATAACTTTGCAGGAACTATCTTCGTGGACTATGAAAATAAGAGATTTCAGTGACTGCAACACGATCGTGTATGGTCATAATATGAAAAATGGTTCCATGTTTGCACAGCTTAAGAAATTTACACAGGATGAGGAGACTTATAAGAAGAGCAAATATTTACTGGATCTTTACACCTGAGAAAAACTACAGGTATGAGATTATCTCCGCGTACACTACAGGTGTGAACAGTGATACATATACTCTGTTTAAGGGACCGGGTGAGGAATTTGAAAAATATCTGGAGAAGATCAGAGGATATTCCGAGATCCGGACAGATGCAGAAGGAATGAACATAAAGGACAAGATCATTACTCTGTCTACCTGTACAGGAAACGAGGCAACCCGTTATGTTGTCCAGGGAAAACGTGTAGATACACTTGATGTTGAAAAGTAGAAGTTAAGAGGATAAGATCATCCGCTTTGCTACTTGATTCGGTTAAAGAACAGTTGTCTGAATCAGAAGAAAGGTGTATTGCTGTAAAAGCAGATGATAAAATTGCAGTAACAGTGTTTGGAAAAATAAAGGAGGAATTCTAAATGGCAGGAGAAGTTGAGAGATTACAGGAATTTGTAGACAAATATGACAATATTGTCTTCTTCGGCGGCGCAGGTGTTTCCACAGAGAGCGGAATCCCGGATTTCAGAAGTCAGGACGGACTTTATCATCAGAAATATGACTATCCTCCGGAAACGATCTTAAGCCATACATTCTTTATGAGAAAGCCGGAAGAATTTTTCAAATTCTACAGAGACAAGATGCTTTGTGACACTGCAAAACCAAATGCAGCACATCTGAAGCTGGCAGAACTGGAGCAGGCAGGCAAACTGAAAGCAGTTATTACCCAGAATATCGACAATCTGCATCAGATGGCAGGCAGTAAGAAGGTGTTGGAGCTTCATGGAAGTGTATACCGCAATTACTGCATGAAGTGTCACAGATTTTATGATTTTGCCCACATGAAAGCATCCACAGGTGTTCCGAGATGCGAATGTGGTGGAATTATCAAGCCGGATGTGGTATTGTATGAAGAAGGTCTGGACAATCAGACGATCAATGAAGCAGTGAAGGCAATCTCAGAGGCACAGGTGCTGATTATAGGGGGAACTTCCCTGGCTGTTTACCCGGCAGCAGGACTGATCGATTACTTCCGGGGAGAGCACCTTGTAGTGATCAACAAATCCCCGACTCCGAGAGACAGATATGCAGACCTTCTGATCCAGGAGCCGAGTCGGACAGGTTATTTTCACAGTATTCTATTGCTAGCGTTGTCTAGAAAATACGAAGGGTAACTGTTCAGTCGGTTCGCTTAGTTTGGCGAAGTACAGGACAGTTACTGTACAAAGTTATATAAGAGGAGTAAGAGATTATGGGACTTCCCTATGAAGTTGGTGATATTGTTACATTAAAGAAAGTCCATCCCTGCGGAAGCAGAGACTGGGAAATCTTAAGGGTAGGTGCTGATTTCCGCCTGAAATGTACAGGATGCGGACATCAGATCATGGTACCGCGCAAGATGGTTGAGAAAAATACTAAAAATTTGATAAAAAAGAAAAATAGTACTTTACAGACACGAAAAACTATGTTAGAATCAACACTCGTGATATATTTTATATCCTTGCTCTTTGACAGGCAAAGGGCCAACAGACCATAAGGAGGTAAAGCAAGACATGAACAAGTACGAGTTAGCATTAGTTGTTAGTGCAAAAGTTGAAGACGAAGTACGTGATGCAGTTGTTGAGAAAGCAAAAGGATACATCACACGTTACAACGGCACCATCACAGAAGTAGAAGAATGGGGTAAGAAAAAATTAGCTTACGAAATTCAGAAAATGCATGAAGGCTTCTACTATTTCATTCAGTTTGAAGCAGACGCACAGTGCCCGGCGGAAGTTGAAAGACACGTTCGCATCATGGACAATGTATTAAGATACTTAGTCGTAAGAAAAGACGCATAATCTTATACAGGGTGGATTTTAGAAGGCACCATTAATTGATCCGTTCAACCATTCAAAGCAGAAACGAAGAGGTATTTATATGAACAAAGTAATTTTAATGGGACGCTTAACAAGAGATCCTGAGGTGAGATATTCCGCAGGAGAGAATGCATTGGCAATTGCCAGATATACACTGGCAGTAGACAGAAGATTCCGCCGTGACGGTGAAGCAACAGCAGACTTTATCAGTTGTGTATCCTTTGGACGTACAGCCGAGTTTGCAGAGAAGTATTTCCGTCAGGGACTTAAGATCATTGTTTCAGGACGCATTCAGACAGGCAGCTACACCAATCGTGATGGCCAGAAGGTTTATACCACAGAGGTAGTAGTTGAGGAACAGGAGTTTGCTGAGAGCAAGGCAGCCAGCGATAATTACGCAGCTTCCCATCCTCAGACATCAGCCCCTGCACCTGCACCATCCATGCCGGCTCCGGGAGCAGCCAGTGCAGACGGTTTCATGAACATTCCGGATGGAATTGATGAAGAACTGCCGTTTATTTAATACAAACTGATAGAATAAAATAGGAGGAAAGCAATCATGGCTTACAATAGAGGCGAAAGACCAGACTCTCCAATGAAGAGAAGAGGCGGCCGCAGAAGAAAAAAAGTTTGTGTATTCTGTGGTAAAGAGAATAACGAGATCGACTACAAGGATGTAGCAAAATTAAGAAAATATGTTTCTGAAAGAGGAAAAATCCTTCCAAGAAGAATTACAGGAAACTGTGCAAAACATCAGAGAGCACTGACAGTTGCTATCAAGAGAGCACGTCATATGTCTATGATGCCATACATCCAGGACTAATTCTGAAGATGATAAATGCTGCTCCGCATTTGGCGGAGCAGCATTTTTGCATTATTTACGAGAATTGCTATAGAACAGAATGAACAGTAACACAATAACCATTATTTTTGTGCGTTCTTCTGTTGCTATGGTAAAATTCTGTTCAAATCTGTTATAATATGATTCAAAGGGCGTTTTTCACAGAACCTGCCTATATGCAGCACATTTGCTGTGTACAGGCGAAACAAATAGAATGATGAAGAACGGAAAGAAAGATATGAGTGATAAACTGAAATTAAAAGGGCATATGAAAGCATTCATGCGGTGGCCTCTGATTCTCTCGGCTTTACTGATCGTACTTAATATCTGGGTATATTTTGTCAGCGTGAAGGCTGGTATTATTGTGTCAGGTGGAATCCTGATTTATGTGGGATGTGCAGTAATAATACTCCGATGCCACAGACCGTTCATTGTAAATGAACTGATAGCCTTTGCCAATCAGTATGATTCGCTTGAAAAGAGAATCCTTGAAGAACTGGCATTGCCCTATGCCATTATGGATATGAATGGCAGAATGATCTGGTCCAACAAAGTATTTGCGGAGCTTACAGGTAAAGATCAGTTTTATAAGAAAAATGTCAGCACTGTTTTTCCGGATGTAACAGCTGACAAATTACCGGTTGCAGATAAGAAAGAGACTGCTGAGATCAGTACTCGATTTGGAGAGAAGACTTATCGTATTTCCATGCAGAGGGTGTCTCTTGGTGAAGTGGTTGCCAAAAGTGAGTTTCTGGAGAATTCAAACAGGAATGTCAGCCTGATCGCCATGTATCTGTATGACGATACAGAACTGAAGTCTTACATTAAAAAGATGAAGACAATAAGCTTGTTGTAGCGTTGGCTTATCTGGATAACTATGAGGAAGCACTTGAGAGTGTAGAGGATGTGAGACGTTCACTTCTGATTGCTCTGATTGACCGGAAGATTACGAAATATTTTTCCAATTTCGATGGTCTTGTAAAGAAACTTGAGAAGGACAAATATTTCCTGATCATGCGCCAGAGTTCGCTTGAGGCTCTGAAAGAACAGAGATTTCATATTCTGGACGAGGTTAAAACAGTTAACATCGGAAATGAGATGGCGATCACTTTGAGTATTGGTGTGGGACTGAATGCCTCCACGTATATTCAAAATTATGAGTATTCACGTATTGCTATAGAGATGGCACTTGGACGTGGCGGTGATCAGGTTGTTATTAAGAATGGAAATAATATTACCTATTACGGCGGAAAGACTCAGCAGATGGAGAAGAATACCCGCGTAAAAGCCAGGGTAAAAGCGCAGGCACTGAAAGAGTTTATGAGTACGAAAGACAGAGTCGTTGTCATGGGACATAAAATCACAGATGTGGATGCGTTGGGAGCAGCAATCGGTATTTTCCGTGCAGGTAAAACACTTGGAAAATCTGTCAGTATTGTAGTGAATGATCCGACAAAATCTATCAGACCGTTGATCGCAGGATATGTGAATAATCCAGACTACGAGCCATCTATGTTTGTGGACAGCGAGCAGGCTAAAGATATGGTAGATAACAATACAGTGGTGGTTGTAGTTGATACTAACAGACCAAGCTATACGGAATGCGAGGAGCTTCTGCACATGACAAAGACAATTGTTGTGCTGGATCATCACAGGCGGGGAAGCGAAGTGATAGAGAATGCGGTGCTTTCCTATGTGGAGCCTTATGCATCCTCAGCCTGTGAGATGGTAGCAGAGATCCTGCAGTATTTCTCGGATGACCTGCGTATCCGCAATATGGAGGCTGACTGTCTCTATGCGGGAATTATGATCGATACAAACAATTTTACTACAAGAGCAGGTGTACGTACCTTTGAGGCTGCTGCATTCTTAAGAAGGAGTGGAGCAGACGTGACCAGAGTACGTAAACTGTTAAGGGATGATCTGAAATCTTATCAGGCACGTGCAGAAGCAGTGAGAACTGCACAGATTTACAGAGAATGCTATGCCATTGCCAGATGTCCAAGTGAAAATCTGGACAGTCCTACAGTCATAGGAGCACAGGCAGCCAATGAGCTTCTGAATATTGCAGGGGTTAAGGCATCCTTGTACTGACTCAGTACAATAATGAAGTTTATATCAGTGCCAGGGCTATTGACGAAGTCAATGTACAGGTAATGATGGAAAAGATGGGCGGAGGCGGTCATATGAATATTGCCGGTGCCCAGGTCAAGGCTTCTCCGGATGAGGTGGAGAGAATGCTTAAAGACATCATAGATCAGGAATATCAGGAGGAAAACACAAAATGAAAGTAATCTTACTTGAAGACGTAAAAGCACTTGGAAAAAAGGGACAGATCGTAAATGTAAGTGACGGATATGCAAGAAACATGATCCTTCCTAAGAAACTGGGGCTGGAGGCAACTCCTAAGAATTTAAATGATCTGAAACTTCAGAAAGCAAACGAAGAGAAGGTCGCAAAAGAAGTATATGAAGCAGCACAGGCATTTGCAAAGGATCTCGAGACAAAAGAAATTATCCTTACACTGAAAACAGGAGAAGGCGGAAGAACCTTTGGTTCCGTTTCTTCCAAAGAAATCTCTGAAGCAGCAAAGAAACAGTTGAATCTTGACATTGATAAAAAGAAACTGCAGCTTCCTGAGCCAATCCGTACACTTGGTGTTACCCAGGTGCCTGTCAGATTACATCCTAAGGTAACAGGAACTCTTAAAGTATGGGTAAAAGAAGCATAAGTCTTCCGGAGGGATAAAGAATGGAAGAAGCGCTGATTAAAAGAATACTCCCCCACAGTATAGAGGCAGAGCAGTCTGTAATCGGCTCAATGATTCTGGACAGAGATGCGATCCTTGTGGCATCTGAGATACTTACCAGTGATGATTTTTATCAGAAACAATATGGCATCATCTTTGATGCAATGGTGGAATTGTGTAATGAAGGGAAACCGGTAGATCTGGTGACCCTTCAGAATCGTTTAAAGGAGAAAGAACTCCCGCCGGATATCAGCAGTATGGAATATGTAAGAGATCTGATCTCAGCGGTTCCTACTTCTGCAAATGTGAAGTACTACGCAAAGATCGTCAGTGAGAAAGCAGTCCTTCGCAGACTTATCAAGGCAAATGAAGAGATTGCCAACACCTGCTATCTGGAGAAGGAGAATACAGAGATTATTCTGGAAGAAGCGGAAAAAAAACTGTTCAATATTCTCCAGAGACGCAACAATGAAGAATATGTTCCAATCCAGCAGGTAGTTCTGAATGCCATTAATAACATTGAGAAAGCGTCTAAGCTTAAGGGTTCTGTAACAGGTATTCCCACAGGCTTTATGGATCTGGATTATAAAACATCCGGTATGCATCCTTCTGATCTGGTGCTGATCGCAGCCCGTCCTTCCATGGGGAAAACAGCCTTTGTACTGAACATTGCACAGTATATGGCATTCCGAAAGGATGTCACAGTTGCCATATTCAGTCTGGAAATGTCAAAGGAACAGCTGGTGAACCGACTTCTGGCAATGGAATCTCATGTAGATTCCCAGAATATGAGAACAGGTAATCTGAAAGACGAGGACTGGACAAAACTGGTAGAAGGAGCAGATATTATCGGTAAATCTAATCTGATCATTGATGACACGCCGGGTATTTCTATTGCGGAAATGCGCTCCAAATGCAGGAAATATAAGCTGGAACATAATCTTGGGATTATCATGATCGATTATTTGCAGCTGATGAGCGGAAGTGGAAAAAGTGATTCCAGACAGCAGGAAATTTCAGATATTTCCCGTTCTCTGAAAGCTCTTGCCAGAGAGTTGAATGTGCCGGTGATCGCATTGTCTCAGCTCAGCCGTGCGGTGGAACAGCGTCCGGATCACAGACCAATGCTTTCGGATCTTCGAGAATCCGGAGCCATTGAACAGGATGCCGATGTGGTAATGTTTATCTACAGAGATGACTATTATCATAAGGATACAGAGAAGAAGGACATTGCAGAGATCATCATTGCCAAACAGAGAAACGGTCCCATCGGAACAGTAGAACTGGTATGGCTGCCGAGATATACACAGTTTGTGAATATGAAGAAATAATCTATCTCAGAGGAGTTTGATCTTTGACTTGAATAATATTATAGCAATCCTCTAAAATAATGCATCTTAATCCAGCCCATCAGAGTGTGAAATCCTGCTGAATTGTCTTAAATGTATTATTTACGAGGATTGCTATAGAAAAATTTCACAGGGAAACAGTATCAGGGGGAGAATCCGGTACTGTTTCCCTGTTTTTTGTGTCAAAATAAAGTTTTATAGGGAAGTTTGTCAATCGAAACTTCTTGCAATCTCGGTATGGCGTTTTATAATAAATATACATGATATCAGGATTACGACAGCTGTTTTTACAGTGCAGTGGTTCAATGATATCAGGTGATAGATTGAGTTGTTGATATGCATCAGTGGTTTCTGATGAAAAAATGGACTCAAAAGGAGGAGGGGCAGCATGGAGCAGCGGTATACTGTGACTCAGACCGCAGAAATCCTTGGCGTGAGGGCATCGGTCCTCCGGTACTGGGAGGAAGAACTGGAACTGAGGATATGCAGGAATGAGCAGGGACATCGTTACTATACAGGAAATGATATTACGCTTCTGGCTAATATAAAGGAACTAAAGAAAAGAGGACTTGCCCTGAGAGCAATCAAAGAACTGGTTCCAAGAATTTCAAGGACTGCACCCGGGACTACTGCGAGCAAAGTGAAGCTTCTTGAAGATGAACAGCCTGAGAGGGAAAAAATACTTGAATTTCAGAAAATCATGGAACGTCTGATCGCTCAGGAGCTACATATGAAAAAAGAGGGAGAAGACCAGTGCCGGGATCTGGATGAAACGATCCGTAACAGACAGCTTGCGAGAAAAGAGGCTGCTGCAGCACTGGAAAAAAAGAAGCAGGAGGATCAGAAGAAAACATTTGTAAAAGTTATCCATAAAGAAAACAGCTTCGTCTCTGCGGTAAACAGAGATGAAGCTGTTTTGAAATCATGAATTATTCTGCTGGATGAATAGCCTCTGTTGGACATGCATCTGCACATGTTCCGCAGTCTAAGCATGCATCAGCGTCGATTACATAATGCTCATCTCCCTGAGAGATAGCTTCTGCAGGACATTCGCTTTCGCATGTTCCACAGCTTACACATTCGTCTGAAATTACATATGCCATAATTAGAATCCTCCTTATCGTAATAACGTTTTAGGCCCCTTTCGGGGTTCTGCATACATTTTAATATATCTTTGTCTGAATTACAAGTATAAAATCAGATACATTATAAAATAATATTAAGTTAGCATTTGCTTACTTTACCTGCAGATTACAAATAGCTGATGGACATGTGAATGTCTGTCCGAGCAGAGAAATTATCCTGCCAAAATACAGGCATTTGTATGATGGAAAATAGTCTGTTAATAT
>ENA-OQKW01000419-OQKW01000419.1-human-gut-metagenome-genome-assembly--contig:-NODE-419-length-10585-cov-2.797093_pt1 | contig 10585 bp, 8 predicted proteins | sample MGYA00242657_ERZ504815 | MGnify/ENA primary metagenome ERZ504815 (study PRJEB26092, sample SAMD00036404) | human gut metagenome | host: Homo sapiens | study: EMG produced TPA metagenomics assembly of... | reverse complement strand
AGGCCTAATAGCAATGCCGTTTCCTTAAAATTCATCTTCATAGCTTTTTACCTTTTAATTAATAATAGTGAGTATGTCATATTTTATATACCTATTGGCTTGATTGATGTAAGTCCGATGCAAGCACAAAGTGCTTCAAGGTGTTGCCATGTATTGCTCAGAGCAACCATTTTCTGATCCGTTTCATGGCTTCTTCGCAATCCGCCCGCTCTCCGAAAGCGGTCAAGCGGATATATCCTTCACCACTGGGGCCGAAGCCTACTCCCGGCGTGCCCACTACATTGGCTTCATACAGCATCTGTTCAAAGAATTTCCACGAGTTTACCTCACCCGGTGTCTTCACCCACAGGTAGGGGGCGTTCTCTCCGCCGAAAACTTTGAGTCCTGTACTTTCCAACGCTTCTTTCATGATGCGGGCGTTAGCCATATAATACTGTATGATGGCTTTCACTTGCTTTTTGCCCTCGGGGGTATAGATCGCTTCGGCACCACGCTGGGTGATATAGGATGTGCCGTTGAACTTGGTGCACTGGCGGCGGTTCCACATCCGGTTCAGCGGAATGCGCTCTCCTTCCAGCGTGGCGGCTGTGAGTTCTTTCGGTACGACGGTGTATCCGCAACGCACCCCGGTGAATCCGGCCGTCTTCGAGAAACTGCGAAATTCTATCGCTACTTTCTTCGCTCCTTTTATCTCATAAATGGAGTGAGGAATGTCCGGGTCTTGTATGTAGGCCTCGTAGGCAGCATCGTAAAGGATGAGGGTATCATTTTCCAATGCATAGTTCACCCATTTTTTCAGTTCGGCCTTGCTAATGACCGTCCCCGTAGGGTTATTGGGATAGCAGAGGTATAGGATATCTATCCTGCGGTCGGGGATTTCGGGCACGAAATTATTCTCGCTCAGGCAAGGCAAGTATACCACGTTGCTCCATCGCCCGTCTTCCAGTATCCCGGCACGGCCGCACATTACGTTCGAGTCGATGTATACGGGGTAGATGGGGTCTGTCACGCCGATGCTGTTGTCGTGGCGAAGGATGTCTCCGATATTTCCCGTATCGCTCTTGGCGCCGTCACTGATAAAGACTTCGCCGGGTTCCAGATAGACGCCGCGCGGAGTGTAATCGTTCCTGATGACGGCATCTATCAGGAAATCATAACCTTGTTCGGGACCGTAACCGTGGAATGTCTCTTTGTTTGCCAGCTCGTCTACTGCCTTATGCATGGCTTCGATGGAAGCTTGAGGCAGCGGGCGGGTTACATCTCCGATACCCAGGCGGATAAGGTCCGTTTTGGGATGAGAGACTTTGAATGCATTTACCTTTTTGGCAATGTCCGAAAACAAGTAATTGTTTGGTAGTTTTAAAAAATGTTCGTTTACTAGTGCCATCGTTGTTATTGTTTTTATCGTTGTTTTAAGTTTTTCAAAATCATTATCACATCTCGATTTCGCCTTCGAAAACCTTTCCGGCCGGACCGGTCATGTATACATGTCCGTCTTTTTCGTCCCAGTGGATGTGAAGATCGCCTCCGTCCATCCTTACCCACGATTTTCGTCCGGCTTTATGGTTCAGTACGGCCGCCACGGCGGTGGCGCAGGCCCCTGTTCCGCAAGCCATTGTGATGCCCGAACCTCTTTCCCACACTCTCATCCGTAGGGATTGATCCGGCAATATTTCTACAAATTCCACATTGGTCCGCTCAGGAAAAAGCGGATGATTTTCCAGTTTCGGGCCAACCGCGGGCAAATCCACCTCTTTTATATCATCTACGAAAATGACAACATGCGGATTTCCCATGCAGACGAATGTTCCTTTGTATTCTTTTCCATCGACCAAGATGGTTTCTGCCAGCATTCCACCGGTTTTCATAGCTATCTGTCCGGGGTTTGATAGCAGGGGCGTACCCATATCTACGGTTACATCCTTCACCACCCCGTTGCCTGTATGAAGTTTCAGGATTTTGATTCCCGAAAGGGTTTCCAGTGTGATCACCTCCTTATCCGTCAATCCTTTCTCGTATACATATTTGCCTATGCAGCGCGAGGCGTTTCCACACATCATGGCTTCGGAGCCGTCTGCATTGAATATACGCATACTGAAATCCGCTTTCTCGGATGCTCCAATCAGTACCAGACCGTCTGCACCGATACCGGTATGATAAGCGCTCCATTTTCTGGCGGCTTTTATCGGATCTTGCAGCGGAGAAGACAAGGTATTTACATAGATATAATCATTGCCGGTTCCTTGCATCTTGGTGAACTTGATAGTTGTTGCCATTTTGATTAATACTTATTTATTGTGGTTTCCTTTTGCTTTTAATTCTGTGCAAATATATATCTTTTTGATATTTTATAAGATATAATTGTTTCTATTTTCTTATTTATTTTCATTCTAATAACAAATAGAAACAGAAGCATTTATTTTTTCTTTCAAATTGCATCAAAACAAGGGTAGATAGTTTTGAATTGTAAGTCAATAGGTCGTTATATGATTGGGGAATGTAATATTCCCATTATTATATTCGGTCGATTGACTATAAAGGGGATATGCCGTCATAAATACAATCTATATGAATAAAAGAAATGCCCAAACTTACAATTTAAAAGTATTTTTTCACAATCTAGCTTTCAAATATTAAATATACACGTCATATATACAACAAACTGTAATACAGAGACGCAAGACTGCATCTTTTTATCAAAAGAAAGCACCAACTCTTCATCAAAAAGAAATAAATTACCTACTTTTGCAGAACAATATGAAATACAAACCAGCATTATTATAAACTAAAGATAGCAATAATGGTAAAAACAGAGCAAACAGGTCTTTATGACGCAACCAACGAACATGACGCTTGCGGCGTAGGCATGGTAGTCAACATTCATGGCAACAAGTCGCATGAACTGGTAGACTCCGCATTAAAGGTATTGGAAAACATGCGCCACCGAGGCGCGGAAGGAGCCGATAACAAAACCGGCGACGGAGCCGGAATCATGCTACAGATTCCCCACGAATTCATCCTCCTGCAAGGCACTCCCCGTAACCCGAAAAAGGAAAATACGGAACCGGACTCGTATTTCTGCCCAAAGACGAAAAAGAGCAAGCCGGCATCCTGAGCATTATGATTGAAGAAATAGAACGCGAAGGACTTACCTTGATGCACCTGCGCAATGTGCCCACCAACCCCGCCTGCCTGGGCAAGGACGCACGGGCCACCGAACCGGACATCAAACAGGTATTTATCACCGGAGTGACAGATGCGGACAGCCTGGAACGCACCCTCTACATCATCCGCAAGAAGATAGAAAAGCGCGTGCGGCACACGGACTTCTACATCGTTTCGCTATCGGCAAAAAACATTATATATAAAGGTATGCTCTCGTCCATGCAAGTGCGCGAGTACTTCCCGGACCTGACGCAACCCTATTTTACCAGTGGATTGGCATTGGTACACTCCCGTTTCAGCACCAACACATTTCCTACATGGAGCCTCGCCCAACCGTTCCGTTTGTTAGCGCACAACGGCGAAATCAATACCATCCGCGGTAACCGGGGTTGGATGGAGGCGCGCGAAAGTGTCCTTTCCTCTCCGGCATTGGGGGATGTCAAAGACATCCGTCCCATTATCCAGCCGGGCATGAGCGACAGTGCCTCACTGGACAATGTGCTGGAATTTTTTGTGATGTCGGGACTGAGCCTGCCCCATGCCATGGCGATGCTGGTACCCGAATCGTTCAACGACAAAAACCCCATCAGTGAAGATTTGAAAGCGTTTTACGAATATCACTCCATCCTGATGGAACCCTGGGACGGGCCTGCCGCACTGCTGTTCAGTGACGGACGGTTTGCCGGAGGAATGTTGGACCGCAACGGTCTGCGCCCTGCCCGTTACCTCATTACCAATAATGACATGATGGTAGTGGCCAGTGAAGTAGGCGTGATGGATTTCGAACCGGGAGACATCAAAGAGAAAGGACGCCTGCAACCGGGTAAGATACTACTGGTAGATACCGAAAAAGGCGAAATCTACTACGACGGGGAATTGAAAAACAGTTGGCCGAAGCCAAGCCTTACCGTAGTTGGCTGGCAACAAACCGCATCGAACTGGATGAGCTGAAAAGCGGCCGTAAGGTAGCGCACACTGTGCCCGATTACGAGAGGATGCTGCGCACCTTCGGCTATTCCAAGGAAGATGTGGAGCGGCTCATCGTTCCGATGTGTACCACAGGTGCCGAGCCTATCAACTCAATGGGGAATGATACGCCGCTTGCCGTGCTTTCGGATAAGCCGCAACTGCTGTACAACTACTTCCGCCAGCAGTTTGCACAAGTCACCAATCCGCCTATCGACCCGATACGCGAGGAACTGGTAATGTCACTGACGGAATATATCGGCGCCGTGGGCATGAACATCCTGACACCCAGCGAAAGCCATTGCAAAATGGTACGCCTGCCTCATCCCGTGCTGAACAACACCCAACTGGACATCCTCTGCAACATCCGGTATAAGGGATTCAATACCGTGAAACTCCCTATCGTATTCGAGGTGAGCAAGGGAAAAGCCGGATTGCAAGAGGCCCTGAACGACCTGTGCAAACAGGCCGAGCAATCCGTTACGGACGGAGTGAACTATATCATTCTGAGCGACCGTTTTGTGGACGACACCCATGCCGCCATCCCGTCGCTACTGGCAGTTAGCGCTGTCCATCATCACCTCATCTCCGTTCAGAAACGCGTGCAAACCGCATTGATTGTAGAAAGCGGCGAGATTCGCGAGGTGATGCACGCCGCCCTGTTGCTGGGATATGGCGCCAGTGCCATCAATCCCTACATGGCCTTCGCCGTACTGGATGAACTGGTGAGGAAAGGCGATGTGCAGATGAATTACGAAACGGCCGAAAAGAACTATATCAAGGCCATCCGCAAGGGCTTGTTCAAGATCATGAGCAAGATGGGCATTTCTACCATCCGTTCCTATCGGGGCGCAAAGATTTTTGAAGCCGTAGGGGTCAGCGAGGAATTGCTGAGAAGCTATTTCGGCACACAGACATCCAGCATCGGAGGCATCCGTCTGGAAGAAGTCGCCAGAGACGCCATCGCCCTGCACGATGCCGGATTCGCCGCAAAAGAAGTGAGCGACATTTTGCCGCACAACGGACTGTTCTCTTTCCGCAAAGACGGAGAACGGCACGCCTGGAATCCGGAAACCATCTCCACCCTGCAACTGGCCACCCGGCTGGGCAGCTACAAGAAGTTCAAGGAATTCACCTCCATGGTAGATGGAAAAGATTCCCCCCTCTTCTTGCGCGACTTCCTCGGTCACAAACGAAACCCCATTGATATTGAAAAGGTGGAACCGGTAGAAAACATCGTGAAACATTTCGTGACTGGAGCCATGTCCTTCGGCGCTATCAGCAAGGAGGCACATGAGGCGCTGGCACTGGCCATGAACAAACTGGGCGCACGCAGCAATACGGGTGAAGGAGGTGAGGACAGCGACCGCATTACCGGCACTTACCAGGGTATCTCACTTTGCAGCAAGACCAAGCAGATAGCATCGGGACGCTTCGGAGTCACCGCCGAATACCTGGTCCATGCCGAAGAGATCCAGATAAAGGTGGCCCAAGGCGCCAAGCCGGGAGAAGGAGGACAACTGCCGGGATTCAAGGTAGACGAGGTGATTGCCAAAACCCGCCACTCCATTCCGGGCATCTCGCTCATTTCCCCTCCACCTCACCATGACATTTATTCCATCGAAGATTTGGCCCAGTTGATATTCGACCTGAAAAACGTAAATCCACAGGCACGAATCAGCGTGAAACTGGTAGCCGAAAGCGGCGTGGGAACCATTGCCGCCGGAGTAGCCAAAGCGAAGGCCGACCTGATTGTCATATCGGGAGCGGAAGGAGGAACCGGCGCATCGCCTGCATCGAGTATGCGGTATGCAGGTATCTCGCCCGAAATAGGACTGAGTGAGACGCAACAGAACCTTGGTATTGAACGGACTCCGCGGACAAGTGAAGCTGCAAGTGGACGGACAGTTGAAAACCGGACGGGACATTATCAACATGGCCTTGCTGGGTGCAGAAGAATTCGGTTTCGGTACCACCGCATTGATTGTGCTGGGATGCGTCATGATGCGCAAATGCCACACCAACACCTGCCCCGTAGGCGTGGCCACCCAAGACCCCGAACTCCGCAAACGTTTCCGCGGACACTATGAATATGTAGTGAATTATTTCACTTTCCTGGCACAGGAAGTACGCGAATATCTGGCCGAAATGGGATTCACCCAATTGGAGGATATCATCGGACGGACAGACCTGATTGAAATACAACAAGCGCCAAGTGAGAAGAAATCCTCACTGCTGGATTTCAGCAGACTGCTACACCGGGTGGACAACGGGGCTGCCATACACCATGTCATGGAACAGAAGCACGACATCGCCCATGTAAAGGATGTAACCATACTGGCCGCCGCCCGGGATGCCATAGAAAACGGAAAAGAGATTTCCCTGGAATACACCATCGCCAATACGGACCGTTCGGTAGGCGCCATGCTGGCAGGGGCGGTTGCCAAGAAATACGGGCAGGCAGGACTTCCGGAACAGACCATCCACATCAAATTCAAAGGTTCGGCAGGCCAAAGTTTCGGTGCGTTCCTGACTCACGGCATCAGTTTCAAGCTGGAAGGCGAAGCGAATGACTACCTGGGAAAAGGACTGAGCGGCGGACGCATTGCGGTACTGCCCCCCGTGCGCAGCAATTTCGATGCGGAAAAGAATACCATCGCCGGAAATACCCTGCTGTATGGCGCTACCGATGGTGAGGTGTATATCAACGGACGAGTGGGTGAACGCTTCGCAGTCCGCAATTCCGGAGTGACAGCCGTGGTAGAAGGTGTAGGCGACCACTGTTGCGAATATATGACTGGAGGACGAGTTGTGGTACTGGGAGAAACCGGACGGAATTTCGCTGCTGGGATGAGTGGCGGTGTGGCTTATGTATGGGACAAAAACCACAACTTCGATTATTTCTGCAACATGGAAATAGGTGGAGCTCTCGCTTATCGAGGAGGCATCTTACCGGAAGGAACTGCATGAACTGATCCGCCAGCATTACCTCTATACCGGCTCCAAACTGGCACGAACGATGCTGGATGACTGGAATCACTACGTGGACGAATTTATCCAGGTAGTTCCCATCGAATACAAACGAGTATTGCAAGAAGAACAAATGCGCAAGCTGCAACAAAAAATAGCTGATGTACAAAGAGATTATTAACGACAAAAGAAATACAACAAAGATATGGGAAATACCAAAAGCATTTTTAACTATTCCGCGTCAGGAAGCGGGCTACCGTCCCATCCACGACCGGATATCAGATTATAGCGAGGTAGAACAGACTCTGAACAGCCGTGACCGGAAACTTCAAGCCTCACGCTGCATGGACTGCGGCGTTCCCTTCTGCCACTGGGCTTGTCCGCTGGGCAACAAGCAGCCCGAATTCCAAGATGCCCTCTACAAGGGCAAATGGGAGGAAGCCTACAAGATATTGAACGAAACCAACGATTTTCCTGAGTTCACCGGCCGCATCTGCCCCGCCCTCTGCGAAAAGAGTTGCGTGCTGAAACTGAGCATGGACTCTCCCGTCACCATCCGCGAGAACGAAGCGGCCATTGCCGAGGCAGCCTTCCGCGAAGGTTACATCAAGCCCCGGAACATTGAACGCAACGGACGGAAAGTAGCCGTCATCGGTGCCGGGCCTGCCGGACTGGCTGCCGCCAACCAGCTCAACGGAAAAGGTTACACTGTGACCGTCTTCGACAAGAATGAGGCGCCCGGCGGCCTGCTACGTTACGGCATCCCCAACTTCAAGCTGCACAAGCCCATCATCGACCGCCGTATCCGGGTGATGGAAGAAGAGGGCATCCACTTCAAAATGAACAGCGACGTGGATGTGCGGCAACTCCCCGAAGGTTTTGACGCCTACTGCATCTGCACCGGAGCTCCGACCGCCCGTGACCTCCCTGTCCCCGGACGCGAACTGAAAGGCATCCACCCGGCACTGGACATGCTGGCGCAACAAAACCGTATCCTTGCCGGCATGACGTTCCCGAAAGAGCAACTGGTTACTGCCAAAGGGAAGAAAGTACTGGTCATCGGCGGAGGGGATACCGGCAGCGACTGCATAGGGACCAGCAACCGGCAAGGCGCTGTGAGCGTCACCCAAATAGAAATCATGCCCCAGCCGCCCGTAGGACAGAATCCTGCCACTCCATGGCCCCAATTCCCCGTCGTACTGAAAACCACCTCTTCTCACGAAGAAGGGTGCAGCCGCCTATGGTCTCTCGCCACCCGTAAGTTTTTAGGCAAAAACGGTAAGGTTTGCGGTGTGGAAGTGGAACAGGTGGAATGGACTCCCGGTCCCGACGACGGCCGCCCTGCCATGAAGCCCACCGGAAAGGTGGAAGTGATTGAAGCCGACCTGGTTCTTCTGGCAATGGGCTTCCTAAAGCCCGAACATCCCCAATTCGCCGAAAACGTATTCGTAGCCGGCGATGCGGCAAGCGGAGCCAGCCTGGTGGTACGCGCCATTGCCAGCGGACGGAAAGCGGCAACGGACATAGACAGTTATCTCAATAAATAAATCAACAAATACAATTATGTGTGGAATCGTAGGAATATTCAAGATAAAGCAACAAACGCAAGAGTTGCGTCAGAAGGCATTGAAAATGTCACAAAAGCTCCGCCACCGCGGGCCGGACTGGAACGGCATCTACGTAGGCGGCTCTGCCATCCTGGCCCATGAACGCCTCTCCATCGTAGACCCTCAAAGCGGAGGGCAGCCCCTATACAGTCCCGACCGGAAACAAATCCTCGCCGTGAACGGAGAAATCTACAACCATCGGGATATCCGTGCAAAGTACACCGGAAAATATGATTTCCAAACGGGAAGCGACTGCGAAGTCATCCTTGCCCTTTACCGTGACAAAGGTATTCACTTCCTCGAAGACCTGAACGGCATCTTCGCCTTCGCCCTCTATGATGAGGAGAAAGATGATTTTCTTATCGCCCGCGACCCCATCGGAGTCATACCTTTATATATAGGCAGGGATAAGGATGGCAAAATATACTGCGCCAGCGAGTTGAAAGCCCTCGAAGGGTTCTGTGATGAATACGAACCCTTCCTTCCCGGCCATTACTATTGGGGAAAAGAAGGCAAGATGACCCGTTGGTACGTCCGCGACTGGTTTGAATACGAAGCCGTGAAAAACAACAATGCCTATTCCCAGGACATACACGACGGGCTGGAAGAGGCCGTTAAACGCCAACTGATGAGTGATGTGCCCTACGGCGTACTTCTTTCCGGCGGTCTGGACAGTTCCGTCATCTCTGCCATTGCCAAGAAATATGCAGGCAAACGGGTAGAAACCGACAATAAAAAAGATGCCTGGTGGCCTCAGCTCCATTCCTTTGCCATCGGTCTGGAAGGTGCGCCCGACCTGATAAAAGCCCGCGAAGTGGCCCGCTTTATCGGAACCGTGCATCATGAAATCCACTATACCATCCAAGAAGGATTGGACGCTATCCGCGACGTCATTTACTACATCGAGACTTACGATGTCACCACCGTTCGCGCCTCTACCCCGATGTATTTGCTGGCACGCGTCATTAAAAGCATGGGGATTAAAATAGGTACTGAGTGGCGAAGGGGCGTGATGAAGTAGTTCGGCGGCTATCTCTATTTCCACAAAGCCCCTACAGCCCAACGCCTTTCATGAAGAAACCGTGCGCAAACTAGGCAAGCTCCACCTCTACGACTGCCTCCGTGCCAATAAATCCCTCGCAGCGTGGGGAGTGGAAGGCCGAGTGCCTTTCCTGGACAAAGAATTTCTGGACATAGCCATGCGCCTCAATCCCGAAGCAAAGATGTGCCCCGGAAGCACCATCGAAAAGAAAATAGTCCGCAAAGCCTTTGCAGACATGTTGCCCGACAGTGTAGCATGGCGACAGAAAGAGCAGTTCAGCGACGGCGTGGGCTATAGTTGGATTGATACACTGAAAGCCCTTACCGCCGAAGCCGTCAGTGACGAGCAAATGGCGCACGCAGCCGAACGGTTTCCCATCAATACGCCGCAAAACAAGGAAGAATATTACTATCGCAGCATCTTCCAGGAGCACTTTCCCAGTGAAAGCGCAGCCCGCAGCGTGCCAAGCGTACCCAGTGTGGCATGTTCTACAGCCGAAGCCCTTGCGTGGGACGCCGCCTTCAAGAACATGAACGAACCAAGCGGACGGGCCGTGAAGGGAGTGCACGAAGAAGCATATGATTCATAATATGGCAACGTGAGTCTGATTCCAACAATTTCATGCATACAAAGAAGAGATGCTTTGCACCCCGAAATCTTGCGCGGCCTTGCCTTCGAAAAGAGGAAGGCTGCGCGGTGCTTTTGCCAACGTTTTCGAAATAGAGTGGAAAAAACAGCCCTTTCCATGCCGGGTATCAGAAAAAAATGGTGTAACTTTGTATAGCTATAAAAAAGAGAAGAAGAAAGATGGAAACAAAAAAAGACGCCTCAATCC
>ENA-OQKW01000416-OQKW01000416.1-human-gut-metagenome-genome-assembly--contig:-NODE-416-length-10679-cov-5.067286_pt1 | contig 10679 bp, 12 predicted proteins | sample MGYA00242657_ERZ504815 | MGnify/ENA primary metagenome ERZ504815 (study PRJEB26092, sample SAMD00036404) | human gut metagenome | host: Homo sapiens | study: EMG produced TPA metagenomics assembly of... | reverse complement strand
GCTGGCACAGGACATTCCCGGCGAGATCGCCGTCATTCGCCTTGTCCCGGCAAGGAAAGACTGGAACGATGTTCTCCGTCAGCAAGGGGACATTCCCAGCCGCAAATTCATAGCCGAGACAATCACGATGCGAGAGCTGCCCACCGCCCAGCCTGTCCCAATGCTCCGTATGGCTGATGTGGAGCTGACGAGCGTGGATTGGCTATGGTTTCCGTATATCCCATTTGGAAAGCTGACCATCATACAGGGCAACCCCGGCGAGGGCAAGACCTACTTTGCCATGCGTCTTGCGGCGGCTTGCACCAACCGAAAGCCCTTGCCCGGTATGGAAACCCTTGAGCCTTTCAACATCATCTACCAGACCGCAGAGGACGGCCTGGGCGATACCGTCAAGCCCCGACTGATGGAAGCGGAAGCAGACCTTGAAAGAGTGCTTGTCATTGACGATAGGGACACACCGCTGACCCTTGCCGATGAGCGCATAGCAAGGGCAATCCGGGAAAACAACGCAAGGCTTGTTATCATTGACCCGGTGCAGGCGTTTCTGGGCGCAGATGTGGACATGAACCGGGCAAACGAGGTGCGCCCGATATTCCGCAGTCTGGGAGACATTGCACAGGCTACCGGGTGCGCTATCGTGCTGATTGGACACCTGAACAAAGCCGCAGGAACGCAAAGCACCTACCGGGGATTGGGGTCTATCGACATTACGGCGGCAGTCCGCAGTCTGCTCTTTATCGGTAAGCTGAAGGACAGCCCCACAACAAGGGTGCTTATCCATGAGAAAAGCTCCCTTGCGCCGCCCGGACAGTCCCTTGCCTTTTCTCTGGGAGACGAGAAAGGCTTTGAATGGATAGGAGCTTATGACATTACCGCTGACGAGCTTCTTGCCGGGACGGACACCGCCAAGACCGAAAGCAAGACCGCACAGGCGCAAATGCTCATTCTGGAACTGCTTGCAGATGGAAAGCGTATGCCGAGCGCAGAGCTGGAAAAGGCAGTCAATGAGCGTGGGATTTCCTCACGCACCATGAGAACGGCAAAGAGCCGTATCGGGGACAGACTTGTGACCGAGAAAGACGGCACCGCATGGGTCTGCTATCTCCGAAACTGACAACAGGAACACGGCAAGCGTGGCAAAGACGGCAAGGGTTTTATAGATACCTTAATGTTGCCGCCTTGCCTTGTTCCATCATACTGACACCGCCCGATGATGAACAGTCACCGGGCATTTTTCATTTACAGGAGGATTTTGAATGAACAATACCGCAACCAACAGTACCCCTTGCCCGACTGTGAGAAAGCAGATCGGCAAGACAACCTATATCGTCCGTGTGCATTTCAGCGAGACCGCCAAGGAGACAATGGAGGACAAAATCAAGCGTCTGCTCCGTGAGGAAGTCCGCAAAATGTGACTTCTTTTTGAATTTGATGAAAAAGTCCTTGACTTTTCGTCTCTGGAAAGACAGCGAAAAGTATTTTGATATCCTGTGGAGCCAGACTTGCCCCATTTGATATCGCTGAACTTCGTGAGATCATGTCTTACGATGAAATGGAACTGGATAAGATCGGTGACAGGAAAACAGCCTTGTTCTTGATTATGTCCGATACAGATACAACCTTTAATTTTGTGATTGCCATGTTACAGTCGCAGCTTTTCAATCTGCTTTGTGATAAAGCAGATGATGTATATGGTGGAAGACTTCCGGTGCATGTGCGTGTCATCGCTGATGAGTTTGCCAACATCGGACAGATTCCTCAGTTTGACAAGCTGATTGCAACCATCCGAAGCAGGGAAATCTCTGCTTCTATTATTTTGCAGTCGCAGAGTCAGCTAAAGGCAATGTATAAGGATAGTGCAGATACCATTCTGGGCAACTGTGATACTACACTTTTTCTTGGTGGCAAAGAGAAAACCACCTTAAAGGAAATGAGTGAGCTTCTGGGGAAGGAAACCATTGACCTGTATAACACTTCGGAGACGAGGAGTAATCAGAAGTCCTTTGGATTGAATTACCAGAAAACAGGCAAACAGCTGATGACGGAAGATGAGATTGCAGTCATGGATGGAGGAAAATGTATCCTGCAGATCCGTGGTGCCAGACCATTTTTCTCGGATAAATATGATATCACGAAACACAAAAACTATCGGCTTCTTGCAGATGAAAACGAGAAGAACCGGTACAAAGTAGAGAAAGAGTTAAATCCGCAGTACACACCGAAACCCGAAGAAGAGGTGGAAGTAATTTATGTAGAACTGTCGGAGTAACCTTGGGAATGAACGAAAAATAATGAGGAAAGGAATAACTGACATTAGGTGCGCCGGCTTTTTAGTCGGTGTTTTTTCATTCCCATAAACACCTGAAAGAAGTCAGTTTTGGTTTATGAATATATGGCATTTTTTAGCAGCGCAATTACAACTTTAAAAACTCTTGTAGTCGCTATCGGCGCAGGTCTTGGTGTGTGGGGTGTCGTAAACCTTCTGGAAGGATATGGAAATGACAATCCCGGCGCTAAGAGCCAGGGCATCAAACAGCTGATGGCTGGTGCCGGAATCATGCTGCTGGGAACTACCCTGATTCCACAGCTGGCAACATTGTTCTCTTAAGAGGAGTGGTAGATGAACACCATCATTGAGAGAATTACGGAAGCGATAAAGGATATCCTGATCGGGCTTATCAAGTCATGTTTGGATAACATGTTCACGTCTGTCAATGAGCAGGTGGGAACCATAGCCGGGCAGGTGGGACAGACACCGCAGGGATGGAATGCAGGGATTTTTAATCTGATTCAGAATATATCCCAAACGGTGATTGTCCCCATTGCGGGACTGATCATCACCTTTGTCCTGTGCTATGAATTGATCACGATGGTAACACAAAAAAACAATTCCTATGAATTTAGTAGACTTATAACATTTCCTCTGGATCTTCAAAGACGTATGTGGCCATTTATCTGGTGACGAATACGTTCAATATCACGATGGCGGTCTTTGTATGTTGGCCAGCATGTGGTCAACAATGCCGCCGGGGTGATATCAGGAAACACTGCGGTGGATGCAACAGAAGCAATTTCACGGATTGTGGATGCCCTGGAGGATATGGAGTTAGGGGATTTGTTCCTGCTATCCATGGAAACGATGTTGATCAGTGTTACCATGCACATTCTGTCAATTATCATTACGGTAATCTTGTTCGGAAGAATGATAGAAATTTACCTTTATACTTCCATAGCACCAATTCCGTTTGCCACCATGACCAATAAGGAATGGGGCAATATCGGAAACAACTATTTAAAAGGCTTGTTCGCACTGGCATTTCAGGGATTCTTCATGATGGTCTGTGTGGGAATTTATGCAGTTTTAGTAAATGCAATGACCATATCCAGTGATCTTCATGCAGCTATGTTTTCAGTAGCGGCTTATACCGTGATTCTTGCATTTTCATTATTCAAGACCGGAAGCCTTAGCAAATCTATATTCAATGCCCACTAGCGGGCAGGAAAGGAGCGCATACCATGGCGTATGTACCAGTACCAAAGACCTTACCAAGGTAAAACAAAAGTAGCATTAAATCTGACAAAGCGGCAGCTGATTTTCTTTTCACTTGCCGCAGTTGTGGGAATTCCGTTTTATCTGTTCATGAGAAAACCAATCGGTTCCAGTATTGCTGCCATTTTGATGGTAACGATCATGCTCCGTTTTTCTTCATGGCAATGTATGAAAAAGACGGACTTCCCTTTGAAAAAGTGGTGGCAAATATCATTCGACAGAAGTTTATCTGTCCGGCAGTAAGACCATATAAGACAGAAAATTTTTATCAGGAGATTTCCACCCTTGTAAAAAAGGAGGGTGTGCCGGATGGCAAAAAAAGACAAAAGCAGGAGGCTCAGCAGGAGCGTCTGTCCCTGGCGGAAAAAAGAAAACCGTCAGGAAAGAAGAAACAAAAAAAGCAGAAAAGAAAGAGAACAGGAAAAGCGTAGAAAGAAGCAGGAACGGGACCGTAGGAAACAGAAAAACATTCCTACAACTGCACAGCAGAGTATTCCGTATATTCGGATGCTGCAGGATGGTATTTGCCAGGTGACAAAGACCTTTTTCTCCAAGACGATTCAGTTTTATGACATCAACTATCAGCTTGCTTTAAATGAGGATAAGACCACGATATTTGAAAATTACTGTGATTTCTTAAATTACTTTGATTCTTCCATCAGTGTGCAGCTGTCCTTTATCAATCAGCAGGTGGATGTGGCAGAATTTGAAAAAAGTATTGATATTCCGGATCAGAACGATGACTTCAATGCCATTCGTGAAGAGTACCGTACTATGCTGAAAAATCAGCTTTCCAAAGGAAATAATGGTCTGGTGAAGACAAAGTATATCACTTTTGGAATCGAAGCAGAAAGCCTGAAGGTGGCAAGACCAAGGCTTGAAAGAATCGAAACGGATATCTTAAATAACTTTAAGATTCTGGGAGCACAGGCACATTCTTTGAATGGACTGGAAAGGCTGGAGATTCTGTATCATGTGTTCAACCAGGATCGGATCGAACCATTTAAGTTCCAGTACAAGATGCTTCCGGAAACCGGATTAAAGACCAAAGATTTTATTGCACCGACTTCCTTTAACTTTTCCAAGAATCAGACATTTTTGATGGGAAGAACGCTGGGAAGTGTGAGTTACCTGCAGATTCTTGCACCGGAGCTTACAGACCGGATGCTTGCAGATTTCCTGGATGTGGATGACAGCATCAATGTCAACATTCATATCCAGTCCATTGACCAGAGTTCTGCAATCAAGATGATCAAGAGTAAGATTTCAGATCTGGATAAGATGAAGATTGAAGAGCAGAAACGGGCGGTACGTTCCGGTTATGATATGGATGTGCTTCCGTCGGACCTTGTGACTTATGGAGAAGAGGCGAAGAACCTGTTGGAAGATCTGCAGTCCAGAAATGAGAGGATGTTCCTTGTAACGGTTCTGGTAATGAATACCGCAAAGAAGCGTCAAAAACTGGATAATAATATTTTCCAGGTGCAGGGAATTGCACAGAAATATAACTGTTCTTTAAAACAGTTGGATTATCAGCAGGAAGCAGCACTCATGTCTTGTATTCCGCTTGGAGTTAATCGAATTGAAATTCAGAGAGGGCTTACCACATCATCAACTGCAATCTTTGTGCCATTTACGACGCAGGAACTGTTTCAGGAAGGGGAAGCTCTTTATTACGGGTTGAATGCGTTATCCAATAACATGATTATGGTTGATCGGAAACGTTTGAAGAACCCGAATGGACTGATTCTTGGTACACCAGGTTCCGGTAAGTCCTTCTCAGCAAAGAGAGAGATTACAAACTGCTTTCTGATTACGGAGGACGATATCATTGTCTGTGATCCAGAAGCCGAATATTCGGCAACTTGTGCAGGCACTGCATGGGCAGGTAGTTCGGGTTTCGCCAGTATCTGACCAGTATATCAATCCGATGGATCTGAACCTGAACTATTCTGAGGAAGATAATCCGCTGTCATTGAAAGCAGATTTTATTCTGTCTTTGTGTGAACTGATTGTTGGAGGAAAGAATGGATTGGAGCCGGTAGAAAAGACCATTATTGACCGTTGTGTGCGGTTAGTATATCAGGAATACCTTGCCGATCCAGTACCTGAGAAGATGCCAATCCTGGAGGATTTATATAATCTTCTGAGAAAACAGGAAGAGCCGGAAGCACAGCGACTGGCCACATCATTGGAGATTTATGTTACAGGTTCTTTGAATGTGTTTAATCATCAGACAAATGTGGATATCAATAACCGCATTGTATGCTTTGACATCAAGGAACTTGGTAAACAGCTGAAAAAGATCGGGATGCTTGTAATCCAGGATCAGGTCTGGAACAGGGTAACAATGAACCGTTCTGCCCATAAGTCCACCAGATACTATGTGGATGAGTTCCATCTTCTTTTGAAGGAAGAGCAGACCGCAGCTTATAGTGTGGAAATTTGGAAGAGATTTCGTAAATGGGGTGGTATTCCAACTGGAATCACCCAGAATATCAAGGATTTATTGTCTTCCAGGGAGATAGAGAATATATTTGAAAATTCAGATTTTATTTATATGCTCAATCAGGCATCCGGAGACAGGCAGATTCTGGCAAAACAGCTGAATATCTCACCAACCCAGCTGTCCTATGTAACCAACAGTAATGAGGGGGAAGGACTTTTGTTCTATGGAAATGTCATTATCCCATTTGTAGACAGATTCCCGAAGAATTCCCTCTATAAAATCATGACAACCCGCTTAGAGGAGACTTCTGAAGCAGGTTAAATCAAAGGAGAAAGCAATGGTACGAGCAATTTCATATGTATTAACTTTTAGTGGCGGTGCTGTATTTGGCATCGCTTTTCTCTGTTTATTACAGGCAGGGAAAGGGTATCCGAAGAAGGAGGAGTAATCAGTGGCAGAACAGAGAATGAAAGTCAGAGACAAGAAAGTCCAGAAGATGACCAAGGATGGTCTGGTGGAAGAAAACCTGACAGATAAATCTTCTGTTCGTGTCAGTAACCGTGCCAGTGATGTGCAGATGGGAAGAAAACAGGGGGAAAAAGAGAAAACCTTGTGGATAAGTCTCCCCGCCAGTCTGAACGGAGTGGGAAAAAATATTCGTCCCTCTGTGCAAAAATCCAGAGATGCGCCGGAACTGATACGGACAGAGAAGCAAAGTGAGGATTTTGGACAGAGTAGTAAACAGCAAAAATAGAAAAAGAATCCGTGCTGAAGTCGGAAAAGAATCCAGACTTGCAGAAAAATCCGAAGCCGGACAGTCAGGGAGACTGAAAGAAAAACGTGCGGATCTATCAGAAAACAGGGGAGACAGCCGGAGAAATCAGACCGGTGGCAGCAAAAAGCCAAAACAAAAACAACGTTTGAAGTTTGCTTATGAGGAAACTGGTGCTTCTGTGAAAAATGACAAAGATATGGAGAAATTGAACCAGATGGATACGGATGGAGTCAATTTCCGCCATCAGAAACAGAAAGAAAAAGCCAAAAAGTTTTCTTATGAAGAAGCAAGAAAGAAAAAGGAAGCTAAGCAGCATTCCAAGAAAGCACAGGTCTATCAGGCAAATGAAGGAGAATCTCCTGGAAAGAAAAAATCCCGTTTGAAGTTTGGTGAAGGGGAATCTGTGAAAACAGAAAAAGCTTCTGTTGTCAAGAAAGCAGGAAGTGCAACTTCCGTAGCATTGCACCGTGAGATCAGCAAAAAAGAAGACGATAATGCGGCGGTAGAAGGTGCCCATAAGTTAGAAGAAAGCGGCGAAGGTGTTTACCGGCTGGAACAGAGAAGTGCCAGACGCAGGAAACAGAGGGCATCCAGAAAAAGAAGCAGACTTGAAAGACAGGAAGAGAAACAGACACAGGCGGCAACCCGTCAGGAGCAGAAGAAACTGAAAAAACAGATTCAGAAGCAACAGATCAAAACGGGATTATGCCAAAAGCGAAGCGAAGTGAACAGACAGTAGGAACAGCTACAAAAAGGTACGATTTGATTATATCAAGAAGATTGGCGGCAAAGTCACCAACTTACTTTAAAGAAAACCGGAAGGTGTATATCAGTGTAGCAGTTCTGATCGGATTGATGTTTCTGATCATAACGAATGTCACGTCATGCTCTGCAGTGTTTTTACAAAATGTGATCACTTATACCGGAACCAGTTATCTGTCATCGGATCAGGCAATCCGGGAAGCGGAACTGTATTACACACAGCTGGAAGCTAATCTGCAGGAGCGGATCAACAACATGGAATCGGAAGAACCGGGGCATGATGAGTACCGCTATGATATTGGTCCGATAGAGCATGATCCGTTTATCCTGATCAGTTACCTGTCTGCAAAATATGAGGAGTTTACGTTTGAGCAGGTGAAGCCAGAACTGGATGCGTTGTTTGCAGAGCAATACCATCTGACTACTGAAGCAGTGAATGAGACTGTGACAGAGACTGCGACAGTAAGGGTTGGAGAATCTTTGGGACAGGTTGTTACCAGTGGCTATTGCAACTGCCCAATCTGTTGTGGTATTTGGAGCGGAGGACCGACTGCCAGTGGAGCATATCCAACTGCCAATCATACCTTAGCGGTAGATGCTTCCAATCCGTTTGTGCCGATTGGAACAAAGGTAGTAATGAATGGTGTGGAATACACGGTTGAGGATACCGGAGCCTTTGCACGATATGGTGTGCAGTTTGACGTTTACTATGATAACCATGCTGCCGCTTCTGCTCATGGACATCAGACCTGGGAAGCCTATATCGCAGATGACAATGGCAGTCAGGAAGTAACTGTTACCAGTACCAGCACCAAAAAGATTCTATATGTGACACTGACAAATGGCAGCTTTGATGCTGTGGCAAGAGCCAATCTGAATGCAGAGCAGCTGATCATTTACAATGCATTAAATACGACCTATGGAAACAGAAATTATCTGTGGGATGTAAACAATGTGACCAGTGGAGCAGGCGGTAATGGAATGAGTTATGAGATTCCACCGGAAGCACTGCAGGATGAAGAATTCGCTCGGATGATTCGAGAAGCAGAAAAATATCTGGGAGTACCTTATGTATGGGCGGTTACTCTCCGTCCGGATTTGACTGCTCAGGTTTTCGTATCTTATGTCATTAACCACTGTGGTAATGGCTGGAACTATGGACGATTGACCGCGGATGGATTAAGAGGCGTATGTACTTATGTATCACCGCAAGAAGCAAAACCAGGAGATCTGATTTTCTTCCAGGGAACGTATAACACATCCGGTGCAAGCCATGTGGGTATCTATGTCGGTAACAATATGATGATCCATTGCGGGGATCCGATCCATTACTCAAATATCAGCACATCCTACTGGCAGCAACACTTCATGTGCTTTGGAAGACTGCCATAAAGGGGTGAACGAAGGGAGGTGAAAGTTTGAAGGCAGAGCTTAAAAAATATCTGGATGAGATTGCCAAGACAGAGAAAAAGATTGCGGATCTGCAGCAATATCTCAGAGGTGTCCAGGCTGCATTAAAGCAGGAAGAGGACAATGAGATGATCAGGTGCATCCGTGGTATGAAGATGGATAATGATCAGTTATATGATCTTTTGGATGGTATCCAGAGTGGAAAAGTTAAATTTCAGGTAAGCAGGGAGTCTGACGATGAAGGTTCAGGCTCCTTTGTATTCACAGAAGAAATAAGGAGGAATATCAGAATGGTGAAATGGAAGAAAATGAATAAGAAAATGGCAGGACTGCTGTTGGGAGTCATGATGCTTTTTACAGCATCAACCACAGCATTTGCCTATGTGGATGAATCGGCAGAGGCATCCAAAGTAGAGACAACTCAGACGGAACAGTCAACAGACAAAGAAGAGAAAAAGGACGAGGCGACAAACACAAACGAGGTGCTGCCAGAAGATGGAACAGACAAGGGAACTGCATTTACGACACCTGGAAATGGTGAAGTTAAAGATGACATTACCGATGATTCCACAAAGGAGTTTCTTACAGTTACAACGAAGAATAATAATACTTTCTATATCGTGATCGACCGCAGTGCCACATCCCAGAATGTCTATATGTTATCCCAGATTGATGAAAATGATCTTTCAGAGTTTCTGGATAAAGACAGCACTGCTACTGTCGTAACACCACAGCCAGATACATCAAAGGTTGTGCTGGATGAAACAAATAATGAGGATGTAGACAAGGAAGCTACCGTTGATCCGGAGAAAACAGCATCTACCAAAACCAATATGGGTGCAATGGCAACAATCCTGATCCTGGCTCTCGGCGGTGTAGCAGCATACTACTACTTCAAGATCTATAAGCCAAAGAAAGAGGAAGACGAGGATGATCAGCCGGAAGGGTTGGAAACAGGTGGACTGGAAGAAATTCCGGATGAGGAAGAGTCTGAAGACGAAGATTTTGAAGAAAATGAAAAATAAATAAACTTTTTTAGCGGAGGGGGCTGTAAAACATGCTCTCTCCGTTTCGTTATATGAAGGAGGTTATACATCATGTATTTAGTAATTGCAGAAAAACCAAGTGTATCAAGAGCAATCGCAGAAGTGATTGGAGCACAGGAACGAGAAGACGGATATTTAAGAGGAACCGACTGTATGGTCAGCTGGTGCTTCGGACATCTGGTCGAGTATGTTTCACCGGATGTCTACGATGAGAAATTTAGCCAGTGGAGATATGAAGATCTCCCGATCATCCCGAAAGACTGGAAAGTTACAGTCTCAGAAGATAAGAAAGATCAGTTCTATATCTTAAAAAGACTGCTCAACAGTCCGGAAATTGAATACGTCGTAAATGCCTGTGATGCCGGACGTGAAGGAGAATTAATCTTCAAACATGTCTATGACTTATCCGGAAGTAAAAAGCCGGTGAAACGATTATGGATCAGTTCTCTGGAAGATTCAGCAATCCTTGATGGAATGCAGCATCTGAGATCCGCAGAGGAATACCGACATCTGGCCGAAGCTGCTGTATGCCGTTCTCAGGCTGACTGGCTGGTAGGAATGAATGCAACCAGAGCTTACACCACAAAGTACTTCAAAAAGCTGACCGTTGGAAGGGTTCAGACACCGACACTTGCCATGTTGGTGGAACGTGCCGGACAGATCAGCAATTTCCAGAAAGAAAAGTAT
>ENA-OQKW01000412-OQKW01000412.1-human-gut-metagenome-genome-assembly--contig:-NODE-412-length-10751-cov-2.656250_pt1 | contig 10751 bp, 9 predicted proteins | sample MGYA00242657_ERZ504815 | MGnify/ENA primary metagenome ERZ504815 (study PRJEB26092, sample SAMD00036404) | human gut metagenome | host: Homo sapiens | study: EMG produced TPA metagenomics assembly of... | reverse complement strand
GGATGGATGAAAAAGATCGGAAAATCGGTGGAGGCGGCGACGGCAAGGATACGTCCCGCCATCGCGGACGAACATTACCTGCGGGGGGAAGACGTGTGCGAAATGCTGCACATCTCAAAAAGGACCCTGCAGACGCTGCGTGACGAAGGAGCCATACCCTATACCACCATCGGAGGGAAAATACTGTATCCTGAGAGTGCCCTGTACGAGACCTTGCGGAAAAACTACCGGAACTACAGGCAATACGCCGGATAACCGGTCGTAAAGAAAAAGAAGAAGGGATGCTTATCCGGCGAGTCCGGTGAAGCATCCCTTCTTCTTAGTTGGCCAGGCGGAACATCCCGCCGATCTTCTCACGCATCCTGTCCGTGTCCTCACCGATTTTTGGATTGATCAGCTCGGCGTAGACCTGCGTGGAGATGATGGTCTTGTGCCCGAGGACTTTCTGCAGGGTTTCAAGCGGCATGCCCTTGCTCAGGGCCAGGGTCGCAAAGGTATGACGTCCGACATGCGGGCTGACGCGGACACTGCAGCCGGCCTTCTCGCCGATACGCTTCAAACTGTCCTCCATACTCCCTATTTCCCCCACGGGGAACACCCTGTCCGGAGAAACCTTGAATTCGTTCACCCCCCTGTATTTCTCGATCAGACTCGACGGCTATCGGGAGCAGCTTGACAACATAGGGTGCCTTGGTCTTCACACGGTTTCCAACCAGCCAGGTGTTCCCGTCCGAATCCGTGTGGACATTCCGGTAAGAAAGTTCCTTCAGGTCGGCATGGGCCAGGCCGCTGAAGCACATGAAAACAAACATGTCCCGGATGGCCTGCTGCCGCCTGTAGCTCAGCTTGACGCTGATAACGCGTTGCAGGTCCTCCTCCGAGAGGAAAGGACGTTTCTTGTATTCCGGCTTGCACACGAACTTCTTGAACGGGTGCTTGTGGATCCATCCCTCGTCCATTGCCAGATACATCAGCCATTTCAGTGTGTTGACGCGCTCGAAGGCCGTTGACTTGGCCAGCCCGCGCACGGAAAGCATCCAGCTGTAATAGTTCTTGATGAAATCCATGTCCAGCGACATCAGGGGGATATCCTCCGTACCCAACTTGTCCTTCAGGTAACAGGACAGACACTTGTACTCGTCCACCAACCCCCGGTACGGTGCTTTGGGCTTTCGTCTTGCCGATCTGCCGTTTGTAATCCCGGATCTGGATATTGAAGATCTCCATCAACGAATGGATCTCCTCGCCAAAGCCGTTATAGCGGTCATAGACCTTCTTGGCTGTCAGGAACGAATCGTGGTCCGAGAGATATTGATAGTGCTTGCCGATCTGTGCCTTGATGTTCTCCAGCTCCCGGTTCAGCCGTCTTGCCTCCTCGGATTTGCCTTTGGCACAGTTGCCTTTGGCATCCCAAAGGGCAAGGGGAACATCACGCTTGCAGCTGAAACTCGCCGTCGTTCCGTTGACGGTAATACGCCCCATGACAGGGACACGGCCATTTTTTATGGCCTGGTTCTTGGTGTAGAACAGAACTCGAAAGGTACTCCTCATAACTCGATTATTTTTGTTACAAAATTACTATTTATCGAGTTGTTTTAAGCTATGAAGAATAATGCAAACAATTGAAAAATAACCGCTTATATTGTCTGTTTTATAGACTTGGACAAGGTAACGATTAGGTAACGTAACTCATGCTCAAATGTGCTTTTTGTAGCGTCGTTTTTCAAATGGAAGTGAAATACAATCCCATTAATTCGCTGAATTCAAGCGGTGTGTCGCCATTATGCAACTATTTCTAAAAATCTCCGACTTTAAACAAAAACATCTTGTTCTTTTGGAAAAACCTGAAGATCTTTTTCCATTTCCAATTTAACCGGGGCATATACTTTCTTCACCTCCCAATATTTGGGCGTAGTTTCGCGGTCACTCATCACCACACCATTAAAACAGAAAGCCTTTAAATTAGGCCGATCACCAAAGTCACCGCCATACGCCACCATCCGGCGGCCATCCGGCAATATCTTATAAATACCTTGATCCACCCAGTCCCATATAAAGCCGCCCAGCATACGTGGGTTACTATAAATCTCATCCCAATATTCCTTGAAATTACCTAAAGCATTCCCCATGCAATGTGCATATTCGCTGGTCATCACAGGACGGTTATCATTCGTGCGTTCCGCTATTTCCAACAAGCGTTCCCAACGTGCGTTCTCCGCCCGTTCCTTGTCCTCCCCTTCGGGAATGCCGGGATTCAGGTACTCCTGTTTCACACGGGTATAAAAACGGCTGATTACATCCACTGTTTTCGGGTCGGGTTCTCCGTTTACTCCCTGAGCTCCTTCATAGTGTACGGGACGTGTAGGATCAAAATCATGCAGCCAAGCCGAAATAGCAGCAAAATTAGGTCCGTAACCACTTTCATTTCCCATGCTCCACATCACTACCGAAGGATGATTTTTATCGCGTTCCGCCATACGTACCGCACGATCCAGAAAAGCAGCGTGCCAATCGGATGTACTAGCCAATGTTCCACGTAATCCGTGCTCTTCTATATCCGCCTCATCCATCACATACAGTCCCAAGCTGTCGCACAGTTCATACCAACGGCTCACATTGGGATAGTGACTGGTACGGACTGCATTCACATTGGCTTGTTTCATCAGCAATATATCCTGCAACATCCTCTCCTCACTCATCACGCGTGCCGTATACGGATCGTGTTCATGACGGTTTACCCCACGAAAACGGACCGAATTACCGTTAACCAACATTTGTCCGTCCTTTATTTCAATACAACGAAAACCTACCGGCTGTTCCACTTGCTCTATGGTCTGTCCGTTTACATTCTGTAAACGAAGTTCCAACTTATATAAATAAGGAGTTTCGGCTGTCCAACGTTGCGGAGATTTTATAACGGCGGACATACGTCCCATCTTACGTGGACCACGTTGCGGATACCATTCATTCATCCGTGCCGCCTTATGCTCCAAATCCAAGATATCTTCCACATTGCCAACCATATTCACTACTTCTCTTCCATCCGCATCCTTCAGCACCGCCTGCAACGTATAACCTTTACCGTCCATTCCCCGGTAAACGCTGAGCTGCGGATCAATCAGCAGTCGGAAATCTTGATAATTCCCCTGAACAGCAGGCAGAGTGCGCACTACATAGTCACGGATACGGATATCCGGAGTATGCACCAAATGAATACTGCGATGAACACCTCCAAAACGCCAAAAATCCTGATCTTCCAGATAAGATCCGTCACTATACCGATAAACTTCCAGAGCGATTTGGTTCTCTCCCGGTTTCAACCAGCGGGTGATATTGAACTCACTAGGTTCCATACTTCCCTGGCTATAACCTATGCGTTCACCGTTTATCCACACATAAAAAGCACTCATCACTCCTTCAAAGCGAAGAAAAGTCTGCCCATTTGCCTTCCACCCGGCGGGCAGCGTGAAAGTACGCCGGTATTGTCCCACCGGATTACGTTCCTTGTAGGTGGTATACGAAGCTTTAGGCTCCCCCATCACCCGTGGAGGATCTATTTTAAACGGATATCCTGCCGATACATAAATAGGCGTTCCGTATCCGTTGATTTCCCAATTGGCAGGAACCGGAAAATCTTTCCAATCCTTGTCATTAAAGTCCGTGCGGTAAAAATCCGTTATCCGTTCGGAAGGCACAGGAGTCCACCGGAATTTCCACATCCCGTCCAGACTCATCGAACAATCCCCCTTCTGCTTGGCAAAAGGCACAAAAGCAGCCCTTGCCGGTTCCCTATTAATCTGTAATACATGATGATTCTCCCAATCATGTATCTGTTGGGCCTGTAAGGATACCGTCATCCATCCGCACAGTAACAATCCATATAATCTCATATTTTTGGTCTTTCTTTTCAAATGAAGACGGACGAAATATGATTTTGTACCATATAAATTGTAAAAAGAAAACCCTTCTCTCCGATATCATCATCGAAAAGAAGGGCAAACTTAACATGGACAAAACAATTATCTAGGATTTTGTAACTATATTCGGATTAGCATCAATTTCAGTTTGTGGAATAGGAAGTGCCACCCTGGGGTCTGAAGGAGCAATGACACGGGCATCTTCAGGCATAGTCAGATGCCAGCCTCCCGAACGGTCCACCGACTTGCCATTACGCATATAATCAAAGAAAGCATGACCTTCACCTACCAGTTCTTTACGTCTTTCTTTCAGAATGCGCTCCAGGCTGAGATCAGCAGATGTTACGGATTTCGCCGGATTGGCACGGGTAACTATCGCATTCAGATATGTCAATGCTTTTTCCGTATTGCCGATTTTAAAAGCAGCTTCCGCAGCATTCAAATAGACCTCGGATAAACGGAGAATACAAAGATCATTATCCTGTGGATTGACTGTAGAAACAGCATCGGTCACACTGCCCGATTTCCCCGGATATTTAATCAGATATTTCGGTTGACCTTTGGCAGCTACAGGCAATGTATCCGCAACGGCATTTTCCGGCAAATGAGGAAATACATGGCGCACATCTTCAGGGTCTTCATTCAGCAAATCCAAATAAGCCTTTGTCAGAATCAGGTTATTCCAATCTTTCACATTATCGGCATACACCATCGGCGCCCCTTCCTCCTCCCGAACCGCCTGAAGGTTCAGACATCGTAAAATAGAATTCAAACAAAGAACTCAGAGTTAAAGTACTTTCCCCTACTACAGAAGGATATTCGTCATGAGTAAAAAGACCGGTAAATTACCCCACTTGTCATTGATTACTTCTTCTGCACATTTCAATGCATTTTCATTGTCATTCATATACAGATACACTCGGGAAAGCAAAGCTTTCACACTCCAATAATTCATATAGGCATCGTGTTTTTCCTTTGTCAGTCCTCCCAATGCATCGTTCAAGTCCTTTAGCACCTGTTCGTAACATTGTGCCACTGTGTTACGTTCCGGAACATGATCCTCCAAGGTGGTCTGAATCTCAATAGGAACTCCTAAAGAAGCCCCATTATCCAAAGTATAAGGCATACCGAACAAACGGGTCAGATCAAATAAAGCCAATCCTCTCATTGCCAGTGCCTCCGATTTGATCCGTGCCACTTCTTCCGGCTTGGCATTTCCCGCATTTCCGGCATCCAACTTTTCTATCAGACTGTTAGCCTGATGGATCACTTTATAGGGTTGGTTCCAGACAAGGGTTATATTAAAATTATCATCCGCCGTAACATCAAAGAAATAGTAAGGAGAAACCCTGCGGCCTGCTCCTTTATTAATACGTGCCTGCACATCTTCTCCACGACAATCAGCATAATAAAGATAATTATCACCATAATAACTATGTGCGGATGCTAATCGGTATATACCATTCAATGCCACCTGTGCATCATCTATATTTTTAATGGCATCATCACTGGGAACTGCCGTAGAAGGATCTGTATTCAGCCAATCAGCAGTACACGAAACAAACATCAATGATACAGCCGCAACAATCGATAAATATATTTTTTTCATTTCGTTCTAATTTAAAGGAGATTCATTAAAATGAGACTTCTATTCCAAAACTGTAAGTACGCATAGGAGGTGTTTCACAAAATACTTCACCGGAAACAGGTACTTCCGGATCATACTGGTCCCACTTTGCCCACGTCAACAGGTTACTGCCTGAGAAGTACAATCTTGCTTTACTGACACCCAGTTTGGTCAGCCACTGATCCGGCAATGTAAAGCCCAAAGTCAAGTTCTTTACACGTAAATGATCCGTGCTATGTACATAACGGGATGAATTCTGCGGTCCTGCCGCCTGGCCAAGTACAAATCGGGGTACATCCGTCACATCACCCGGCTTTTGCCAACGATCCAATTCATAAATGGGCAAGTTATAGTTCTGCTCTTTTGCACCGTCGGTTTCATTATAAGTTCCGGTTTTGTCAAAAGAATATCCTCCTAAAGAATAAGTCAATGTCAATGCCAGATCAAACCATTTGTAATTCACGATATTGGTAAAACCTCTGAAATCTTCGGATCCACAGACTTATAAGGAATTGCCCTGTGCTGCAGAAGCGTTCAGTAGTCACTGTTCTGTCATAATTGCCATTTGCATCCTGTGTATTCATATAGTACAAAGTCCTTTTCCTGTCTGAGGATCCAACCCCCGCATATTCTTTCACATAGAAGGTAGAATACGGCCAACCCCACTTTATGAATAAACCAGCCTTCCCCTCGATAGACTCGGTCCTAATTTACCATCCAATGATACATCTTATTTTTATTGTGGGTCATATTCAAAACAGAAGTCCAATTAAAGTTGTTACCGGCAAAGTTTATGGTACGCAGTTCCAGTTCCCAACCTCTATTATTCAGTTGTCCCAAGTTCCCCAAATAATTTTGGAAACCGGTAGTGCTACTGATAGGACGATTGTAAAGCAAATCTTTCGTATCGCGATTATAATATTCCAAGCTGACAAAAATACGATTGATAAATGCCAGGTCGAGTCCCAAATTCAAGTTATAGTTCTTTTCCCACTTAAGGTTCGGGTTCGGTAATGCCGATTCATAAGATCCACCACCTCCCATATAATTCTGCCCGTAGGAATAAAGTCCCATATATCCGTAAAGAGCACCCGGCTGATTACCATTCACACCATACGAGGCACGTATCTTTAAATCACTCAGCACACTCTTTATAGATTGCATAAATTTTTCCGCACCTACATTCCACATACCGGATACAGACCAAAAATTTCCCCAACGGTTCTCGGGTGACAGGCGTGAACTGCCGTCACGACGGAAGCTACCGGCAATATAGTAACGGTCATCATAATCATAGTTGATACGGGATACATAAGAAATCATTCTTGAATCCTGAGTAGAAGACACAAAGCTGTTCAATGATGCTGCATTATCCGGTTCCACCAAATAATCTGAAGGAAGTTTGGATTTATCCCCCATTGCTTTGTCAGTCTGATAATTTTCAATTTCATAAGCTACCAACGCATCCACATGGTGTAATTGTGCTATAGTCGTATTATATCCCAATGAAGTGGAAGAAATCAATTTACTATATTCTATAAATCCCTTTGCCGTCTGTGCATCACTACCACTTTTAGCTCCGGCTCCACTCAACGGATTCCAATAACGGGAATCTTTCTGAATATTATAATCATAGCTAAGCGTTTCTTTCAATTTCAACCCTTTGATAATATCTATCGAAGCATAGCCTGTAGAAAACATACGTGTCATGCGGGTACGGTTATAATCTGTACGGATATCACGCAACGGATTCACATTGCTACTGGGATATGATCCTACATAATTCCCTTCAGCGTCACGTACCGGAAAAGACGGAGTGGTATTCAAAGCCACACAAAGGAAAGGATTAATAGATGATCCACGCTCCTCATTCATTTCCTGATTTAATTGAGAGAACATCTACATTGGCGCCCACTTCCCCACGGGAACCTACCTTCTGGGGTTACATTCAAACGAGCTGTATATCTGTCCAGATTAGAATTTTCCACCAAACCCTCCTGACGGTTAAAACCCAATGAAGAATAGAACGTAGTCTTGTCATTGCCTCCCGATACGGACGCTTCATAACTTTGATGATGTGCCGTACGCATCAATTCTTTTCTCCAGTCAGTATATCCCAGTTCCGGAATGGAGGCATAATCATTGATATGTAAATCGGCATATTCGGTGGGCGATGCCAATCCCGCCTCCGGATTCTTGGCTATTTCATCTTGTTGAAAGTTCATCAAACCTTCATAAATTAACTCTCTACGCTGCTCCCCATTCAACGTCGGGCGGAATTCCACAGCAGCATTAGAAAAGCCTCCATCCATTTTTAATGTAGCCTTAGCACGTCCTTTTGTACCTTTTTTAGTGGTTATCAGAATCACACCGTTTGCCGCACGTGAACCATATAAAGAAGCCGCTGCCGCATCTTTTATGACTGTTATATTTTCAATATCCGAAGGGTTCAGCGTACTCATTATATTCGTTTTAGAATTATTCATGTAAGCGGCATCTGCCGAGCCACCACTCAAGCTTCCGGAAGTCACCGGTACTCCGTCAATGACAAACAAAGGTTCTTTCGATGCATTGAATGACCCCATACCGCGGATACGTATACTTTGATTAGCACCCGGCTGACCGGAATTTCCCGAAATGGATACGCCCGGAGTCATACCCTGCAACTTCTGTTCTACCGATACAACCGGAACGTTCTTCAACAAGTCCCCCCGTAATGTATTTGCCGAACCGGTAAATGAAGATTTGGAAAAATTACCATAGCCTGTCACCACAACCTCATCCAATCGTTGTGTATTCGGATGCAAAGATACATTCAGCACCCCATTGGCAGGTATCTTCGCCGTTAGTGTACTCATACCTAAAAACTCAATCACTAATGTTTTGTCTTTGTCGGGAACTTCCAGAGAGAAATTGCCATCTATATCTGTCACCACACCGATAGATGTACCGGGTATTTTGACAGTAGCTCCAATTAATGGTTCTTTATCCTCCGCTGAGAGAACGCGTCCTTTCACTGTTCTATTTTGAGCTTGCACGTAACAAACCGAATAAACAAGACCAAAATAAAAAAAACATACCTAGATTTATTCATGTATTTATATTTATATAATTATATAATAATTTATCATGTTCCGGTCAAAAGATATGCCAACAACAAGAAGCATCCGTCAAATCACTGTATATTAGCCAAATAAACAAACGGAACGTCTGTAAAATTGTAGAATAAATCCACATGAATGTAGAATTTGTCCACACAAAAAAAGGGTGTGATACCACACCCTCTCATTTAATAATTATTTAAAATTAATTTTTAGTATATCCCGGATTCTGCTCCATATCAGGACTAAATGTAAACTGGTCTGTTGGAATCGGTAAAACACATTTATAATAATCCCAGTCTATTTCCTCCACGATACCCGGTAAATGATATCCTCCCTTACGAACAATGGTCTTTCCATTTCTCAACATATCAAAGAAACGATGCCCCTCACCTATCAATTCTTTACTTCTTTCTTCCAACACCCTATCCAATGTATATTCAGCCGCCGTTACTTCCTTTGCAGGATTAGCACGCTGCACAATTGCATTCAGATAATTCAAGCCCTTTACGGCAGATGCCCCACCTATTTTCACTCCGGCTTTCCGCCGCATTCTAAATAGACTTCAGACAAACGGAAAATAACATAATTATTTTCTAAAGATGGAGTCGTAGCATCTGTTTCCCGGCCATTTCTTCAACCACCATACATCATTTTTATTATAAACATTCTTTTCCAGCAACAGACAGCGAATATCATCCGGGTCACTCAATAACTCATCCACAAATTTCTGAGTGGCAAAAATCTCACGATACCCATTCCAATGCATCAGATATGCCAATGAACTTCGTCCTCCATTATCATCTGTACTATTAGCAATTTCAAATAATGATTCCGTACCAAACGTATTTTTCAAATCCCATGCCGGAACATATTCATCACGTGTATAAAGACGGTACATTCCATTTCCTTCCACTTCTTCAATCAAGTTGCTTGCCATTTGAAACGCTTTCTCGTTATCATCATGATACAGATAAATACGAGACAGCAATGCTCTTGCAGCATACGCATTCATCCGGCTGTTATTTTTAGAAGTACTCATTAAAGGTATAGCCTCCTCCAATGTACTGATTATGAACTCATAATCCTTTGCAACAGTGCTGCGTGGCGGATTTTCATCTAATGTAATTGCATGATCTACAATTGGAGCTCCCCAACCGGCCCCTTTATCCTTAGTATAAGGATAACCGAAACAACGGGTCAAGTCAAACTGGCAAAGTGCCATGATAGTCATCGCCTCACCTTTCAATTCCTTTAATCTTTGCTCTGAACCTTGCACTTTTCCATCATCAATCGCATTGATCACATTCCATGCATTACGGATAATATAAAAAGGACGTCCCCATAAATATCCGGCATTTAAGCTTGTAGAGCGATGATCATATAAGTAACACCGGTTACAAGTTCTCCCGCTATTATAAGAACTCTGCATATCATCCCCTTTCATATCCCCATAAAAAAACATGGTTCCGCCATAATAGCCATAGCTGGACATCAAATCATACAATCCATTCACAGCATTATCTATATCCTGCTCTGTACTCAGTGCCAAATCCGTAGAAACGCTATCACCAGGATGAGTAGTTAAAAAATCATCCCCGCACGATACGGCCAATAAAGAAATCAAGCCTAATATAATTATATTTTTTTCATAAACAGTTCGGTGTTAATTGATTAGAATTTAAGTTCAAGTCCAAATGCGAATGTTTTAAGAGGAGGAGTAAAATAACTTACAATTCCATTCAACTCCGGATCATATTGATCGTATGCAGCCCACGTCAACAAGTTGGTACCCGAAAAATAAATACGGGCAGAATTAATACCTATGGTTCTCAACCAAGACTGAGGAGCAGAAACGCCAACAATCAAACTTTTCAAGCGCAAATGATCTGTGCTATGAACACCACGTGACGAGTTCCACCAGCCACCATACTCTTGTCCATACACATATCGGGGAACATCTGTTATATCTCCCGGCTGTTTCCAACGGCGGCGTAACTCTGTACTCTTATTGTATTGTGCCGTATAACCGTCATCCTGCAAAGCATACATGGCACCATCGTAAGAATATCCACCTAAATGAAACGACAAATTAAAAGATAAATC
>ENA-OQKW01000411-OQKW01000411.1-human-gut-metagenome-genome-assembly--contig:-NODE-411-length-10756-cov-3.386302_pt1 | contig 10756 bp, 10 predicted proteins | sample MGYA00242657_ERZ504815 | MGnify/ENA primary metagenome ERZ504815 (study PRJEB26092, sample SAMD00036404) | human gut metagenome | host: Homo sapiens | study: EMG produced TPA metagenomics assembly of... | reverse complement strand
AGAGATCTACAAAAGGTATTAACACACATTATATCAACATATTACAGAGCTGTTGAAACGAAATAAAGAAGAATATAAATAAATGAGAAAACTATTTTTTTATATAAATTCCTATTTTTTTTGCCAAAAATGTATTAGTTCTCAAAACTTTGCTTATTTTTGCACAGAAAATATATATCTCTTATCAAGAGATATATAAATCGGTTCATGTAAAAGCGAAGCATAACAAACTGAAAAACAGAAGATTTCCTCTTATAAAGAGTTCATGTTAGCTTTAAAAGAAGAAAAGTTCATCCTTTTAACTTTTTTTATTTCATCAAAGAGAAAACCGCCAACCAGCTTTTTTTAAAAGTTCTACTATAAAAGTCCGGGAGCATTTGGGATTATTGTGGAAATAACAATAGATCGGGCCCTGTTGCATAAACCTTTTTATACGGATGTATTCTATCTCCATAGCCTTTGGAGTTATCTCCATAAGCTTTGGAGTTATCTCCCAAGACTATGGAGTCAACTCCAAAGGCTTGTGGAGATAAAACAGGCAGGAAGAAAACCCTTAACCATACGGCGGGAAAGGGTTAGAGATATGGATAAGATCTTTTAAGGATGAAGCTGACTACAAGGCTACGCATTCCTTACGTAGGGAGGAAAAATCCCCAGACAGCCTTCTTTTAAAAAAGCGAAACAGCATATGGGCAGGAAGATATACATCTGACTACATGTATGGTATATAGCAACAAGTCTAAATGCTAAAGTGAGGGCATATATGCAATCCCAATTCTTACTTTTGCCTGCCATACAAACCATACATAAAATTACGAACGCTCGTACAGGGTATCACAAACAATCGCATGAAATAAAATCCCCACTAAATTTCTGCTGACCCCAAAGCCGGACAAGCCCTCATTTCAGCAGGCTGAAGGATTTATATCCGGATGAAGGAAATAAAGTGAAAATGGTTCATTATAACCAACTGATTAACAATAAATTAGCTTAAAATAAAGGATTTGAAGGAAAAAAAACAGGTTATAGAGCCAAATCTTCTCTATAACCTGCATATACTCAAATCACCTTGAAACATTCAGAGAGTGATATCTTTCATTATCTTTTCTAATGCTCCGGCATTATGGTTCACATAATTTCCGGCAGCTTTCCCTGCTTGTTGCAAATAAGCCTCATCCGACAGGAATTTGTCCATCAACCGTTTAAAATCATCATAACCGGTTACTTCAAAACCGCCTTTCTGCTCCAACAAATGTTGCGCCTCGCGGAATTTCTTGTTGTTAGGTCCGAATATCACAGGAATACCATATACAGCCGCTTCCAGCACATTATGAATTCCAACTCCAAAGCCACCTCCAATATACGAAATCTCACCATATCGGTAAATGGAGGACAGCAGTCCGTAACAGTCGATAATCAAACAATCGGCCTGTGTCACATTTTCTTCCGTAGCCTCGGTATAGCGGATGCACGGACGTTTCACCTTATCTAAAATCTCCCTCAAATGACTGTCGCTCACCACATGAGGAGCAATAACCAGCTTCATCTCAGGATGCTCATTGAAATACTTGATAAAAATATCCTCATCCGGTCCCCATGAGCTGCCTGCAACAAAAGTCAACGAATCACCTTTGAACTTCTCCACCAGCGGAAGCTGCTTGGCTTGATGGCAGATATCCAGCACGCGGTCAAAACGAGTATCGCCCACAACTGTCACATCGGTCACGCCAATTGTCGCCAGCAATTCTTTGGAAACTTCGTTCTGTACAAACAAATGAGCAAAAGTCCTCAGCACCTCACTATATCTCTTCCCATACCAACGGAAAAAAATCTGATTGGGACGGAAAATGGAAGATACGCTATAGGTGGGAATAGCTCTCCGATGCAACTCATTCAAGTAATTCTGCCAAAATTCGTACTTGATAAAAAACACCATACAGGGATTAGCCAATTCTACAAACCGACGGACATTACGCGGAGTGTCGAAAGGCAGATAGCAGACAAGATCTGCCCCCTGGTAGTTCTTTCTCACTTCATACCCTGAGGGAGAAAAGAAAGTCTGCAATATTTTATATTCGGGATGCTCCTTACGGATACGTTCTATCAAAGGGCGTCCCTGTTCGAACTCCCCCAATGAAGCTGCATGAAACCAAATATAACGGGCATTTTTGTCTATCTTGTTACGCAAGATATCAAATACTTCCCGGTGTCCTTTCACCATTTTGGCGGGCTTGGCGCTGAACAGGCCGGCAACCTTCACCCCGAATAGATAAATATAGATGACTAGGTTATAAATCATAACTACCGGCTATTACTTGAGCACTTCCACAGCCCGACGAATGCGTCGCAATGTTTCTTCTTTCCCTAAAACGGCTGAAATATCAAACATATGCGGGCCTTTACCTTCGCCTACCAAGGTTAAACGGAAAGCATTCATTATATTACCCAAGTGATAACCTTTATCTTCTATCCATTTCATGACCACAGCCTCCTGATTCTCCAGCGAGAAGTCGTCCAAGGCCTCCAATACGTCCGCCAACTCCAGCATACGTTCGGGAGAGTCCTCTTTCCAACGTTTTTTACGGGTCTTCTCATCATATTCCGTAGGAGCGACGAAGAAGAATTTGCAAGTTTCCCACAAATCCTTGATAAAACTTACACGATCTTTCATCAAGCCTACCACGGTCACCACTTTATCCATAGGAGCTTCAATGCCATGCTCTTTCAAGATCGGCATGAAAAGCCCGGCTACTTCCTCATTGCTTTTCTTCAATATATATTCATGGTTAAACCATTTTCCTTTTTCAAAGTCGAATTTTGCCCCGGCTTTGCTGCAACGGTGCAGGTCAAAAAGCTTCACCAGTTCATCCAAGGACATCAGTTCCTGGTCATTTCCCGGATTCCATCCCAACAGGGCAAGGAAATTGATAACAGCTTCGGGCAGGTAACCCGACTCACGATAACCGGAAGACACCTCACCGGTCTTGGGGTCGTGCCATTCCAACGGGAAAACAGGGAAGCCAAGACGGTCACCATCACGCTTGCTCAGTTTACCGTTACCATCCGGTTTCAACAACAAGGGAAGATGTGCGAACTCGGGCATGGTATCCGCCCAGCCGAAAGCCCGGTACAGCAGGACATGCAACGGAGCGGAAGGCAACCATTCCTCACCACGGATTACATGGGAAACTTCCATCAAATGGTCGTCCACAATGTTTGCCAAATGATAAGTAGGCAGTTCATCCGCCGATTTATATAAAACTTTATCATCCAAAATGGAAGAATTGATCACTACCTCGCCACGGATAATATCATGTACGTGTACATCTTCATTCGGTTCAATCTTGAAACGTACCACATATTGCTTCCCATCGGCAATCAGTGCATCCACTTCTTCTTTCGGCAGAGTCAAAGAGTTACGCATAGACATACGGGTAGAAGCATCGTACTGGAAATTAGAGATTTCCTGACGTTTGGCGTCCAACTCCGCCGGAGTATCGAAAGCAATATACGCCTTACCGCTGTCAAGCAACACCTGTACATATTTCTTATAAATATCACGACGTTCAGACTGACGGTAGGGGCCGTAGTTACCACCAAAGCTGACTCCTTCGTCGAAGTTTATCCCCAACCACTTAAACGACTCAATGATATATTCTTCCGCACCCGGAACAAAGCGATTTGAGTCGGTATCTTCTATACGGAAAATTAAATCTCCACCATGCTGGCGAGCAAACAGATAGTTATACAAGGCTGTGCGCACACCGCCGATATGCAACGCTCCCGTCGGGCTCGGAGCAAAACGAACTCTTACTTTTCTTTCTGACATTGTTGTTTTATATAAAATACGCCGCAAAATTAATCTAAATTTCCCGATTTTTTCGTATTTTGCGCGCAAAAATATACGATTATGAGAAGTTTCAAGACCAACCAACGGTTTTCATATAAAAATTTGATTTATAAAAGCCTTATTTTCATTGCCACAGTATCAGTGATAGTCTACTTTTTACCCAATGAAGGAAAGTTCAACTATCAATTTGATATAAACAAGCCTTGGAAATACGGACTGTTACAGGCATCATTTGATTTTCCGATTTACAAAAACGACATACAAGTACAAAAGGAACAGGACAGCATCCTGGCAGACTATCAACCTTATTTCCAGATAGACAAGGAAGCCGAAAAAAATGTCCTTTCCAAATTAAGGGAGGATTACAACAAGACCTTACGCCATTCACTGCCGGGCACGGACTATGTACGTTATATTGAACGCACATTAAAGGCACTGTATGAGGACGGAATCATTGCCGGAAATGACTTGAAGCGTATGGAGGAAGACAGTATCATTGCCATACGGCTGGTAGACAAGAATGTAGCTACGAGCCGTTTTATCGACCAATTGTACACCGTGAAGGAAGCCTATGAATATTTGCTGAATGCGGATACCACCACTACAAAAAGAAGATATTACAACAATGTAATCTGAATGATTACATTACACCTAATCTGGTTTATGATGAAGAAAAGTCCGAGGCGGCGCAAAAAGACCTGCTCTCTAATATTTCATGGGCAAACGGCTTTGTGCTGAACGGACAAAAGATTATTGACCGTGGAGAAATTGTTGATGAGCAGACTTACAACATATTGGAATCCTTACGCAAGGAATGGGAAAAACGTAGCGACTCGGTACAAGAGAAAAGACTGACATTGGCCGGACAAATATTATATGTAGGAATCTTCCTGTTCTGCTTCATGGCCTATCTGGAGTTGTTCCGGGCAGATTATTATGAACGGAAAGGAACACTCACCCTGCTATTTGCGCTGATTGTGTTCTTCCCCGTCCTGTCTTCCATTATGGTGGAACAGAACTTGTCAAGTATTTACGTGGTTCCATTTGCCATGATTCCGATTATAGTCCGTGTTTTCCTTGACTCAAGAACGGCATTCATGGCACATGTCACTATCATTTTGCTTTGCTCCATCACTTTACGTTTTCCACATGAGTTTATCTTGTTACAGGTAGTGGCAGGAATGGTGGCGATCTATAGTTTGAGAGAATTGTCCCAACGGTCGCAATTGTTACGGACGGCTTTGGTTGTATTTATCAGTTACGCTTTATTATATTTTGCTTTCGAGCTGATTCATGAAGATGATTTGACCAAGCTGAATACGCGCATGTACATCTATTTTATGATCAACGGTATCTTACTGCTGTTCGCTTATCCGTTACTGTTCCTTTTGGAGAAAATATTCGGTTTTACTTCAGATGTGACTTTGGTGGAACTGTCAAATATCAACAATAGCTTGCTTCGGGAAATGTCCGAAGTAGCTCCGGGCACTTTCCAACACTCATTGCAGATGGCAAACCTGGCTGCTGCGGCGGCAAACAAGATTGGAGGTAAAAGCCAGCTGGTGCGTACGGGAGCATTATATCATGACATCGGTAAAATGGTGAATCCGGCTTTTTTCACAGAAAACCAGTCGGGAGTCAACCCGCACAAGAGTTTAAGTTATGAACAAAGCGCCCAGGTTATCATCAGTCATATCACCGACGGGCTGAAACTGGCGGAAAAGCATAATCTGCCCAAAGTGATCAAAGACTTTATCAGTACCCATCATGGACGGGGACTGACGAAGTATTTCTACATTTCATATAAAAACGAACATCCTGACGAAGAAGTGGATCAGGAAAAGTTCCGCTACCCCGGTCCGAACCCGTTCACCAAGGAACAGGCCGTCCTGATGATGGCCGACTCTGTAGAAGCGGCTTCACGCAGCCTGCCGGAGTACACGGAAGAAAGCATCAGCACACTGGTAGATAAGATTATTGACACACAGGTATCTGAGGGGTATTTCAAAGAATGCCCTATTACGTTCAAGGATATAGCAACAGTCAAAGCACTGTTTAAAGAAAAGCTGAAAACGATGTATCACACCCGAATCAGTTACCCGGAACTAAGGAAGTAAGCAATCCTGCACAAGCATCTTCCAGTATATCAAGCACGTTCTCGAACCCTTGCGCACCGCCATAGTAAGGGTCGGGAACATAGTCTGCCACTTTGGTGCGGCAATAATCCGTCATGCGATGGATTTTCTTTTCCGTTTCCAGATCGGGAGCACGCTCCATCAGGTCCTCTATATTACGGTCGTCCATGCCGATGATCATATCAAAATGATAGAAATCCTCCGTACAGACAGGACGGGAACGATGGGTCAGATTGTAACCGCGGCGGGAAGCATGCATCCGCATACGGCTGTCGGGCAATTCCCCTCTATGATAACTCAGGATTCCGGCAGAATCCACCTCTATCTCGTGTTCCAGTCCTTTTTTCTTTATGAGAGTACGCATCACTTCTTCTGCCGAAGAAGACCTGCAAATGTTACCGAGGCAGACAAAAAGTATTCTTTTCATATATAATCTACAAATGAAGGTATTCTTTAAATGATTTCACATCACGGTTCATGATCAGCTCTTCAGGAAACCCGGTAAGCTGCAACAATTCATACAAATTATCGTAACGGGCTATATCAAACGAAATATGCGCGTCACTTCCCAAAATGACCGGAACTTCATATTTCTTGCATAAACGGAGAATGGTGAGGTTGTTCTCACGGGCATTGGGTTTGTTACGGGTGGGTTTTAAAGAACTGTTATTTATTTCCAATAAAGTATGGTGTTCTTTGGCTGCCAATACCATCGGTTCAAAATGTAACGCCGCCGTACCGTCTCCGGGGTGACTGATAATATGAATAAAAGGATTGCTGATAACCTGTACCATTCCATGGGTGTTTTCTTCTATCGTTCCATATTCATAACATAAAGAGTGGATACCCGCAATACGGATATCAAGCATCTTCATATAATCCTCGTCCAAATCGAGGTTTCCTTTACCATCCAGAATATTAATCTCAGCCCCCAACAACAGCTCCACCCCATACATCCGGCGGGGAACCACATGCAAGTTTCTAAAATAAATAGGATGGCAAGTACCGGGAACACCGGGCGAATGTTCCGTTATCCCTAAAACCTTCAATCCCTTATCGGCGGCAGCTTGCGCCATTTCTTGTAAAGTACTGAATGCATGCCCGCTGGCAATGGTATGGGTATGTACGTCTAATTCTATCTTCATCTTTATTTTCGTTTATCTTTTCTATTATCGTCCAGTGCATGGACCGGTTACTGTGGATCTACATCATAATAAACTAACAACGAACGGAAACGTTCATCTTCCAATATGGCACGTTGTACGGCAAGCAGATAATCACGCACTTTCTTTATAGAAGCATTCTGCTCCACTTTCACAATCATTTTTTTTATAAATAAGGTCTGGATACGGGCCACCGGCGGTTTGTCCGGGCCCAATACCCTGTCGCCCAATCCGGAACGGAGCTGTGCCGCCATGGTATCCGCCGCCAAATCCAGAATATCCTCTTTGCGGTGTTTCAGATATACATAAATCAAACGATAATAAGGAGGATATTTGAACATCTGCCGTTCTGCCAATTGGTCATAATATAACTGCTCATAGTCATTATGCATCACTTGATGAATAACGGGTAAATCGGGCGATTTGGTCTGAAGGATAACCAGTCCTTGCTTATTTTTACGCCCGGCACGTCCTGCTACTTGGGCCATCAGTTGGAAAGCACGCTCATAGCTCCGGAAATCCGGGAAGTTCAACATCGTATCCGCATTCAGAATCCCCACCACACTGACATGATCAAAGTCCAATCCTTTGGACACCATCTGCGTACCAATCAGGATATCGGTCTTGCCCTGTTCAAAATCCGCGATAATTTTCTCGTATGCGGTACGGGTACGGGTGGTATCCAAATCCATCCGGGCGACTTTCGCCTCGGGAAATATCAGTTTTATATCATCTTCTATACGCTCTGTACCGAAACCGCGATGCATCAATTCCACTCCGCCGCACGCCGGGCAGGAACGGGGAACTTGATAGGTATATCCACAGTAATGGCAAGTCAGCTGGTTCAGCCCCTTATGATACGTCAGACTCACATCACAGTTCTTGCATTTAGGAACCCAGCCGCAGGTATGACATTCTATCATCGGAGCGAAACCGCGACGGTTCTGAAACAGGATAACCTGCTCCTTACACTCCAATGCCTCTTTTATCTGCTTGACCAGCGCCGGTGAGAAAGGGCCCTGCATCCGCTTCTGATGCGCCAGTTCCTTGATGTCAACCAGTTCTATATGAGGAAGCCGGATATCTTTATATCTTTCTTTCAATTCTACCAAGCCATACTTTCCCGAGGTAGCATTAAAGTAAGTTTCCACACCAGGAGTAGCCGTCCCCAGCAGCACTTTCGCCTTGAACATAGAGGCCAGCATGATGGCTGAGCTACGGGCATGGTAACGTGGGGCGGGGTCTTGCTGTTTATACGTATTCTCGTGTTCCTCATCTATGATGACCAGCCCCAAGTTACGAAAAGGCAGAAAAATAGAGGAACGGACTCCGAGAATCACGTCATAGCTCTTCTCTCCCAACTGTTTCTGCCATATCTCCACCCGTTCAGCGTCCGGAAACTTGGAATGATAAATACCCAGCCGATGTCCGAACACCCTTTTCAAACGCTCAGTTATCTGAGTGGTCAGTGCAATTTCCGGAAGCAAATATAAGACCTGCTTTCCTGTTTTCAGCACCTCCTGAATGAGGTGGATATAAATTTCCGTCTTGCCACTGGATGTAACGCCATGCAGAAGACATACATTTTTCTCTCTGAAGCATTGAAGAATGTTGCCATAAGCCTGTTGCTGCGCAATATTCAGCGGATTAATATCACCGGTATCCGAAATTCCTTTATCCAAACGTCCTATCTCCTGATGATAGACCTCAAAGACTTTCTTTTCGACCAATCCGTTAAAAACGGCCGCAGACCCTCCAGACTTTTCAAGCAGCTCTTTCTTTGTTACTTCCTTTAAAGCCATACCCTCTGGCTACCCAACCGGACAATTCCACATACTTCATTAATATCATCAATTGTTTAGGAGCACGTGACAATTCATTGAACAGCCGTTGTAAGTAAGCCTCATCCGCTTCTCCGTTCACCAATCTCACCCTTGCCTCAGTACGCGGTTTGTAATTACGTTTCAGTTCCTCCTTGACAAAGATGGCCTCTTTGTCCAACAAAGACTTGATGACAGTCAACACATTTTTCAGTCCGCTGTTTTTTTCCAACTGGGTTACACACTGTTCTGTATCCCGGCTCAACAAATCCAGAATTTTCTGCTCTTTCTCCGGTAAGGGTGCAGTAGCTTCAAAATCGGGATTATATTCCACCAACGTTTCGCTTTCCAGTTTCATACCCGAAGGGATAGCCGCCTTGTACACATCTCCTAATGTACAAAGATAATATTCCGCCAGCCATTGCCAGAACTCATATTGTTTCGGTAACAGTACCGGAGATGAATCCAGCACTTCAGCTATATCCTTCGTTTCATACCCCTCCGGGGCCGCATAATGTACATTTGTCACTATTGCCGTATAGAACTTTTTCTTTCCAAACGGAACAACCACCCGACAACCAATCTGTACCATCTCTTCCATCTCCTGAGGAAGGGAATAAGTGTATTGGTTGGCAATAGGTAATGGAACTATGACATCTACGTAATTTTTTCATGGTGACAAAATTACAAAAAAGGAGGCATTTCTTCACTGAATGCCTCCTTTTTATCTTTTATTAAATAAGGTTGTCTAGAACAAGTATGCCAAAGAAACTTGCCAAGTGTTGTTCTTTATATTAACAGAATGGTGTCCATCACCCGATCCACCCTCTGTATAATATTCATAAGTACCAGTCTTGCTCAGAGCAAAATTATAATTAACCCCTAACTGTAAATGACGTATCAATTTAAGACCTGCTCCTACATTGAAACTGGTTGTAGATTTTTTCAATGACAATTCACGCGTCCATATTTTATTGCCAATATTAAAATCAAACTGGGGACCTGCAGCAATATAAGCACCCAACATGCTACCAAGGCCAAAGGACCATTTCAAATTCACAGGAACTGCAAATGTCTTTAACTTCATTGTTTTCTCTCCATCGACCCCTAAGTCTGTCTGAGAATATAAAGCGGCAACATCTGCCCCTATCCCGATAATAGGCAGGGTGAATTCAGCCATCGGACCCACAAAAAAACCAGTCTTATTATCCCCTTTAAAAGCATCCTTTGAAAAACTCAATTTTGAAATATTCAAACCACCTTTTACTCCAAAGTGCAACTGAGCCTGAGCAGGAGCAGCCATCATCAAACATACAGCTACCATTAATACACTAATAATCTTTTTCATGTTTGTCTATTTTTAGTTTACGCCACAAAGATAAACACTTTTTCCATGTATAATGTTCAATCTCCCAGGAAAGTTACATTACGCTTTCCAATCCCCCCTTCCAAGAAGAAATATCAAACAAAAAAACGGACAGAATTTTTATTCTGTCCGCCATGTTCTCTTTCTAATATTCTTCCTCGTTAAAAAAGAAATCCTCTTTGCTCGGATAATCCGGCCAAATATCTTCTATACTTTCTATAGATTTCGCCTTCATCTTCCATCTCTTGCAAGTTTTCGTATTACTTCCAACGGAGCGCCCGAACGCATTGCATAGTCAATCAACTCATCCTTTGTAGCAGGCCAGGGAGCATCCTCTAACTTCGAGGCCAATTCTAATGTCCAGTACATAGTTTTCTTATTTTTTAAGTAAATACTTTTCTTTCGTTCTCTAATTAGCCGCA
>ENA-OQKW01000408-OQKW01000408.1-human-gut-metagenome-genome-assembly--contig:-NODE-408-length-10773-cov-2.525925_pt1 | contig 10773 bp, 8 predicted proteins | sample MGYA00242657_ERZ504815 | MGnify/ENA primary metagenome ERZ504815 (study PRJEB26092, sample SAMD00036404) | human gut metagenome | host: Homo sapiens | study: EMG produced TPA metagenomics assembly of... | reverse complement strand
GGCAGCTTCCTTCTGCGCTTTTTTGACCGCATAAACCTCCTGGAAGTGATCGTAATCACCCACATAACGATTCAGCTCTTTGTTTTCCATATGATAGATCAGATTGACAACACTGTTCAGGAATGGGATATCGTGAGAGATCAGAATGAAGGCATTTTCATACTCTTCAAGGTATCGTTTCAGCCAGGTGATATGTTCCACATCCAGGTAGTTGGTCGGCTCATCTAAAAGAAGGATATCCGGTTTTTCCAGCAGCAGTTTTGCCAGAAGGACCTTCGTTCTCTGTCCGCCGGAAAGCTCAGTGACATCGCGTTCGAGACCGATCTCCTCGAGGCCGAGTGCACGGCCGATCTCTTCGATTCTCGAATCCAGAATGTAGAAATCGTGTGCATCCATCATCTCCTGAATCACACCAAGTTCCTCCATCATCTGATTCAGCTCGTCCTCGGAGGCATCTCCCATGGAATCGCAGATCGTGTTCATCCGCTCTTCCATCTCGTACAGCCAGGAAAAAGCGCTTTTTAACACATCACGGATCGTCATACCTTTTTCCAGAACGGTATGCTGGTCCAGATAGCCGACACGGACATTTTTTGCCCACTCAACCTTTCCCTCATCCGGCATCAGCTTTCCGGTGATGATGTTCATAAAGGTTGATTTTCCCTCACCATTTGCGCCTACCAGACCGATGTGTTCCCCCTTTAAGAGGCGGAACGATACATCTTCAAAAATCGCACGGTCGCCGAAGCCGTGGGACAGATGTTCTACATTTAAAATACTCATGCATAAATTCTCCTTCTTCTGTTGTATTGGAATTTTCCGATCTCCTGATCGTTTTCTTTTTCATATGTAACTATTCAGAGCCATGCAAAATGGAAGAAAATTGCGAATCATGCTTGCATGAATGAGCGGTTTTCTTCCTTTTCATATGGCGAGAAGCAACATCGAGATGCAGCGTAAGCGGAATCGAGATGGGGCTCTGAATAGTTACTTTCCTATTATAGTCTGAATCATTATATAGGGAAATTCCCTCTTTTTGGCAAGCTTTTTCTATACCGTCCCAGGCTTTTATCCCATATCCGGAAAGTATCCTTTTCCGCAGCAAAAAAGAAGAACTCCTTCGGAAAAAGGTTCTCCTCTCAGAATTCTTCTTTTTGTTTTTTGTTCCAAAACCATAACCATTTCGGATTTTAAGAGCATTTCTTTTTTTGTCCATACACCCAATCCGCATACATTTCCTTCACGGATGGATAGACATACTCCACAAGATACTGCGAGTTCTGCATTTCTTCGCGTGTAGATTCGCCTGAAAGCACAAGGGCTGCAGAAATATCCGCCATGTTTGCGCACGCAATGTCCGTATAGAGACGGTCTCCCACAAGAACAGCCTCATCGCGGGTTCTGCCTGTCATATCAAGTGCCATCTCAACCATCCGTGTACCTGGTTTTCCGATATAAGTCGGCATGCGGTGGACCGCATGTCCGATCATCTCGCAGATGGAACCGCAATCCGGCACGTAGCCGAATTCAATCGGACAAGCATAGTCCGGGTTCGTTGCAGCGTAATCGAGCTCCGGGCGCTCTGTCAACAGCCGACAGATATCCGTCAGTTTTTGATACGTCAGTTCATTGTCATAGCTTGCAAGCACACATGCAATTCCTTCTTTCTCCGGATCGTGGGTGGTACACACACCGAAGCTCTCCAATTCCCGGATCAGAGAGTCCGTTCCCAGCACATAGACGGGACGGGATCCATATTTCTGCTTCAGATAATGCGCTGTTGCAACAGAAGCCGTCAGAAAGTTCGCGCTTGTTGTCGGGATGCCCAGCTTTGCAAATTTTTTCCGGTAATCTGCTACGCTCATCGTCGTATTATTTGTGATAAACACATAATCTCCACCGTACTCGGACAGTCCGTTTAAAAATCGGTCTGCTCCCGGAATCAGACGGTTCCCCACGCAGATGGTTCCGTCGATATCCAAAAGGAACAGCTTTTTTTCTCCAATCGGTATCACTTCGCGTTGCGGCAGGAAACGGCCACATCCGGATAATTAGTGATGACTGCGTCAACACCGGCCTCCATCAGACGCTCGATCTCCGCCTTATCATTGACCGTCCACACATGCACCGCAAGATCGCTTTCCACATACTGCTGAAGAAAGTCTGCCATCTGCACATGAAAGGTTGCCGGATGAAGAGCTCCTGTTCCGATTTTTTTCGCATAATTCACGACATCATAAATAATATCTGCGTAGAGGATGCCGGTGCTGGCTTTCGGATCCAGTTCCAGAATTTTTGCAATGCTGTAATGGTTAAAGGAAGAATAAATCACGCGATCTTCCATCTCCATCTCTTTTGTCAGCTCGAGTACCTTTTTTTCCAGGTCTTTATACCAGAAAATACCGGTTTTCAGCTCGACATTGATCGTCATTCCCGTTGGCTTTAATGCTTCATATACTTCGCGAAGCGTCGGAATTTTTACATTCTGATATTCCAGATGTGTCTTATTAAAGTTCAGGTTCTTCAATTCCGCAAGCGTATAATCTTTGACAAATCCGCTTCCGTCACTGACCCGGTCGATTTCTTCATCGTGGACAACAACCATCTCGCCATCTTTCGTCAGCTGTACATCCAGCTCCACACCGTCTGCTCCCTGCTCTGCCGCAAGAAGAAACGCTTCCAGTGTATTTTCCGGTGCATATGCACTGGCTCCTCTGTGTGCCCATACTTTTGTTTTCATCTCGTATCTGTCCTCCATTTTCCGTTCCCATTTCCAAATCTGCACTCTTTTCTATCTTTTGTCCCGACTGCAGCTTTTTTCCTTTTATCGTAAGCCTGAAAACAAGTAGAAAAAGCGGTGCTGATTTTTTTTACATCTTCTGCGGGATTGCTATAGATTCGGAAGCGCGCCGGATTTTTTGTCTCCGACGCATTTCCAGTCATATCTGAAAAATCATTTCCGTAAATCGGATCTTCCCATTCACAAAACCGTTCAAACACGCTTTGGGAACTCGTTTTTCTTCACTTATAGGACGAAATCTTATTTTTGTAAAGCCTGTCTCTTATTCATTTACCAGATTATAATCCTCGATGGAGCTGTTGATCTGGGAAGCCATTGATTCTACTGCTTTCTCCGGGGTCTCATTTCCGTTGATCATATTCTCGATTTCTGTTTCCACAATCTGTCTTGCCTCCGGGAATACAGAGAGAAGTGCGCCGGCGTACTGCGGCTTGGAATCGTGCAGCTGGTCGATTGCGGTCTGGAACTGCGGATACTGTGCTACATTATCTTTAAAGGTCTGCTCCTCATCAGCAGCTGTTGTTACCGGGAAGTAACCCGTCTCGGCATTCCAGTATGCCTGAGATTCCGGGGAAATCAGGAATTTAATAAATTTCCAGGTAGCTGCTGCTTTCATATCATCGTTGTTGTTCAATGCCCAGAGAGAGGCTCCTCCGATGGAAACACCGCCCTCATCGCCGTCCTTGATTGTCGGGAAATATGCGGTTCCAACTTCGAAGCTTCCATTGACATCCTGTAAAATCTGCTTCAGAGATGCGGTAGAGCCAAGGGTGATCGCTGCTTTTCCGGAAGTAAAGTCTGTCGTTGCGGTATCACTTCCGGCACGGCCTACGTTTGGTGCAACGTCGGCATCGTTCAGGGCTTTCCACTCATTTAAGATGTTGAGCGCTCCGCCGTTGGAATCAAATTCAACTGCAGTAGCAGCGGCATCACGGCCATTTCCATTATCCGCATAGGAAAGTCCCTGTTTACAGAGCCACTGTTCGAAATACCATCCATAGATGGAGAGTGCCAGCGGTTCACCGGCTCCGCCCTTTGTTTTCAGATCATCACCGATAGCAAGAATTCCTTCCAGGCTTGTCGGAACCTCAGTGATCCCTGCTTTTTCAAACATATCTTTGTTGTAATACAGAATCGGTGTGGACGAATTGAATGGCATCGAGTACAGCTCATTGTTTACCGTATAATAAGCAGCGATATTCGGCTCGATCTGGGAAATGTCATAGCCATCTGCATTAATCAGCTCCTGCATCGGAATGACCCAGCCGGAATCAATCATAAAGCGTGTTCCGATATCATAAATCTGTACCAGGTCTGCTCCCATATTTCCGATCTGTGCACTTTTCAGTTTGTTAATCGTATCATCATATTCTCCCTGATAAACCGCCTCAACGGTAATGCCATCGGTATTCTCTTCATTGAATTTATTGACAAGATAATCCATTGCCTCGCCATTGACACCGCCCATGGAATGCCAGAAGGTAATCGTGGTTCCCTTCGTATCCTGGTTTAAATCCGGTGCTTCTGCGCCATCTGCCGTACTTCCTGCCTCTGTGCTGGCTGTGGTTTCATCTGTTGTCGCACTCTGTGCCTCACTCGTTGTTTTTCCGCCTCCGCATCCGGTAAGCGCCATAGCTGCCATAGAAGCCGCAAGAATCGATGCAATCACTTTTTTTCTTCTATTTTTTTCTCCTCGTTTTTCATACAGTTTTCTATTCTTTTTTCTGTCACAGGAATCAGCCCTTGACTGCTCCTGAAAACATTCCTTTGATTAAGGCCTTCTGGCCTACGATAAAGATGGAAATGGATGGAATGATAATCATTACCACGCCCGCCAGCATCAGGGTAATCGACTGTGCATCGACGCTGTTCAGCATACTGATACCAATCTGTACGGTACGCTTGCTGTCCGAACCTGTAACCAGCAGCGGCCACATGTACATATTCCATGCATTGATAAAGGTGTAAACCGCCATTGCTCCCATTGCTGACTTTGTCAGCGGCATCAGGATTTTTACGATAAACCGCAGATTCCCGCAGCCGTCCAGCTTCGCCGATTCATAAAGAGAAACCGGAAAAGTCATGTAGAACTGGCGGAACAGGAAAATTCCCATTGCAGAGGTAAGAGAAGGCAGAATCAGAACAATATAGGTATCGAGCAGTCCGAGACTTCCTACCGTCAGATAATTGGAAATAATGGTTGCCTCACCCGGCACCATCATGGTCGCCATTACCAGCATAAACAGAATATTTTTCCCTTTGAAATCCAGGAAAGAGAAGGCAAATGCCGCAAGAGAACACGTTACAATCTGACCCAGCGTAATGCTGCCCGCAACCAAAAATGAGTTCAGGACAAAGCGTACCAGCGGAATTTTATGAAATGCTTCCACGAAATTTTCCAGCGTCGGATGTTTTGGCACGATGTTCATTGCCATTGTGTAAAGCTCGCCGGACGGCATAAACGCTACACTGATGGTATAAAGCAGCGGAAACAGCATAAACAGACAAACGATCAGGTTCATGGTAACCAACGCTGTTTTCTGAATCATTTTCTTTCTTTTTGCTTTTGCATTCATTGCCAGATGCAGTGCCTGCAGCTCCTCTGCAGAATAAGTTTTTGGTCCGGCAATCGTAGTTGCTATTGTAGACATCAGTATTTTACTCCTCTCTTTTCCATGCGGAACATAACCAGGGTAAGCGCCATGACAATCAGAAACAAAACAACGGACTGTGCGGCTGCGCTTCCAAACCGGTAATTAAAAAACGCATCACGGTATATCGAATATACAATCAGGTTCGTGGATTCTCCCGGTCCTCCCTGTGTCAGGATTTTCACCTGTCCGAATGACTGGAATGCCTGAATAATGTTAACAACCAGTGTGTAGAACATGATCGGAGAAAGCCCCGGCAGTGTCAGCTTAAAAAATTTCTGTACTGCATTCGCTCCATCTACAGAAGCACGCTCATAAATCGAATCATCAATGTTTCCAAGTCCCGCCGAAAAATACAGGAAATTGATGCCACTGTTCAGCCATGCCGTAAGGACAGCCACACAGATCAGCGCATATTTCGGATCACTGACCCAGTTAATGCTCACATGCAGCTAATTTGTTTACGATACCGATCGTGGGATTTAAAATAATCTTGAAAATCATGGCGCCTGAGCTCGATGCTACTGCCATTGGGAGTGCATAGGAAGTACTGAATACCCGGATTCCCGGGAAAGCCTTGCTGCAAAGAACTGCTCCCAGAAGGCCAAGCGCCATACTTCCGACTACAACAATCGCCACAAATTCCAGTGTAACCCAGAGACTGTTGTAAAAGGATGGATTCGATAATAAGCTTTTATAGTTATCCAGTCCCACATACAATTTCGCTTCTCCAAGCTTGTTTGTCTTATACAGGCTCAGATAAATGGTTTTAAAAAACGGATAAAACAGAAAGATGCTAAAGATCACCATACTCGGGATTAGATACATATAAACTTCTGCTTTTTTACACTTTTCGATTACTTTTTTCACTTCTTGCTCCTTCTTATGCTGTTGCACGTTCTTCTTTTTCAACCGGCAGAGATAAAATATTTTCTTCTGTAAACGGATCAAAGATCTGTGCTTTCTCCATATCTGCATACAATGTAATGCTTTCCTTTACAGTAACCGGCACCTCGGAAGGCACTCTTGCTGTAATCAGATTTTTTCCGGTATTCATATGCAGATACGCTTCTGCACCGATCATCTCCCGCAGGTCAACAAATGCCTTCAACTGATTCTCTTCGTAACAGATCCGATGTGCGGAAGCGGTTGTTTCGTCCTGTAAATCCTCCGGTCTCAGACCTAAGATCACCATTTTTCCGAGATAAGCGCGACGAAGCACCATTTCGTTCTCTCCTTTTGCACGAAGGGTAACTCCTCCGTCTGCCTCCAGATAAACCGCTCCGTTTCTTTCCATCACCATCGTTTCCATAAAATTCATACTCGGAGCTCCGATAAAACCAGCCACAAATTTGTTTGTCGGATGGCGGTAAATCCGCTCCGGTGTATCCGCCTGCTGCACAACACCGTCTTTCATAACAATAATTTTTGTACCAAGCGTCATCGCCTCCGTCTGATCATGGGTAACATAAATCACCGTCGTTTTCAGTTCCTTATGTAATTTTGCCAGCTCCACCCGCATCTGTGCCCGCAGCTTCGCATCCAGATTTGAAAGCGGCTCATCCATTAAAAATGCTTTCGGCCGTCTCATAATTGCACTTCCAATCGCAACTCTTTGTTTCTGACCGCCGGAAAGTGCTGCCGGTCTCCGGTCAAGTAAATGCTCAATTCCAAGCACTTTAGCTGCCTCATGTACCTTTTTATCAACTTCATCCTTGGGCTGTTTCCGGATTTTCAGAGAAAACGCCATGTTTTCATATACCGTCATATTCGGGTAAAGCGCGTAGTTCTGAAATACCATCGAAAGATCGCGATCCTTTGCTTCTACATAATTACAAAGCTGTCCATCGATCCAGAGTTCCCCGCTCGTAATCTCCTCAAGACCGGCAATCATCCGAAGCGTCGTCGATTTTCCGCAGCCGGAAGGTCCAACAAAAATCACAAACTCCCGATCCGGTATTTCAAGTGAAAAATCCTGAACCGCATAATGCTCCTTATCATAAGATTTACAGACATTCTTCAACACAATATTTGACATTCGTTTTTCTTCCTCCTCGTCTTGTCGAGACTCATTATACCTTTCCTTCCGTAAAGCCCACTACCACCGCTTTGTAAAATAACCGTTAATAAAATAACCGGTTACTTTACAAAAAATGTCCACATTTTCCCTTATCTCCGTCTCCATCCCCTTCTTTTCCAGCCATTTTTCCAGATCACTCTTTGTAAAATCCCCGAAAATCACCCGCAAAACCAATTTTCAAAACGAGTTCTGAATAGCCATTCTTTTTCCCAATACCAGACAGATTATTTTTGACACAAAAAAACGCCGCAACTCTCAAAGCTGCAGCGCTTTCTCATCATAACATACCATATTCTTCTTTCATGTCAACGCAGTGGGCGCTCCCGCGCCCACGTCCGTGTCCGTCCAAACCTATTCCACTGGTTCCGCCGGCACAAACACCCTGCTGTTTTCCTGTTCTTTCGGTTTTTCCGCTCTTTCCGTTGCCTCCCTGCAGAAATACTCCTGTGAATTCACCAGCGTCTTTCCACGCTTATCCGGCTTCGTATACGTTCCGTCCGCCTGTAAAATACTGGCTTTCACATTATCCTTCATCTGGATATCAAGAATATGCATTACTTCTTTCTTGATCTGCTCATCCTCAACCGGGAACACGATCTCCACCCGTTTTTCCAGATTTCGCGGCATCCAGTCCGCGCTTCCCATAAACACCTCTTCATTTCCACCACTGTAGAAGTAGAAAATCCGCGCATGTTCCAGGAAATTGCCGACAATCGAGCGAACGGTAATATTCTCGCTGACACCCGGGATTCCAACCTTCAGACAACAGATTCCCCGGATAATCAGGTCAATCTTTACTCCGGCTGCCGAAGCACTGTAAAGCGCCGCAATAATATCGCGGTCGCATAACGAGTTCATCTTCGCAATAATATGCGCTTTCTGTCCCTTCTTCGCGTGTTCCTCCTCCATAGCAATCAGATGCAGGAATCTGTCTTTTCATCCACGAGTGGCGCAACCACCCAGTTTAGTTCCTAGTGATCCGGGCCTCCGAATAGCCCGAAACGCATGTTAAATACTAGCTGTTGCATCCTCACCGATCTTTGCATTGCATGTCAACAGGCCACAGTCCGTATACAGCTTTGCCGTAGAATCGTTATAGTTTCCCGTGCCAAGATGTACATATCTGCGAATGCCTGTCTCCTCGCGCCGAACCACCAGTGTAATCTTACTGTGTGTTTTCAGTCCCAGAAGACCATAAATCACATGGCATCCCGCCTTTTCCAGCATCTTCGCCCAGACAATATTGTTTTCTTCGTCGAACCGTGCCTTTAATTCCACCAGTACGGAAACCTGCTTGCCGTTTTCCGCCGCCTGCGCCAGTGCCGCGATAATCGGAGAATTGCCGCTCACACGGTACAGCGTCTGTTTGATTGCCAGTACATCCGGATCCTTTGCTGCCTGTTGTACAAATTGCACGACCGGATCAAACGTCATATAAGGATGATGCAGTAAGATGTCTCCTTTTCGGATGTTTGTAAAAATGTCATCCTCATTCATCAGCGCCGGAACTGCTGCTGGAATGTATTTTGGAATTTTATACTCATCAAAGCCGTCGAGCCCATACATTTTCATTAAAAACGTCAGATCGAGCGGTCCCGGAATCCGGAACAGGTCGTCTTCATCGATGTCAAACTCTTTTTCCAGCATCTTCAGGAGCCGCTTATCCATCTTATCTTCCACTTCCAGACGGATCACTTCGCCCCACTGACGTTTTTTAAGCTGCTTCTGGATCTCTTTTAACAGGTCGGAAGCCTCATCCTCATCGATCGAAAGATCTGCATTTCGCATAACACGGTACGGATGCGCGCAGACCACATCGTAGCTTAAGAACAGCTTTCCAATGTTCCGCTCGATGATCTCCTCCAGAAGAATCACATACCGCTGTCCCGTCTTTTCATCCTGCGGAAGCAGAATAAAACGCGGCAGTACCGAAGGAACCTGAACCGTCGCAAATTCCAGTTCTTTCTCCTTTTCCTTCTCCTTGCCTTTCTTCTCTTTCTTATCCTCCGCACGGCTCAGAAGCGAATCCTCTTTCTTCTGCACCAGTGCACCGATATTCAATGTTTTGTTCCGGATCAACGGGAACGGGCGGGCCGAATCCATGGCCATCGGGGTCAGAACCGGGTAAATGTTTTCCTCAAAATAGGAATCCACATACTCCGCCTGCTCCTTCGTCAGCTTCTCGTGCTCACTGATAATCGTAAGGCCAACGTGCTCCAGAGACGGAACCGCCGAGCGATTGTACGTATTGTACTGCAGCTGCACTAGCTCATGCGTCCGTTTGCTGATCTCGGTAAGCTGCTCCTTCGCATCCATGCCGGACAGATCCTTTTTCGTATAGTTTGCATGCACCTGGTCTTTTAGTGAAGCCACACGGACCATATAAAACTCATCCAGATTGGAGGAGGTAATGCTGATAAATTTCAGACGTTCAAACAGCGGAATACTCTTATCCCGCGCCTCGTTTAAAACACGCTCGTCGAAGCTGATCCAGCTCAATTTCCCGGTCCAGCGAGGATTCCGGTTTCTTATATGGTGTTACATCCATCTTGTTCGCCTCCTTACATCTGCCGTTTCATCTTAATAATCGGCTGTATGCTGAATACCTCATTGAAAAAATCTAATTTATCCTGGCACAGTCCCTGCTCCAGTGTGAAATCACGGTCAACCGTCAGAGACAGATGCAGTTCTCTCTCCTTTAAGACAGCGCGGATCGACTGGATTTTCTGCAGGTGACTCCGATCTAGTGCATTCGCCAGACGGACGATTGCTGTCAACTCCGATACGGTCAGATACTGTTCTGCACTAAGCGACGATTCCATCACCAGCTCATCGTAGGATGGAAGCACTGCCGTATTGTATTTTGCAATCAGTGCGACCATCTCCCGTTCAATATGGGACAGTCCGATGATTTCGTTTGACATGATAATATTATAGGAAGAATCCGCGACATTATTAAGGCTGATGTATTTTCCGACATCGTGCAGCATCACCGCCATCCGAAGCAGCAGCCGCTCGCGTTCTTTCATGCCGTGCATCTTTTTCGTCGCATCAAACATGGCAAGCGCCGTCATCTCCAGATTCTGGACGTGCGGCCGGTTTACTGCATACCGTTTTCCGATGTTTTTTGCCGCCATCAGAATATCATTTTCAAAGTTGTGGCTTCCTTTTTGTCAGTTTCATCTGCTCCGCATATTCGTATGCGATGCCGCGCGTCATATGCACGCCCGGGATCCATACAT